>Ga0116229_10002196_pt1 | contig 31339 bp, 19 predicted proteins | sample S1TSphgellanicum_3_FD_87313 | JGI IMG/M metagenome (GOLD analysis project Ga0116229, IMG submission 87313) | Host-associated microbial communities from peat moss isolated from Minnesota, USA - S1T2_Fc - Sphagnum magellanicum MG | ecosystem: Host-associated > Plants > Peat moss > Unclassified...
AAGAGAAAAAGAAAAGAGGAAAGAGAAAGAAAAAAGGCAGGAAGAGAAGAACAGGGGAGGGAGCGAAGGAGGGGGGGGGTGGGGGGAGGGGGGGGGGGGGGGGGGGGGGGAATGAGAGCTTCTTCAAGTTCTGCAGCAGATGAGGCCAAGAGTACATCAATTCTCGCCGGACTTCGATACAAGGTTTGGCGAGCAGTTTTTGGAGCGATGAAGAAAGTCAGGGAAGGCTTGTACATCGGCAATATCAGGGACGCCGCAGCAGTGTTAAGCGCGGCGGAGGAGGAGGAGGAGGAGAAGGAGCGTCCTTCTTCTTCTCCTGCTGCTGCGGTCACTCACATTCTTTCGCTCATCAGTCAGGAGATCAATCCTCTGGATTTCAAGAGACCGGCTTCAAGAGATCCTCGTGCCGCTACACCTCCTCCTCCTTCGCCAAACAAAAACTGTAAGCTGAAGCAGAAGACTGTTCCGCTTCTAGATATTCATTCCCAGAACCTGCTAGACCATCTGGAAGACTGCCTCGAATTCATTGAGAGCGGCAGGAACAGCGGCGGCGTTGTTTTGGTTCATTGTTTTGCTGGTGTTTCTCGCAGGCAAGCATCAATCAATCTCCTTCCCCCGATTTTGTACCTGTGCATCAGCAGGAGAGGATGATGATGTGGATGATGATGACTCTCCAACAACAACATACCATTTGGTTTCTCTTCTGCAAGTAACGTGTGTTTTTTCCTCCTGGAGAGCCAAGGGTTTGTGAAGTGCGAGATCCTGGAACTAAAACTACTACTATGGGTGTCTTTCTTTGGGTTGTGTGATTGTGCAGTGGAGCTGTGGTGACTGCATATCTGATGAAGAAGGAGCACTTGGCAATGGACAGTGCGTTGCTTTTCTTTTTCTCTCCACAATCATGCATATCCTGATATGCTTCTTCAGTGTGCTGCTTCTGGTGTTTTTTGACCAATTTAGGTGTTTCAAGGTGGAGTTCAGTCTGAAGTGGCAGTAATCCATGTGCAGATGCACTGGAATCACTGAAGAAATCTAGTGAGATTGTATGCCCAAATGATGGATTTAAGCAGCAGGTAACCATCACATTCCTGAGGTTTTCTGTCACGTTGTGATGGCCACATGTTGATTGAGAATTGACTATGTTTGTTGGCGGGAACCATGACAAATTCCTCATGTTTTTTTCTGTTGTGTTATGATGGCCGCAATGTGCATCAAGAATTGAGTAGTTCTTGTTGCTGGCTTCTTCAAGGTCTAGTTTTTTTCAGAAATGCATTTGTCTCTGTGTGGAATGTATGCAGTTGCGAATGTTTGAAGAGATGGGGTGCACTGTGAATCGTGCAAGTTCTGTTTACAAAAAGTTCAGGCTTGCAACTATGGGTGTGATTGTCACAGTCCTTTTCTCTCTAAATTTTGCTTGAACATCTTGTTTTTGGCAGACATAATGTTGAATGTACCTTGATTTGTTGTTACAAGTTTGCACAGGAACTCATTTTGCTTGAGATGATGGTCCACATGTTGTTCAATGCATTGAGCTCCAAGATGTCAGAAGATCCTCCTTTTATCTTCTAATGACTGCAAAACACAAGATTGTAGCAGGATTAAGGCAGTGAAAGTTGTGCAATTGATCACAATAGGGAACAAGAATGTTCGGCTTGTTTCTTGATGCTACAGTGAAGCTATTTTCAGTGTGCAGTTTGTGCTTACCAGGGGATGCTTATATAAGGAGAGAGAGGATTGATAGCTCAAGCTATGCAGCTGATCCTGGCAATGTCACCAATGAGCAAAACTCTCAAGATTTAGGGGACCAACAGGCAGTGAGCAATCAACTTTCTAAAGTGTATCGCTGCAAGAAATGTCGGCAAATAGTAGCATCTGAAGAGAATGTGATCACCCATATTCCTGGTGCTGGGGTAACCTCTTTCAAGTGGAGGAAGAGAGGAGCGCAGGGATCAGGGAAGGATGAACTGACTCAACCTGAGTGCACCTCCATCTTTGTCCAGCCCATGCAGTGGATGACACCAGGTACTCTTTCTAGTGGTGAATGTTTGTTGCAAAGGTAACCTATGTCATGAATAGCTAATCTTGAATACAATAACTAACTACTTTGTTTTTGCCATTGTATAACACTTGGTTCTGTCTAGTCACAAGCCTACAATTTGTTGTGTGGTATGTTCAATGATAAGTTGCAGGTATAGTTTGTATAATTGACTAACTTCAATTCTTGCAGTATGAGTGCTGGAAATTCCTGTATGATAGTTGATACACCTACTTTGCACATTGCAGTGCTAGAGGGCTTGGTGGAGAGCAAGCTTCAATGTATCAAGTGTGAGGCAAGGCTGGGTAACTTCAACTGGGCAGGAATGCAGTGTAGCTGTGGTGCTTGGGTGAACCCTGCTTTCCAACTTCACAAAAGTCGAATAGATGCGGCAGCCCTGTGAGCTTCCACACAGGATGGTCTCTAGTATATGATATTTGGTGACCCACATGGGATCTCTTGCAGCAACATCTGTAATCTGCCCAGCAGTATCAAGGGTATGGGAGGCAAGAAAATGTACACCAACAAGTGGGGTGCAAATACCCTGACTACCAGGCAGAACCTTCACGCCATGTGACCCCTCATGCCAAGATCATACTAGGTCACAGCAGGTGAAAATTCTGGTGCAAAACTTTCTGCCCAGCTCTCTTTTTCTTGTATGCACATTGCAATCAGGCCTGTGATGAGGAGAGGATCATCTGTGTGGCACCCAGCAGACACAGGAATGGTTTGGGCTCCCAAATGATTCACCAGATAATCAGTGAAGGTTAATAGTTTGGCCAAGATGGAGCTGAACACAAGAAAGGTTGTCAGTTGTATTCACCTTCTTTCAGTGTCAACGTCTAGAGCATGGGCATTTGAGTGATGGTGTGTATTTGGGGAAGGTAACAAGGTTGGGGTGGGTAGAGTGTTAGCGTGTGTGAAAGCCCATAGTGATGATGCATGGATCTTCTTCATTGTTCATAAAGCAGACTACTGCATTTGGTTAATTTCTGGACATTTTGGTCTAGTATCCAAGGGTTCTTAACACATCTAGGTAGATGCTGGAACTGATTGTATAAGGCTGTTTTTCACAGAGTTGCAAACAGGGAGTGAGGAGTGATCACTTTCCAAGGAAGGTGGAGCGCTTTATCCATCCAGCCAGACACAGCAATAAACTCCAAAGGTTAGAATAAGATATGTAAAATAGTGTTCAATATGAATCCTAAAAGAAGTCAGCAACTCTTGAAAGTGGATTGTCAAAGCTAGGAACGACTCAATGTGAACAAACTGTCCTTGATCATGCTTATAGATGATTGTAGCAGTCAGTAATTTTGTATTTTATAAAGTGAGTTGGTCTAAATACGCATTCTTAAGATGTCTTTTGCAAGTTCCAATTGAGATTGAGATTGAGATTGAGATTTGTGGAAACACGAAATTGTTGCATGAAGCACAGCAAGCAACTTGCGTGTTCCTCTGCTTGGAAAGAAAAGTGGATCACATGCGTTATTTCCTGAGATTGTGCATCAAATTAGCTTGCACGACAAGCACTATTACTGATGATTTTTGTTCCGAAAATTTTTGTCATTTTTTCATAACAAAAAAATTGGGGAAAAATCACCTTTGATTGGATAGTTCTATTTCTTAGTAACAGAGGATGACCTCTTTACTAGTGTGGTTTTTTTGTGGCAAATTTTCACTATCTACAAAAACATTTGAGAAAAAATTGGAAAATTTTGTTTTCTTAGTGCAAAATGGGTTTTTCAAAAAAAATGTTTTTTTTTTGGTCATTTTGCATTATAAAAAGAGAAAAATATTTCCTGACATTTACATGCCATGTTTGTGCAGTTAGGAGCTTAAAATTGTGAGTTAGAACCAAGTTTTTTTTTCCTTTTTTTAAAAAAATTTTGTGATATAGAAAAATTGGCAATTTTTTTTCCAACAAAATAGAGAAATTAGTCGAATTTACACTTGAAAAGAAAATCAAAGATTTTTCTCAATTTTTTGTTTTCTAAAAAATGACAAAATTTGTCACCGAAAAAAACATTTTTTAATACAACCAATACCAAATTTTCATAAATGAAAAGAAAATTAGCAATAAGATTTTATTTATTTTTAAAGGCCTTTTAAAGTAAAAGAATAGAGAAGAAAAAAAAAAGAAAAAAAAAAGACAGAAAAAGGGTGAAATAAAATGATTGATTCTGAACAAAAATGTTTTTCTTTTTCTTTTCTTTTCTTGTCTTTTCTTTTGCTTTCCTTTCTTTTACCCAGGGGAGAAACGGAACCCATTTGCCAACAATAGTGGCAGAGTTGACAAAAAAGAAAAGAAAAAGGCAAAAAGAGCGCCCTTTTTCTTTCTGATTGCGCAGATCTCTTTTCCTTGATAGCCAATGGAAACGTCCGGTGTTGGAAAGAAGGGCCGGTAGGTAGGTAGGTAGGTAGGTAGGTATCCATCTGCAACGGTTCCTCAAAACAGGAAGGTAGGAAAACAGGATGGTAGGTTGGAAGGTCCGTAGAATTAGGGTTTCCTTGCGTCTCTCCGCGTACGTACGCGACGACGAAGCTCCGGGCGCGAGCGCGCGAGGCCATGCGCACAGCACAGAACAACAGTAGAAAGAGGAGAAATAAACAACTGAAATCGACGCGCGCGCGCGGCGCGCAAATACGGAGAGAGAGAGAGAGAGGTAAGAACCATCGCCATCATACTCTCTGTCGGGGTTTTTTTTTTTTTCATCTGAATTTTTTGATTTTACAAATTTCAAATCAGTAGCAGCAGCTTGCATGTTTTGTGAAGTCTTTGGATTGTGGGCGTCTGGAACGAGCGAGCTGTTCTTCAGCACAAGCTGAACTGCCGGTGGTCAGACTGCAGGATCCGTCAAGTAAAGGAGAGACACCTAATTCTTCTGAGGAACTGTGGATTGCCCGGTTCGTTACAGCAATAGTGGAGAACACGACCATTTGAGAGACAGAGAGACAGAGAAACAGACGGACGGACGGACGGCCAGACAGATAGAGAGACAACAAAAAGAGGGAGTGAAGAGAGATATGCCATCAGCATGGGCAGTGTTGCCACCAAAGACGGTGGCAGATGAGCATGGAGGAGACAGGAGAACAATAGCAGCAGGAGCTACAGTCACCGCAGATCATCATCATCCTCCAACCAGGACATCAACATCGTCATCATCATCATCATATGTTCCTCCGCATCTAAGGAATCGGCCACATGATGCTGCAGCAGCAGGACCGCCACCACCTGCACCTATTGCTGCCAATGGAGGTCTAGGAGGAGATGCCTCTGCACTACCAAAGTCTGGAGGTGGTGTTGGGGTTTTGGGTACGGGTTTCGGACTGCCAGGCTCAAGACAACAAGGAGGAGGTGCTTGGGGGCTAGCAGCTCCTCAGCCTGCTGCACCAGCAGTAGTGCCAGCAGCAGCATGGGGTGATCTGCAAAACAAAACTAATGGGATTGCATGGGCACCAACAGCAGCAGTAGGAGCTCCTGGTGCTGGGTGGGGAAATGGTGGTGCAAGAGCATTGGGTCAGGGTGGGGCTGGCCGTGGTAGGGTTGGCAGTGGCAGTTGGGGTGGAGGAAGAGGAGGACGAGAGCTGAATCCATTTCCTCTTGAAGAAGCAACTCCTGAGGTTGCAATCTTCAATCAGGAGAACAATGGCATCAATTTCGATGCATACGAGGATATTCCGGTTGAGACAAGTGGAGAGAACATCCCACAGTCAGTTAACACATTTGCAGAGATAGATTTGGGTCCTGCACTCAATGAGAACATTCGCAGATGCAAGTATGTGAAGCCGACTCCTGTGCAGAAGCATGCCATTCCAATCTCTCTAGCTGGGAGGGATCTGATGGCTTGTGCACAAACTGGATCTGGCAAAACTGCTGCTTTCTGTTTTCCCACCATTGCCAGCATTATTAGGAATACCCCACCTGGCCGTCCTCATGGTGGTCGCAAAGCTCTTCCCTTGGCATTAATCCTGTCACCTACTCGTGAACTTTCTTGTCAGGTGAGCTGCCCAACTTTTTCTCATCTGTTGCCAATCCTGTACTCTTGTGTTTTCAATCTATCTTCTGTGGGGTTTCTTGCTTGATGTCTTCCAGGGCTGTAAGTTTGACACCTGTTGCAATGGAATTGTATGAAATGGGGTGTTTGTGTGCAGATACATGATGAGGCAAAGAAGTTTGCATATCAGACTGGTATCAGGGTTGTGGTTGCATATGGAGGTGGTCCTATTCAACAGCAGGTTTGGATCACATCCACACCATTGTAGTCATGCCTGTTACACAATTTTCAACATTTGAAACTGAAATTGTGAGCCACAAAATTTTGGATATGTTGGTGAGAATGAGATGTCAAGTATTCTTTGTGCACAGCTACGAGAGATGGAAAGAGGTGTGGATATCTTGGTTGCAACACCGGGACGATTGAGTGATTTATTGGAGAGAGCCAGAGTATCTTTGTCAATGGTTCGTTATTTGACCTTGGATGAAGCAGACCGCATGTTGGACATGGGGTTTGAGCCGCAAATTCGCAGAATTGTAGAGCAAACAGATATGCCACCTGCTGGTGTCCGCCAAACCATGCTTTTTAGTGCAACTTTTCCCAGGGAAATTCAGGTATATAACTTTCCCTGAACACTGATGTTCTTTGGCAAGGCAGGTGTGGCTTGAAGTTGCTGAACCATAGGGAAGTTTCAGGCATTATGGTTGTTTGTACTCTTTTTAGTTCTTCTGCACTCTTTGATGGATCAAGGTTTGGGTTTAAAGTTTTCAGGTTTTCTGGTCCCTGTGACCTTAGTTAGTCCCTTACACACAGCAGCTTCATATTAGGTTAGAAGATGAGTCCTCATCGTGTCTACAATTTGTAGAGAAACTGGTGACTTCTGGATGAAATGAGACTTCCCTGATGTGATTATGATTGCAGAGATTAGCATCAGACTTCCTTTCAAACTACATTTTTCTTGCAGTTGGAAGAGTGGGATCTAGCACAGAACTTATTATGCAGCGTGTTGAGTATGTACAAGATGCTGACAAGCGGAGCATGCTTATGGATCTAATCCATGTACAAACAGCTACTGCTCCACCTGGCCAGGTACTTTGGTTTTGATGTAGTTCACTCATATATCTCTGACTTGATGTAGTTCATGTATGCATATCTGGGTTATTTCACCTATTTTCTATCTGTGAAGCTAGCTCATCTAGCTGCTTTGGCTTTGGCAATTTCAGCATTCCTTGATGCTCGTCTTTGTGGAAACCAAAAGAGGAGCTGATGCTCTGGAGGATTGGTTATGCCGCATGGGTTTTCCAGCCACCACCATTCATGGCGACCGATCACAATCAGTAAAGCCTCAGCTCTTTTTTGCATCTTTTCCAGTTTTCATCTGTTAAACAGGCTCATCTACTTTTGGGTCTGTGTGTTATGCTGGCTGTTTGTCAAACTAAAGAAACAGAACAGTATCTCTGCTGTACTCCATAGTATTTGTTCATGTGGTTTTTTTATAAGACAACCATGCTGAGGAAGCTGCTGTAGTATACAGTTGAAATGTAGCTTAACCCTGCCCCCTCCCTGTTGTGGAATAGGTTGTGTAAATTGTCTTGTTGTCTAGGTTGTTGTACATTTTGCTTGTCAATCAACAGTGTCTCAGTACAGCATGGACTGCAGGTTTGAGGTTCATTGGTCTGGATGGAGCCTTTTTTTAAATAAGTTTTGCATCTGAATTGCAGGAGCGGGAGCATGCACTAAGATCTTTCAGGACAGGGGTGACACCCATATTGGTAGCCACAGATGTGGCAGCTCGAGGGTTGGATATTCCTCACGTTGCCCATGTGGTGAATTTTGACTTGCCCAGTGACATTGATGACTATGTGCACCGCATTGGTCGTACTGGACGAGCAGGAAAGAACGGCTTAGCCACTGCATTCTTTAATGAAAAAGATTTGTCATTAGCGAGACCTTTATCCGAGCTGATGCAGGAGGCCAATCAAGAAGTACCTGGCTGGCTGCTAAATTATGCTACCAGGGCAAGTTATGGAGGAGGCAGCAGGAATAGGCGCTCTGGGGGAGGTTCCAAGTTTGGAGGTCGTGACTTCCGCAGAGAAGGTGGCAGAGGAGGTGGTGGTGGTGGTGGCCATGGAGGTAGTGGGTACAGTAGTGGGTACAGCGGTGGTGGCTATGGGGGTTATGGTGGTGGAAATAGTGCATGGGATTGATAATTGTTATACCCATAGTACCATGAGGTGTGCTGCAATTAATGATCAGAGTAAAGAGTCAACCCACCTTGTCATAGGTTTCCCAGAGCTTGCATTAAGCTTTAGGTGAAACAGAAATGCTAAATTTTGTTGGGTTTTCACAAATTTCTCAAAATGCATGGGCTATTTGCTCAGTTTTTCTCACAATTCCTTTTCCCTCTGGTAGATGTTGGCACTGATAAAGCTTCAGATTGGCTGGTTGGCTTTCACTTGGTCAGGTCTATAATTTTGCTCAATATGTGAATTGTGGCTGAAGTGGGTGAAAGCAGGGGGTCTGACTTTTGTCATGGAGTAGTTGTCTGCAAGACATAGGAGATACCCACAATGCAATTATGTTTATCAGCTTCAGATTAGCTGGTATGCTTTCACTTGACCGGGTGTATTATAGTGCCCAAGATATGAAGTGGAGCTGAAGTTAGTGAAAGTTGGGGGGTCTGACTTTTGTCGTGGAGTTGTCTGCAAGACTTACAGGATTCATACTTTGCACCCAAGTGAAAGTATGATCTGTGAGTCATGTTCTCTTTATGTGGCTGTGTGTGATATGGAGTGATAATGTTTCACATTGCAATTTCTGACAATTTGTTTTTGCTTGTATGATCTATCTGATCTCATGACATCTTGCTTGATTTTTCAAGTGCCTAAACTTTGACATCCAGTCTCATAACACCTCTACAAGTTAATGAATGAGTTGATATCTCTACAAGGAAAAAAAAAATGTTCCAAGTCTAGAGCAGTAGTTGTCAAAGATCATGCTTATATCTTTATGTACTTCCACCCTTGCAGGCTGATGAGGCAGAGCCTTTTTCCTTGTGGCAGGTCCACTTCACACAATAAAAAGGTACCAGCTTCCCTCTGTTGGCCTTCAATTTTCTATGGTCTTGTGTTTCACAGAAAGGCATCTTGATATGACAACGATAGCTTGCCATGTATGTGAGGACCCAGAAATGTAGCTGAGGAGAAACTAGATGCAGTAGTGAATTAGAATGGTGTAAGATGCTGCCACCATCCACATGCAGAATTTCTCATTTTGCATTTGAGGAGAAGTTACACAGCTTGTTTCCATGAGGGGATGGCAATTAGTAAAGGGCTAGGTTCTCAAGAACAAAGACTTCCAATAGAAAATGAGAGAAAAGGTTGAACAATTGAAGTTTGTGGACTTTTTCTTTTTTGAGGACTCTCAATATTCCTGGTGACCTTCATGTTCGATGGTTTGATCATACTCATCATAGTCTAAATGCACGAATGCACGCTCAATTTCTGGCAATGTCTCCAACTTGTCTTGGAGGGATTCACCAATGTCATGGGCTTTGTGCAACAGCATATCCTTGGGTAATACTATATCCACCTCAGCAAAGTAGTACTCACCAAGTGTGTAGGCTCTGACTGTTTCGATCTTCCTTACAGCTTTGTGGTGGTTCCATACAAGATATGTTAGTTTTGTGAGAAACTCGGGTGGTGCAGATCTACTTGAGAGTGAGTTTGCACTCTCAACCATAGTACTTGTCCATGTTCGTATTGTATACACTGCCAACTGAATTGAAACCGCAACCAACATGAATTCAAATACTAGATGGAATCTCAAAATTGTCAAATTGAAATAGCCTGTTTGAAAAACAAACAGATTCTACTGTTGATCTCTTATGTACATTTTAGTTTCTACCCATCACCATCCTCAAAATGGATCTGAAGATGTAAATGCCTAGATTACCCAAAATCTGCAACATGATATATTGTGGGGTGATTTTGTTCTCTGTGTTTGCTGAAAGGGTTTTAAATGAGCATCTCAGAGATTCCCTGGTGATTGAACTGAAATACCCAAGTGCTGCATCTGACAGAAAGAAAAGCTTCAATATTGTAGTGCATTTTCAAGCACAGATAAAGTCTCACAGTTATATAGGTTTTTTTCCCCTAACCTGATCTTTTGTCTTTCTTCTCCATCTACTTGACTTCCCGAAATTTGATTTCTCTTTTTGAGATTGCCTTATTAGTCTCTTTGGTTTTCAAAAGAGAAAATTGGGTTTTTTGGAGTGTTGTCATTTGAGATTGAAACTTTGTTGAAATCCCAAAATAAATTTGTGGGGTTTTGATTTGATCCCACAAAATATTCTTTTGATTCTTTAGTGTAAGTTAGTTCCTGTCTGTATCAGTGTTTTCCATTTCAAATTTGTGAGGTAGGTGGGGTTGGCCCATCATCCACAAGAGGACTTCGCCAAATTTGGCTACATGTCCAAGAGGAAAGTAGAAAATTTTGAGGATTCCTTGTATATTTTGACTACATGTTGGAACCTGTTGTTTAAATTTGGCGACTTCAGAAGTTTTTCCTTCATAATATGATGACTTGGTAGACCCAATTTTTTTCTGGTCTGTATCATTACTAATTAAGTTTTAGTTTGTATCAAAAATGTTAATTAAGTTCAGTTAGACTATTTGGATTTTCTTTTGAATCATCTGAGATGGGGCACACACAGGTAGCTCAAAACTCACCAGAATAGCTCCGCCGGGATCAATCCACCAGTAAAAGTATTGTGCAAGTATAGCTGCCACTAATCCAATTGAGTTGGTGATAACATCAAAGAAATGGTCTTGTGCGTAGGCTCTAACAATCTCGTTCTTAAATGCGCAACAATACAGCAGAAGACAAAGCTTCACAATTGTGACTGCCACCATGATCCCGATCACCCATATCCTTTTGACACCAGCTCCGAAGTCAGAGGAATGATCCTGTGAAATAATTAATTGTGAACAACCAAAACTTAGCAAAAAACTTGCAGTGGCAAAATTTATTTGTAAATTTTCTCTTGGAGGATTGATTAAATGCGGTATTTTAGCACCAGAATTTAGGTCATGTTTTCAAGCTTTTCTTGAGCACCAGGGTGTCCTTTTTCTTCTTTTGTTTCCCCCCCAATTTTGTAATGTAGGAAACACTAAGATTAATGCAATCTCATCCCCAAGAGGACTTGGTGACAAGTCAAAAAGAAAGCAGAAAAAACAGAAAAATAACCCAAGCTATCTTGGAACATACCTTACCTTACCTTTGATGATACAAGCTTTCGAATTGACTCCACAATTATTTCCAATCCCAGCATTGCCATTACACAAGCAAATGCCATGATTCCCTGGAGTCAATTAGCAAAACAAAACATTTTTTGCACCAGTATTTTGCCATGATTTTGTTTTGCAACTCAAAACATATTAGCCCAAATTGGTCAAATTTTTAAAACAAAAAACCAACATCAAATCAAAAGTGATTATTTTCATCTTATCCTTGTACACCAAAAGTTAATGGAAATATATAACGAGTTAATTGTACATGTATACACATAATAAATATATTTGTTAGTCCATTTGTGAGTTTATAGCGCATGTGCATGTGTGTGTGTGTGTGTGTGTGTGTGTGTGTGAATGAGGGTGTTTAGACTAACCAATGGTTGCTTCCGCTTCTTGCCAATAGGATAGAGATAGGGATTCAATCTTTGCATTGAACGAGCGGTGAACCACAAAATCAGCCCAGACAACAAATCGAGTAGTGAATCCAATGTGGAAGCAATTATCGCCATCGAGCCACTCACTATAGATGCATATACTTTGGCTATGAACAAAATAATGTTTGCATAATTGGACATGAGAATCGCGCATTTTTCCCCACTTTTAATTTTATCACTTTCATCCTGCAATAAACATTTTTTTTAAAAATCATTTTCATTTTCATATTTTTTTTAAACCCTATTTTATTTTATTTTATTTTATTGTCACCAAAAACCATTTTTTTTTGTGTTTTTACTATTGGGTTGACTCATATGTTTTGTCATAAATTTGAGTATAGTAAAAAAAAAAATTTACGTATATTTGTAGCTTATGTATATATAGTGGAAAAAGTTTTTGGACAAGCTTACGAATAAATCTTACTTGGGTTGTTGTAGGGAAGTACCCGCCTTTCTTTGTGACCTCATCCATCTCCGCAAAGCTTTTCAACAAACTCTCTTGATTATCATAATATTTGTCAATTTCACTTTTACAACCTACAATTTTTATTTTGGGGTCATGTGCAATTTGGAAGAGTTGATACAAAGTGTTGATGTTATTGTCATCAAAGCTTATACAAAAATATTTAATCGAAAAGGCACAACAAAATTCAAACAAGCATGGAACTCAATGCAACAACATGAAATAGATGCAACTTGTTCAAATGTTTTGTTATTAATGGAATCATATTACATACGAAGATGAGTTAAGCTCAGAACCTTAATTGAAACAACCATAGCTAAGCACATAAGTGCAAATGGGTAGTGTGCATTTTGTAGGATCCTTTTGTAGATTTTTTTTTTTATAAAAAATTACCTCCTTTGTTAAGCAACTTTGCAACACGATCTTTTGGATTTCGAATAAGCGAACTTTTAGGTTGCAATGTGTGCACATAGAGGCGCCATGATTCTCCAATAACCTCAAGTTTCAATTGTGAAGTTTGATTTGCTATTGGTTCCATGTTTTCATCTACTACTTGAAGCAATGAAATCATATCTACTCCAAGATGCAATATATACATCTACTAATGCAAAATTATTGTTATTTTCATATTTGGCACACACCAAGAAAAAAGGCTTCAATCTTTCTCAAGTCAAAACTAAACCTAATTAACATTCTTGCATGTCAATTTTTTGTCATTTCACTTGTGAAATGCAATAGTCTTTCATGAAAGAAAATACAAAATATTTTCATGACTCTTTTATTGACTTTCATGACTACCCAAGTGGCATATCTCATTGTCACTTTGGACACAATAAGCTTGTAAAGGATGAAGAAGATGTACATGAAAAGCTTTGCCTTGGGTTCCTCTCCCTTTTGTAAGATTGATATTGTTAAAATATGTAGACCTAAAATATGAGCTAAAACAACCCAAAAAATCCAATTGTTAATTTGATATTACAAGCTATGTATATACATTACTACCACCATTTTTTTTAAAAATTATCCAAACAATTTCAGAATTACCTTGTTAGGGTCAATTATAAACTTGCATTAAAGGGGGGGGAAAGAGACAATTAAAAAACAAGAAAAATATCTTATATATGAAGGAAAGACAACCCACAAACTTTTTGGATGATATGTCTTTGCAATTTGCAAAGTTGCCACCATCAAAACTAGGGGATGACAAGTTGATTGTTTTGGATCTTGTTGTTTTCAATGTGTTCCATAGAGTTCTAATCAAATTCCCTTTATTTCTTCCCCAAAGTTTTGTTCTTGTAATTCTAATGCCAATGGTTGATCAAACCAAGTTTAAGTATAGAACTTTAGATTCCATATGTCCTCCTTTTGAATGACAATTCCAAATTGGAATTTGTTTAGCTAATTGCCAATTAAAGAGGAATGAAAACATGTCTTTTCAAATTTGTGTCTTTTAAAACAAATTGCAATACATGCTACACCAATTTGCATCTCATCTCTCTTTGATAGAATTGGAATTCAAATTCAAATCAATGTAATTGAATAAAATTTTGAATTTTGAATTTAATTAATTTTGAATTAAATTTGAAGAATTTCAATTCAATTCAATTCAAGTTGTCTACAATGCCGTTCAATATTTTCATTCAAATGGAACTTAATTTTCACAAAATCAATTGATTATTAAACATCTCCTTTACCATTATTCTTACTTCTTTCTCACATATTCAAAGTGAAGTTTAAACTAAAATTTAAACATTTATTTCACAGTTAAATTACATTCCAAAAAAATTTAGAGTTTTTTCCCTAGCCATGAGATTTTAGTTTCAATATTTTGTAATGTTGGGAAAACATGTTTTTTCAATGTAAAGTGTGTTTTCCAATAGAAAATTGTTGTTTTTACAAAATAAAAAATAAAAAAACAAATATTGCAAACCCCTTACCATAATGTTTACCAATATTGTCCTAATCACCTTGTAAGTGAAGCTTGTGGGTTCAAGAGTAAATACTCGGTCACATTTTGACATTTTAAAAAAATATGAAATAAGCCAATTTATTTTTTGACATATATGTCAATATATATGAACCTATGTTGTAGGATAGCAAAAGCTTGATGTATAGGCCATCACAAACACTTTGGTTTGAAGGATGCTTTAAAATCATCCTATAACATTTTACCCCTATTTGAAACATCCTATTTGAAAACTTATGCTTTCCATTATTAGTGATGATCAATTGACATAAGGTAAACATATTAATAAATATTTTTAAATTAAAAAATATTTTTAAAATAGTTATGAAACATTGGTAATCCATGATCATATATAAATTGTCCATGAAATCATTTCCACTTTCATTAATTCTAGAATATTATATTTAATTTTCACTTATTGAAACATTAACATTTTTGACACCCATGATGTTTTTTTTGGTGCCCCTCATTACTTCAAGATAATTTTTTTGACATCCCCAACATCCTTTTTACCATGGTTCCCAAGAATCCCTTCTTTAAATATATAATATAAAATATTTTCAACCTTTAGTGCATGTAATGGCCCTAATGCATTTCTTGGTATCCTCCAACATCGTGTCCAATGCCCTCAACCCTCGACCTCTTGATGCCCCCTATTGCTTGAAAAGAAAAATGTTTGTGTCTAACATGGTGATTTTGGTGTTTTGAATGTCTCTTTTGTGACACCCATATTATTGTTTGTTGTTATTTTGTCATTCCTTGCTGACATTCCCATCCTTTTATTGTTCTCCATATTTCATCATCCTTGGTGTTGTCTAGGTTTGTTTTTGTTATCAACAAGCTTAAGTCATTCCTAAATGAAAACACCACACCGATTTGAATTTTGACTAGGTATTTTTCAATTTAGGAACGTTTGTTAAGTCAACATCCCATCTTGGGATTTTTTTCAAAACCTTGGCCTAACAACGATCATAATGGTTTAAAAGCTCAATTTTTTTTGGAAATGTTAGATGGGTAAAATCTTCACTAATTTTGTAAAAGACCAAAGTTGAAGGGGGAAATATGTTTTATTGATTCGAAAAAAAGTAATTAGAAGGGGAAAAAAATAGTTTACCCATTCCAAAGAGAAAGTGGTTAGAAAAGGGCAAATTAAAATGTCCATCCCTGGGTCATGTGTAAAGGTGATATTAAAAGATTGGTACATGCCACCCACCAAATATTAATGAATTTGAGGTTTAAAATGAATTTATTAAGTCTAAGAAAATTCATAAACATAACATTGATAAAAAAAATGATGTAAACTTGTTAATTTCAATAAAATGTTATAATCGAAATTTCATTTTCAAATGTTGATTTGAATATGTTTCTAATTGTGATTAAAAGGTTAATGGTTTTATATTTTTATAGTTTATTTAATTAATAAAAAAGAGATTAATTTAAAATAATATACTATTGTACTTTTTACTTTTTATATTAAAATTTTGAATTTAATTAACGATGTTAAGATTTGGGAATATTTGTAAAGTTGCCATCCTATTTTGGGTTGTCATTTCAAAACCTTGGCCTATCAACAATCATAGTGATTTAAAGGTCAAATAAACTTTAGAAATGTTACATAGGTCAAATTTGTATTCATTTAAAATATATTCTATTATTTTAAAATGTAATTATAAAAGGAAAAAATATATGTTTACCCATTTCCAAGGAACATGGTTGTCATAACTCTAGGCATCCATCAAAATGTGATGCATTTGTTTAGACATTGATGTTACCTAATGTCATGTCAAAAAAAGATCAACCTAGGTCAACATAAAGACAACTTAGGTCAAAGACCAAATTAAATTGCCTAACACAAGGTGTAAGGCAACAAAAATTTGTGTCATTCAACTGCTTAAAACCTTGTGGCAACTAAAATGATGTTTGGTTGCCACAAGCCACTAGTGATCGAACTTATTTTGATCATTCCACAATGATTAATAACCTAACAATTTTTTTTGGGCATGGCTTCAAAAAAAATTGGGCAATTTGTTTTTCCACATAAAATTTGGGAAATTTTAGGGTTTTGAATGTAAATTCAACAAATTTCTTATATTTTGCTAAAATTTGCCAAATTTTGTACAAAAAAATAAAAACAACTAGCGGATGGTTTCCATTTGCATCAAAAATATTGTTTTAAAGGAATATTTATTGATTTTATTCCATAATTTGATGTTCATGACATTTTATTGAAATATTTTTTATCTGAAGATGGACATGTGGATCTTCCAACATGTCAAAATATTGACAAGGAAATAGTTTGGGGACATGAAATGATGGGATGTATGTAATTACTTGTGCCCTTAACATATGCACAAGGAATATCACAATATCAATGCAAGTGAACCAAAAATTGTGAAATTTTAATCTGTTCAATGAAAAACCCAATAGTATTCAAATTTCGAAGATAATCATACATGACATCGTGATTCCTTGACAAAACTTGATTTACTAAGTCAACATGTTCAAAACACATCATTTCCAACAATTCATATAAAATACACCAAATTTCATATGCACCAACTATAAACAATTTATGGCTACTTTTGCTAACATTTTAGGTGGAGTCCAATTGGATGAAAATCCCACCAATGTATACACAACATGTTAGATAATTCTTCACACCTTTGAATTCATTTTGTACATATCATGAATCATCTTGTGAAATGAGATCTTTGTTGAATTGTTTAAGAAGTATTCTACATCCAATTTTCAACCCAGGTGACATTTGCAAGGTTCTTGACCAAATATGCCATGGACCTCATAATTGTTTAGTGTAATTTCACCATACATTGAAGGGAATTTGTAATTCCTGACTTGCCATGAGTAAAAAATAATTAAGGAACCCAAAAGCAAATGGAGGCAAACTTGAAAGCTATGGTGGAAATCACATACATGATCCATTTGACATGAAAGTGTGCCAAATGGGGCATGCAAAAGGGGCCAAGCACACAAAAGCCACCTCTATTTCTAGGGAGGTGAACTAAAGGGCCAAGATTGTAGAACATGCTTTTGAGACACTATAAAAGGAATTGGGGATCATGCATGCCACATTACATGAAATGGAGTTGAAGTGCAGTGTGTTGCATGAATAATTAGGCACGATGCAAAAAAGAATTGAGATTCTAGAATGCAAAGTTGTCAAAAAACAAAAAACATTAATGCAAGTAGATACAAAGGCAAGTGAAGAGAAAAAAGAACATTTAAATTCCATGGAGGATGTCAAATGCTACCATCATATTTTGATTGACACGAAGGAGCAATATTGAGTAGATGTGGAAACATTTGTCAATGTAGCCTAACTAACTACAAACTATGGTTGTCATAATATCTAAACATCAATTAGGACGCGACACATCCATTTCAATGCATCCATTCAATGCATGCATATTGGCCAATGTCATTTCATAATAGGGTCACTTTAGGTCAACCAAAGTCAAAGCTAAGTTGGGTTACTTGGTGGAAAATTAAGGGTGATCAAAAATCAAATAATTTGGTAACTTCAAACCTTATGGTGATCAAAACAACATTTAGTTGTCATAGCTTGCAACAATAAAAAAAAAATTTAAAGCCATGACCAAAACATTATGGGCAATGATTGAGAATTTTTGGGCAATGATCGGAAATTTTTGGTTGTTGGATTGATGGTGGAAATTGAACCATTGTTGATTAGATGATTTAATTTTTTTAGCAATGACCAAATTTTTTTGAGTGGTGACCAAAAAAAATTTAATTGCTTGATTAACAACCAAAAATTGATTGCTGAATTTTTTGGGGCAATGATAGAATTTCCAAGGAATGATCGAAATGTTTTTGGATAGTAATCAAAAAATTTAAGTCATTAGTTCAATGGTGGATATTAAACCATCATCAATGAGATTATTGAAATTTGTGAGGCAACAACCAAACTTTTTTGGGAGGAAATTGATTTTTTTTAGGGAGGTGACCAATTATTTTTTCAATTGCTAATTTATATGACTAAAAAATTGGGTGATTGAAAATTTTTGGTCATCAAAACCAATCCAATCGAAAAATTTTGGTTGTTCAAAACAATGCTTAACATTCAACTTGACAAATAAAATTGACATATTTAAATGGATGTCAACATGACAATGGATGCAAATTGGGTGTGTCATGTCATTTGATAACCTTACTTCAAACAACATGCAACAACATTTTGGGTGCATGTTGGGCAAATGGAGGTGGAATTAGTGCAAATATATGCATAATACCATGATGTCTGAAAATTTCAATCACACAATTTAACATCATGGTAGAAAATATCCAATATGTTGTCAAAAAGCTTGTGAAACACTATGAGAAATTATGTCCACCTTAACCACACTACCTTACAATTAAGGCTCCAAAACAACTAATATACAATTACACTACAACTATCCCATGAAAATACAAAAAATTAAATTAAATTAAATGTCATGTTAGAAAATCAAGGAATTGTATTGTAGTTACAAGTTAGTTATAAGAGAAACACCTATACAGCGGAATGCATGCACTATATATGTGGTTGTAGTCAACCATGTTTGACTTTTTGGCAAGTTGCACTTTAGTTGCATGTGACAACTACATTGCAACTAATGTAAATGTAACTCCAAATCAACAACTACTTTACAACTAGTGTTGCAACTAGTGTATGACTTTGACACATATGATCATGCTATGTGTGTGCATTTCCACCGCCCATTAGATATGAAACTCTCAACTTACTTGCAACTAGTTATGCCATTAGGTTGCCACTATGTATAGTATTATTTTTTGTGATTGGTTTTCAATCGTTGTATTAATGATATTCCACTACATTGCAACTCACAATATCATATTGGCATACATACATATCAAACCATAAAATTCCATGGAAGGTGAAAGTTTATTTTTGAATTGAAATTAAAAGCAATGTATATATTCCATCAAACATTAAATAAAAGCATACATATGGATATGTCTTTATATACCTCAATGTCTTTTCCTCAAATTCATGTTTATTATTTAATATTTCATAATGAATTATTTGTTAATAATTTATTAATAAAATATTAATATGTAATATATTGAATTACTATGAATTAATTAATTAAACTGAATAATAAACTATTCATATGATTTCATTAATCAAATTTAAATTTTTATATTTTAGTTAATTAAATAATAAATAAATAAATATTAAAATTCGATAATTAATTAACTAATATTTATTTTGATAATTAATTATCAAATTTAATTGAATTTTTTTTGACATAATTATGCTAGATGATTAATTATAAATTTTAATTTAATTATTCCAATAATGAGTTATGTTAATTTTTTAAAATAATTAAAATTATTATTTCATTTAATTAATTATTTGATAGTTAATTCACATATATAATCATCAAATAATTATCTTTTTAGTTGTATAATTTACAAATTCAAAATCAAACACAAAGCATGTGTGAAAATATTTTTTGTACTTACAACTCAATTTGCAACTAATGTGCAATTAAAACATTTAACCCATATCCTTTGTCTTCAAGATCTCCTTTCACAAATTATTATAAAGGACTAAGTGTCTTTTCTTATATTTTCACACTAAAATACATGTGCCATTTTGAGATGAACTCATAAAAGCTTAACCCTAAAGGCAAAACACAAAACAAAATAAAAATATTTATGTGGTTACTATTTGATTCACTTATCCTCCTACCTTCCTACCTATTTGCCTACCTTAGTAAGTAACTAGGTAAGTAGGTAGGTTGGTAAGTAGGGCCTTCCAATTTATCTACCTAAATATTTATATACATATCCAAAAATCAATTATTATGCCGTGTGGCAACTTTTGATTGTGTTACCTGCTATAATCTAAGACCATTTTCAATGAACAATCATAATGGGTGGTGGATATCAATATTTTTTTTATAAATCACCCAAAAAAATTCATAATGCCACATGTTAGATTTTGATGAATGGATGAAAAGTGACATCAACATGACATTATAGTTATAGTCATAAGGGAGTTGCATAGTAGTTGAAAAGGGGTTATTGTAATAAAGTTGCAATTGATTGTATGTATGGTGAGTTGGATGTTTTGCAACTTATGCAGCTTGTTTGATATCACTCATGGGTGTAGAAATATAGTGAATTGCAGATGCTCATTACAACTCAAAGTTGAGTTGTAAACCCAATTGTAAAACACCCCTTTTTCTCCTAGTGGAAGATGCAAAATATCAAAAACATACATTGTTCGACACAACTTAGATTAAACTAAGAATATTTCACTATGGCCTCCAAAAAAACAAGGGAAATTTTTTGCTTTCACTTCAACCTTTTAATTAAAAATGTGACCCATGTGTTATTTGGTACAACTTGTATGGACCAGAAATAGCATGGTAGTTGGGCATGTGTTAATAGATGTAAAAATCATAATGTTTAATAATGACAAATGGTGGCAAGGATAAGATGTCCATAATATAGGGCCTGATTCCACCGTCATCTATATGCATAGTTTACCTTTCAAGTTGTCATGTTGGAACATAAGGAATATAATCAATATAACACACTTAATCAACCTCAAGCATGGGGTGTAAACATGTGATGGATTTGGCAACTGAGCATGTCATTTATTGCATTTGGTATTAATAAATGGGAATTGGGAAAATCCCAAATGCAAAAGGGATGTGAGGCCCTATATCCTATGCCAATTGATGTGAAATGTGGATGATTTTACCAAATCTTTCGAAGGTGGTTTAAACCTAATGGAAGAAATTGACACAAAATGGGCACATCACATCATTTTTAATAATCCTAATATGTATTAAAAGTGTATCCAATCAAATTTGGGAAATTGATTATTCAAACATATTATGATATGAAGAAAAATAAGAAACAAAGTTAAAACTGCACCACCACAAGAGAAATGAAAAACTAAAGAATTACATCAAATTACATTATGACTATTTACATCAATAATAACAACAACAATAGAGAATGCATAAGTAATAAAAGGCAAAAAAACAAATAAATTCAACAACAAAAAAAATTTAATAGGTGAAAAACTATAATATTTAAAAATTCCACATTATTCGAATAAAAAACAAATCAAGAACCACTTTCCCAAACACATCCAATTTACTCCATGGTTTTACATCATCTCATGTGTTGCAACCCTAGTCTTGGGCTCGCAACCAAGGCAAGGCCTTGCAAGGTTGTAGTCCAAGAGGGAAGCCCAAGAGTGAAGAAAAGTGTGAGGGAATGAACCCTCACACTCCCAAAGGAGTTTCCATTTTGGGAGGTGGAGTCCTGGTTGAGTCCCAAATGTTTAGAGAGCAATAGCAAGGGTCAAAACCCAATGGATTGAAGAGTTATTTATACCATTGTAAAGCTATTGAAACTTAGATGTCTAAAATGAGTTCGCATAACCCATTTGGACATTTGAAACACAAGTTATGGCCAAAAGAAGGGCCGGGAATCAAATTGGCAATTTGACTTTTGACCACTAAAAGTCAGGAATTGACCCGATTACCTTGCATTCAGGTGACGTGCGACATACCATTGAAAAGCTCTTGATGAGGGCTACAACTTTGTTTTAGACCTTGTTTCAATCGGAGGTTTGCACACAAAATTATGGGCCCCCCAAAATCACGGGAATTTCAACTTTGGCAATTTTCGGGATTCCCACTTGGGAGTCTCGGGACAAAAAGCCATTTGGATGTGGGTCTCGTGGAGAGGCACAGAGTATACTATAAGGGGGAAGGTGGTGGCTTCCCCCAAGCCCGGGCCGTGGTGAGTTTTGTGAGTCTGAGTTGCCCGTGGCTCGTCTTAGCACCAAAAGTGCTGCAATTGTGCACTAACCACCTTGTGTTGGTTTTGTGCATGTCTGTGTGAATAGTTGATGCTTTTCACTCTTCCTAGTCCCATCCCGAAGTTCCAGCACACCCTTCTACCCCCTCAAAGTGCTACAAGCCAGGGAGCGTGCCCTAACTCCTCATTTTTTCGCTATTTTTAGTTTGGATTCACATTTGATTCCATTAAGGAGCTTGGGGGTGTGTCATCATCGATTAATTTCTTTTGCATATTAAATAAAACATTAACTACATCCCCAATCACTTTGAATGTTGATTTAAACCTTGCAAACTCATTCTTATTATAATGCAAAAGCAAAGCAAGTTGACCATATTGTTGTTTTATCAAACTTTCATCAACCATGTGATTCATTTATTATTAACAAAATAAATGGTGTTAAAATTAACAATGTTGGTGTAGTCAATGATCAAATCAAAACAAAAAATGAAGAAAATATTTAATTAGAAGATCCCATACCAACCCATTTCATTGCTTCCAACTTGCACCATAGCCATAGTATGAACATTAATAATTGTTAGCATTTGATTGATGTTTTCCAATTTCTAAAATAAACTTTGTGTAATTAACACATACTTCTTGGCCCCCACAAAATCAAAATTGTCTAATTTCATTTCTACTATCCTTTTAACTTGAAGTGCACATTCATTATTACATTTCATTTAAATGTTCCCATTCCATCTTGTTGAAGATTCTTGAAGATGATATGGGGTTCTTATCATTTGTGACCTAATAAGAAAAAAATCATCTCACCCACCAAAAATATCAATCACATTTTGTTGTGCACAATATGTCCCCATCTAGGTGAATTCATCAGACCAATAGTCAACACACATCCAATGCACATCATTATATCAATAATGGAAACATGGTTGAAACAATTTTAGAACCTTGAATCCACAACCATGAATTCATGCCCATATTGAAAGATTGGATGACATATAAGAATAACAAGCAAGTTAGTGCAAAATTAGGAATGTGGACCATTGTGATATGACCCTACTTTCAAGTACTTCCTTTCACAAAGTTCATAATCACATAGGGCACTAGCACCATCCTTGTTTTTTTGACACATTAGTTTCTTGAAAAATTTCTTAGAGAAATATTTTGGAAAAACACAACTGTGAGAATCATCATGGTACATTTTAAGAGTATAATGCTAAACCAAACATGTATGTTCTTCCAAATGATTTAAAAGAAAAATTTCAAACAAATGAGAATTGAAATCTAAGCATCAAACCTTGCTAATCACATTTGTGTACCATGCATCCTTGTTTTAAAATTATATTCTTGCGATATGAAATGATATTGTTGTAAAATTTTCATTTTATTTTACTTGACTTGTTTAGGTCATCAAATATTGTCATTCACACGTGTTCCACCTAACCTCCAATGAAAAAATATAGAAAAAAATGACTATGAAAATGAGTATATAATAATAAGGTCTGATTGTAACTTAAAAGCTACACAATGACATTCAACACCAATTGCAATGCAATATGATAATTTAAATGTCATATATTCATAATGTTTCTTAATATAAATGTTTCATCTTTCTCCCAAGGTATATGGCCATGATTGTCGCAACCTCACTTTGAGGGAAGTGTGAGGTCGCCACTCACATTCTCGAAAATGGGACTTGGGAGTCCTTCGAGATTCCGAAAAATTCAAAACACGATTGTAGGCGTCAAAACACCTCGCATCGAGGTGTTCTTTATATCATAGGAAAGGTCTTGAAGTGTAGATGTCCGAAATGGCCTCGCATTAGCCATTTGGACACTGCAGCACAAGTTATGGCTGAAAGAAGGGCCGGGAGTCAAATTGGCAATTTGACTCTCAACCACTAAAAGTTGGGAATCGACCCAATCACGGTGTGTGCAGGTGGAGTGCGACACACCGTTGGAAAGCTCTCAAGGAGAGCTACAAGTTTTCTTTAGACCCTGTCCCAATCGGAGGTTGGGCGAGAAGTTATGAACGCCCAAAGTCCCAGAAGTCCAAACCGGGACAGTTTCGAGACTCCACTTTGGGAGTCCTGGGAAAAAGTGCCATTCGGATGCAAGTGCGGCGGAGAGACGCATAGAATATTATATGGGGGAAGGTGGTGGCTTCCCCCGAATCTGGGACGTGGTGAGTCAAGTGAATCCAGGGTTACCGTGGCTTGTTTCAACACTAAGAGTGTTCCGAATGTGAACTAACCAACTTGTTGGTTGGTTTTTGAATGCAGGACCGAGTAACTAAATAAGCTTGTCCCTCTTCTTAGTCTAATGTTGGAGCTTTCAGCACGCCTTTCTTACCCCCTTTAGTGCTAGAAGCTGGGAACAGCACCAAGTTCCAACTACTTCCGCTCTTTGACATAGTTGGACCCGTTTTGGGTCTAATAAGGAACTTGGGGGCGTGTCACGTGATTTGTTAAACAACACAAAACCCACATACCTCAAAGGAGAAAATGAGTTTAAAATGCACGTTCCAATTTTTATTACCCAAGACAAGCAAAGTGGGTTAGGTCAATATTTTTTGAAAGTTGATGTTTTTTCCAAGTATGATTCATATTAATTTTAATTATCAATGGAAGCCTAAGATCGATTATCAACTATTAAAGCAATTTGCCTAAATGAAAAGCAAAAAATAGCCTAAATTTGGTCATTAGATCAACAATGGATATTGATCCATTATCAATCACATGACCAAAACCTATTTTGAATGGGTAATGGTCACTGAATTGTTAACAACCAAAATGCAATAGCTAAAAAAATTTGGTCATTAGAGCTTTGGTAATTGAAAAGTTTCGGTCATTGAAATTAAGTCAATTGAAAATCTGTTTTTGGTTGCCAAACATCCATGGGTAGATTCAGTGGAAGAAAAAGGTTCACATTTTACTAGATGGATGAAACCAACATGTTTGAATAGATGTTGACATGACAACCAATGCAAAATGGGTACATCACATCATTTTTAACTACTCTATTAATGAGAAAGTATTTAAACATGGTAAATTAAAAGTATTCATTGCTAAGTTGTGTGGAGGTGATATTAAAAAATAATTATTAGTTGTTGCTTCTTATAAATATTAACTAATTATATATTTTAAATTATTGAATTAAATATAATTAATTTCATAAACATAACATTGATAAAAAAATTTAGACTAATCAACTTTGATAAAAGAAAATTGTTGGATATATTTCATTTTCAATGTTAAATCATATGGTTTTAATATTGATTAAATGGTGTGCACTAAAATATTGCAAAAAATAATAATTTGAAAATTAATGGTTTTATGGTCTTATATTTGATAAATAAATAAAATATTAATAAAAATATATTATTTTATTCTTAAATTTTGGTTTAAATTGAAAATACCATTATGAAGAATGCCTATAATTTAATTTTAAAATTTTAAATATAATGAAAATTCATATTTATTTATTTTTCAATTTCATTTCTAATACAAACCAAAAGTTACCGTCATGTTAAATTTAACATTACCACTTGTTAAAAATTTGAACATTATGAAAACTATCAATATCAAATCCATTAAAGAATGTATGGATATATAGTGTGATGTAATGGTTTAAAATACACCAAGACATGTTGTTCTTTTCATATGAAACAAAATTTGAAATTGAAGACATTTAAAACAATTTGCAATCATGATGTGTAGGTAAAAACTTTAATTATAATTTAAGATTCATGTTTCAAAACATAAATAATGTATTATTTAATAGGCCATTATGTTTAAAAGTGTAGTTACGAAATGAAAAAGGTGAAACAAAAATGTATTTGAATGTGAGTCATATATTCTTAAATAACAACATGAATAATATAATCTCAAGGTTTTTAAGACGTTGGTATGATACATAGTGATGGTAGGTTGAAAGACATGTGAATTCTAGTTGACATTCGATTGAATGCAAATTTTGAAATCAAAAGCCAAACCTTGAACATGTTTTAACTACATTAAAAATGGGAAAATTTTATAATTAAAAAAAAATTGTGATTAAATTTTATGGTTTTTAAAGTCTTGCCCATCTGAATTTGAATCCAATTTGCAAACATTGGTGTATTGCACACAAATTAAATCAATTCTTTTTCTTTTCCTCTATTTTTGTTGTCTTCAAAACAACCCTTACAATATATTCATGGGATGTAAAGAGCACACATGATTTAATATATTCATAATTTCAAGATTGCTTAAATGACTTTGATTAATGTAATGTAAAGGCAGCTTGAACACATGTTGTAAAATAATTAATGAAATTTGAAATTTTCATTTGAAGAATAAAATATTTTTGAATATTCTAAAAGATTTTTTATTTTCCTTCACAATTGCTTTTGAAAATTACAATTTTTAATAATGAGGTATAATTAATGTCAAAGATGCCCATGTATAATAAGATTTTTTTAAAAAAAAAAAAACAAAAATGACATCCATGTACAATAAATTATGTAATAAATAAGATAGATTGTTTTTTTCTTGTAGGTCATATTTGTATAAGGGAATTTAAGGATCACCAAATGAGCTTAAAAAGAAATACAAACCATTTAATCTCATCCACTTGTGCTTGTTCTATGACAATAATTTCATCTTCTATCCTATTCCATAATGTCAATAATGGTTCTAAGGGTTTCCATAAATTACAAGGATATTTTATATTCATATAATAAAAAATTAATAATTTTTAGATTGTAAGATTTTTTAGGATTTATCATCAAGCAATGACATTTGTAATGAGTAAAATGTTGGTCATTTTTGCACATATAATTAATGTTGTTCCTAATGGATTAATAATATTCACATAATAATAATCTATCTCCAAAAACAAATAATGAAAAAATAATGTGTATAATACATGTTTCATTAAATTTCTTTTTTCCAACCTATGATGAGGATGAATTAAAAAAAATGATTTTGGGTGTGTTTATTTTGATTTATTTTTGGGTTTTGCAATAGCCAAGGAAAAAACCTAATATTACCTATTTGTTGTTGATTTAACCTAGTTTGACAAGAACCCAATGCAAGTAGAAACAACTTGAACTTGAATATAAAAGTCAAAGTTGGGTTTAGTGTTTTTTTTATTGGACAATTTATTTTATTTTTTGACCCAAAAAATTGGGAAAACTCTGGGAATATGTTTTCTTGAAGTGCAAATTTGACTAGTTTTGCCATATTTATTAGAAATCTTGCCAAATGTTTTATGTCCCAAAATTGAAAAAAAAACTCATGCTTGGATCCCTACCAATGGACAACCCGCTAGTTTTGGGAATATTTTTAAAGAGAAAAAAACTTGTTAGTTTTGGGTCCAAGTCCAAATTTTTAGATTGCTAATTCTCTAAGTGGATGATTATAGGTTTTATGCGGCATGTCATGTCCATTTTTAAGGTAAAGCCAATTTTAGATCCTTATTTGTGACAATTCTAGAGCCAAGTTCTAAGTGGATCTAGATTTTAGGCCCGTAGTTAAGGTATTTGCATACAAATTGCATATCAAATCTTGTAAATAAAAATACATTCTTTTGCCAACTAGCCACCACCATTCTAATGTCATCCATAACAAATGCAAGGAGCTTAGGAGAACTACATGTGCTACTAGAGTCCAATGGTTTCAAAATTTTTAATGAACCAATGCAAGGACTTGAAAACCAAAGATTTAAAAGGCCATTCAAAATTGTCACTATAGAAAATGAAAGAAATGAATGGGTTGATCAATCTTAATTATCGGAGAGCATAATCTCAAACAATGAAATTGGTACATACCCAAAATCAAAATATCCAAATCCGAAACCTATGATTATAAATGTGGCAATAACCTAAATACATTGGGTATCTATACATTGTTTTGGGTTTTCAAAGCCACGTAGGACATGAAAGTTTGGACAAAACTATATGTTCCATTTTTTAATTGCATAAAATTGGGATTATTATTATTTTTTTAAAAAAGAATTTCAATGACCCAACTGGTCCGATTGGTTACCCAAAAATTGGAAAATAAAGCACAATTCTTATCCAAATTATTGCACAACACTTATATAAATAATTAAATAAATAAATAAAATTACCTAACCATGGTTGAAAATGTTGAAGACATTATAATTCTACATAAAAATGAACATGTAGTAGTGTTTTCAAATCATATATGGTTTAGGGTTTAGATCCATCTAAAGTGTTCCCATCAAGTTCCCAAGATGTTCCCATTAGGTTCCAAAAGTGTTCCCCAAGTTCCTATTTTTGCTCCCTAGTAATAAGATGTTCCCAATAGCACCTCATTTTTTAATCCATATTGTATGGACACGGTTCAACTTCTAGGGATGTAAGTTGTAATGGAAGGGGTGGTGGGGTTGGTGGGAGAGAGGTAGGCTAACAAAGCTAGCTTCTATTTTGGGGGAGGGAAGGCTATGCAGGCCTTTATGTTGGGGGAATGCCCCCATGTTCCAAAAATATTGGTGATGGGCCAATCAAATGGCTGCTTCTAAAACTGAAAAAAAAAACTATGGACCCATTAATTAATTAATAGAAGCATGAATGAATAAGTACCCCAAGTTCAATAGGGTACCCCCTCTTGAGGAGTCATGCACTATTAGTGGTTACCTATTGACGTTGTTGGAACTTAAATAAATAAATAAATTATAGTTTCATTTTGGAACTAAATCTAAAGATTTATGACACAAATATTAGTATTTTTGTTAGGTGTGTTAGTTTAGTTATTTGGCTAGGTTTCAATTAGTTAGGGATAAATATATGGTTAGTTTAATTATTTTAGGTTTTTAATTTCAAATTGATTCAAGTGTGAATGAAAGAAATTCAAGATATTTCCATGAATGGAATAATAATCTTAGTTTGTGTGATCTGAAATCAATTTTTAATGATTTAATACAAGTGATTTCTTAAACCCTATAACTAATTTATCAGAGTTTCCACCTTGGTAACCTATCATACTACTTACTACCTAGGTAACTACTAACTACCTATGTAAGCATAGGGTATGGAATCCCTTTGAGTTCTTCATGGATGAAGCCAAAATATGCTTTACCTTGGGAACTCTCCCCTTTGTTCCCAAAGTGTTATTGAGTGTAAAAATTGAGGGTTTTTAAATTTTTTTAATGAAAGAACATTTCCCATGAAAAAATGGAAAAAAATGACATGAGCATTTCAAAATATAAAAATTTCCCATATTACGCTTCGTAAGCATACCTCCAAATACACTAGAGAAAATTTTGGAGGTTTTTCCAACCTTGAAAGATCCCTCAAATTTAAAAATGCTCCTAGGGGAGGGAGGTGTGTTCATGTACAAAGATGAAAAATTTAAAAGTTCTTTACATGGAAAAGAATAATAGGTAAGTATATTTCTAAGTAGATAAATAGATAAGACACTTGATGGTCAATTGGTAGTGTTGTTGTTGTTGTTATTATTATTTATTTATTTATTTATTTCATATTGAAAAATTGGGAAAATTTAAACAAAAAATTAGAAAAATTAATCAAATTTGCACTAGGAAAAAAAATTCCGAAAAAATTCCAATTTTTTTGTCAAAAAATAGTGAAATCTCACCAAGGAAAAAAAAACATTGCTTGGTAGATAAATGCATGTGGGTAGTTTGTGTGGGTTGTTAGTTTCTTTGATGAAAGTGTTTAGATTGGTTATATTGGAACGGATTGTTTTGGTGTTGAGAGTGTGGACACAGTCGGTAGATGTACAATATCTTATCTATTGGCAAGGCTAGCCAACGTGTTTGTGATGCCTTGTTGTTATTGTTGATTGTCATTTTTGTAGCCACGAGTCCTCTTTGCATAGATAGGGTTTTGTTTTTACCTGATTTTTTATTGATTGATTGTTTGCTTTTTGTGTTTTTTTCTTTGGGTTGTGTTTACTTGTGTTCTCATTTGTCTTCTATTTTTTGATGGATGGGTGGGTTCCCATCCTTGATTTTCATTTGAAAGGGTTTTTCTTCATTTAGACTTCCAACATTCACTTCCTTCGTACTACCCTAGTAGAGTGTAGTAGCCCTCTTTTACAAATTTTCACTTTTTTTAACAATTGTATACAACTTTTGTGTTGAACACATGAAAGAAGAAAGATGCATGGCGCCATGCCGAAGACTAAGAAGGGAAGACGGAAATGAAGCAAATATATTTTCCTGAACTCAAAAAAATAAAAATAAAAATAAAAATAATTATTTATCTCAACATGCTAAAACCTGTTTATTGTTTACAATTTTACATCCGTTTAGGACCAGAGAGTCCATTAGACAAAAGACAGATCATGGAGAACAAATTGTCCTCTAATATTAGCAACATGCCACAAACTTGGCCAAGGCGACCGTGTTCGTAATGTGCATGAGCTCATGCCACAAACTTGGCCAAGGCGACCGTGTTCGTAATGTGCATGAGCTCAGCAAGAGTGCTCATGTGAGTGAGGGGCAAGGCCGAACAAAAGTGTTCCTTAACTTTCTGTGTATTTGGACAGACAAGGAGTAGATGCTTTTCATCCTGTACCTTCCTCAAGTCGCAACCTCGACAAAACCAAATGGCTGTAAAGTCCATACTAAGTATCCTTTGGTTTGGGGGGTGCAAGTCAGGTGAGAGACATGCAAAGAAAGGGAGGCTCTTATGGGAATGTACATATATATAGGGGACATGTCTTAACATGACACAGACAAAATGTGGCAACACTGGCAAAACAACTCACGGATGGGGGAGGGCTCCAGCCAATCACGAATTACCGAATCAAGCATGTACGGACACCAATTATTTTATATAAGTAGATATACCCTTTAATGATCACCTGTCCCCCACCCACAGACGTCATAAAAGCCCCCCTTTAAAATACTCAAAGACCATTTATGTCTTTTCATCTGGACGAAGAGTAATAGTCAGTGTCCAAATCCATAGTAGAGAATAAACGCTTTTAAAGGGGTTAAAATGACCACTGCAAAACAAAAAGGTTCGTACCAACAGGACGGGTTGCAAATCATGTCGTATTTAGTTTCGTTATTCTTGTTTAGTTTGTTGCTAGTGTTCTCTTATTCATATTTTAGAGATTAAAAAAATACTCACGTACACACACACACAAGGACAAAAGAAATGTTTCAAAATTTCACTCTATACAACCAAGAAACAAGAAAATAAAAATCATATTCAATTAAAAAAAATCATCACACAACCCACAAAAAAAAAAAAAAAAAAAAAAAAAATTATTATAAATAAAAATAAATTTAAAAAAATTTTAATTTTTTTTTTTTTTATTTTTATTTTAAAAAAAAAAAAAATT
>Ga0116229_10002200_pt1 | contig 31326 bp, 21 predicted proteins | sample S1TSphgellanicum_3_FD_87313 | JGI IMG/M metagenome (GOLD analysis project Ga0116229, IMG submission 87313) | Host-associated microbial communities from peat moss isolated from Minnesota, USA - S1T2_Fc - Sphagnum magellanicum MG | ecosystem: Host-associated > Plants > Peat moss > Unclassified...
AAGTTTCGTCCATTGGAGTTTTCTGGCGGCAAATGATCCTGCTGTCCGATGTGCGCCATCTGTCAGAAATTGGACGGTTGTGACTGGTCAGGGTTCCGTAGTGAACTCATCGAGTTTCGTACTTGCCAATCAGAATACGCCAGATGTCAGACCTCCACACAATCGTTCTGCAGGCTCTGATGGTGTGCCCGTCTTGTCTCTTCTCTTGTACTATACATAATGCCACAATTCACAATTTCACATGTGATACCGTCAATAATAACATTTTATTTTATTTTTTTGTGGGCAAATCAACTTGCCTAATATTCAAAAGATTTTTTTGTCAATATTATTAGCTGAATCATATGTAAGTATGGATGATTGCCACTTTGTCTAAATCACAAAATTGGGGGGAAAGAAAACAAAACTTTAGGCATGACCATGAACTCAAAATTGTTGGGACACAAACAAAAGATGTTCCGAAAATTTAATGAATTTTTTTCTTTGGGGCCACCCAAGTGTTCTCTCTTGAAACCAAGGCCAAATGCAAAGGCCGACATCTTAATTGGCAATCCCTGGAATTCACAAGCAAGGTGTGAAGTGAGGTACTGAGGTTGTGTGGAGCACTTTCAAATGGTGATCATACAAGAAAGAACAAAAGATGCAGTCAAAAGGAATCGTTGGAAGTATTCATAAGTCTTATCTTGAAGTAATAATGAAGATGTTACTCATATCTCTATGCACCAAATTTTACTTGTGAAATTTTTCAATATAATAGGGTATTAGACTTGGTGTATCAACTAACTCGTCCGTGGAGCTCAAGTGCTTTCCATTCTTCTTTCAAATGGTAATCAATTATGAAGGAAATATCACTTTATTTTTTGTGCAATTGGCACAATGGATTTTGACCATATTGGTGAAATGATTGGACGTGTTCAGAATCCACTTAGTTTTTATTGGAAAAAAGTTTTATTTACTTGTATTGAAACATGTCAAAATGGAAACTATTTCTAAACAAATTGGAACATAATCACCCTTGGAGAATTGGTCAAAAAAATGGCATGGGAGACAAAATCAACATAAAAATTAAAGATAAAATGAAGTGTTTTAATTTTAGCTGAAGAAAAATTGAATTGTATTGAAAATTTTGTCCTTCAATTAAAATTTGTACATTTATGGCCTTAAAGCTTATGAAACCAGTTATTGGGTAATGTTTTTGGAACAACGAATTAAGATGTGAAGTGATTTGGTTTGGTTAGTAAAATGGAACCACTCTTAGAATGTTATTTCCTCAAGAAAAAATTAGGGGGACATTAGGTACTAAAAGTGAATAGTCATTTAGCCACATAAGAGAAATCAACAATTTAGACACACAATTTACGGCATGTTGTTTTTTGGTTTTTACATAAATGTTTCAGATCCTAAAGCTTATTGAATGTTAAGATCCTAAAGCTCGTCTTTAGTCCAATGTTCCCTAATGAAATTGGGTTTTCAGTTTCCACATCCATGCAGTGTTTTCTTTTTTTCCGTGATTTTGTGATGTAGCAGCCAAAGTGGTGATCAACCATTATCTGATTTCGCCAAATTGGACCAATCATCCATTACAAGATTTGGCTAATTTTTGCCATAAATGAGAAATGATGAAAAATTTCTTAAGAAAATCATCCCTTCTATAGTTGTTGGCTAACTTCATGATCATCAATTAGGGTGAGTTGAGTTGGCCAAATTTGGCAAGTCATCCATTAGAAGATTTAGCCAAAATTTTCCATAAATGAGATATGTGAAAGTAAATTAATTTTAATCATCCTTCTATAGGGATCCACAACTGAAAATCCGGGAAAGAAACTCGTTTTTCACATTTAATTTTTTTTTAATTCGCCAGATTAAAAAGTGCTATCGATACAACCTACCTTCACATTTATAATGACTTTGATGAAGGCAAAGGGGCAAGTAACAAATTGTCAAAGAAAGAATCCTCATGAGGACTTCACATTTATAATCTGCCATAGGGTGGTCTTCACATTCAGAAGATGACTTTGGGTGGTTGTTTCAATGGCCACTTGTCATGCAAAAATCACCGAAAGTAGAAATGTTCCTTCACTAAAATGAGGGAAAAAGTTTCCACGTGGTTGTTCATGTACTTTGATCCCGTGTGATTTATGTTTTGCTCACGCCAAAAATGACAACAATTTACATAGATCTAGATACTTGTAGTGTATATACTTTATTTCCACTAGGGTTTAGTTTTGTCATTAAATAATCCTTCAAATAGTGAAATGAATTTTTTTTTGGTGAAATTATGAAAGTGAGGTGTTGAAAGCAATCTTAATTATTTTTATTGCAGGCTACAAAATTTCATTCCTCATATGACAATATCATAGTAGATCATGAAAAAATTAATAATTTGAAATTTATAAAAATAAATTTATTTGGAAAAAAAAAATCGTTTTGTCAATGTGGAAGGTGACCTTATGCTATGCTATAAGTAAATGAAGTTGTGCCATTTGGGTGCATTCCTCAACATTCACATGTGCAAGTTAGTGAACACACCTACTTGTGTAGGGTTTTGGGTCTACAACTCTAAATCCAATTTGGTACTAGTATTAGATTCAAGTTTGATTTATAATTTATAATTTATATTGACCAAATTTCATCTAGATTGTACCCTATATATTAGTACAATGTTAGAACCAACTTTGTCATTTTGGGTGGTTTTTTTTTTCTTTTGTTTTTAAAAAGCAATGGGAGTGCTTGCTAGCTAGGATGATGGGATAGATTGTGCTTGGTTATAGAAGTTGATAAATTAAAAATTCATGATGTTTACAATGATAAAATAAAAAAATACTTTTTTTTTTGACATGTTATATTATTATGTAAAGGTGTGGATAATTATTGTAAATGATTAAATTATTTTAAAATATTTCAAATCCTTTAAAAAATGGGGGAAAAAAAAAAGAATGCTTTTGTTACTTGTTTTGGGGCTCCTATTCATATGATTACACTTATCTTGTCTCATAAGTCTAAGCATTACAAAACCATCTCAATGCACCCCTACTCATTGATAGATTTTCAAGGGTATTAAAAACATAACATGGGGCATTGTGGTTTGGGAAATCGCATCATGACAAACAAAATAAGAATCAAACTACCTTCATTAATAGATAGACTACCATGTCTTGTGACAATGGTCCAAGTGGGAGCATGACCTTGATGATAGAGCCCAATTGTGAAAAAAACATTTTAAATTTTAAATAAAAATTATAATGACAAATATTTTTCAAAATGAATAGTAAAGGTACTATGCAATTCTTATCCCATTTGAGATTTCTAAACAAAAAAATGGTCTTATGCTTATTGAATGTTCTCAACTAGTTTATACCCATTAGAATACTACTACTATTTGGAGGTTGATTAGCACATTGAAGATTTGAATTATGTCCCCTTTTTTTAGCAAGTATATTTACAATTAATTGTATGGCAAGATATAAACATTGAAGGAGATGTTCCCATTGACTTGAGGATTTTGCTCAATTTGGAATCTTGCACATTACACCCATTTTTGTAAATGTTTTTGTTTTGGTAGTTGAATTTTTCAAAACAAATTTCAATGTTCCATATTCAATATCTCTTACACTATAGGTCTAAGCTTTATAAAACCACCTTGGTGAACCCCAATTCATTGAGGGCTTTTGAATCTAGTACCAAGTGTACATTAAGGGGCTTGTGGTTTTAAATATCTCAATGTGACAAACAACCAAACCTTCCTTACTAGATAAATGTCTTTGTCCAAAGTTATATTGGCACATGAGGTTTTACACTTTGAATTGGAACCTCAATGTGTGCTAATATACCTTGGGACCTCATTGCCCAAGACAATGTGCCTAACAAGAAAAGTTTTCTTCAATTTTTTTTTTTAATGAACTTGGTTTCATGATCAAAATCTTGTTACTATGCTTGAAATTGAATGCATTGAATATGAGAAAAAATCATTTTATATCACTCATGTATGAGTGACCCAATAATCATACAAAGTTTAGAAAAGTGACATGGAAAACAACAATGAAAGAACAAGGGCCAAAAATATATAGACTCTAGGGAAGTTATGTATTGTACGAAACAAGGATCTTGGATAGGTTGAGAATCAAGAAAGACATTGATGAAAATAGGAGTTATGAAAAATGCAATGTTTTTGAAAAAGATGAAATAATCAAGTAGAAATGAAGGTTGAGAAGACGCAACATTTGAGAATGACTAAGTATGGGTGAAATGGATGTGGAGGAAAATGGATCAAGAAAGCTCCCTAATTATGAAAAGTGGAATTTTGCTAGCATGTATCAAAGTAGTTAAAAACATTGTTTATTTCTATGTATCTAACATTTTAGAAATAAAAGAGAATTACAAATGGAGTTGTTTTTATACAATGTTATTTTCAATATATTGATATACATAAAAACTTGAAATCAATTTAATGAATAAAAAACTCAAAAAACATTTAAAAATTTGTAGCGAATGTTTTTGTAATGTAAAAGGTCCACTCATATACCTAGTATTTTTTGGCAAATTTTAATACCTACTTACCTACCTAAGTTTTAAAACTTTTAAACACAAACCTTAACATAAGACCATTGAGAACATTTTTTTAAAATTGAAGATTTAAAAAAGCCTTTTAAAACATATTTCAAAAATATTTTTGATTAAGAATAGTGGCCCAAGGGATGGGTGTGGCTCATGATTGAATAGTTGCACCTTGAAAATAAAATTTCAAAAAACAATGGAAAAAAAATGTAAGTGGTAACATGGGGAGGTTGTCAATTAAATTATATTTTAATAAATGTTAAATTTTAAAATTTTAAAAATTTTATAACCACACCTTAACCCTCTCAAATTATGGGCCTTTCATAATGCTTTTGGTTCCATTCATTGAAAGCACTAAATGAGGCAATGTGCACAATGTTTGTTTCACAAAATTCAAACGAAAAAAACACGTGTTATTGAAAGTAGAGTGATTTTTTTCATTGGAAAATAATTAAAACTTCCAAGGGAGGCTACTTCCATTTTATTCCAAATGGAATGGGAAAAAAAAGTGGGGGCCATTTCATAAAAATAAATAAAATTTTAAATTCGCTTCAATGTAAATAGGGTGCCAAATCCCAATTTGAACATTTTTGTTTTGAAATGGTTTATGCAAAGTGCCATTTGCCCTCCTTGGCCAACAGATACATTAGCCATTATTGTTACATTTGTAATGCATGGTTACAATTGAGAGTCAAGTTAGAATTTCTTATAAAATCAAACAAGACAATGGTGAGGAATTTAATTATACATTGTGTGAACCATGGATCAAATCATTGTTGGGGCATAATTTGAAAAATCAAGAGTATTTCAAAACACAATAAGGTTTTTGCCTTTGTTTATTTAAAGAGGAAAAACCAAAAGCGAAATTAGTTTTGAACCCAACTACAAAGCTAGTTGGTTTTTGTTCTTTCAAAAGTGAAAAATCACGTCCTTTAGTTCAAGACAAGGGTAGTTCAAAAATTCAAAGGTCAAAACATACAATGTTATTTGGGCCAATGCGAAAGTAACTCCACAAAATGGTGAGTGGAAAGGTTTTATGCCATAGTTATAAATGAAAGGTGTTATGCAACAATTTTGATAAATTATAGTATTATTTTAGTTTTACACATCTTTGGTGTTATACCAAAATTTTGGAATTGGATTTTGGACATTGATATATTAGATATATGGATTTTAGGTTTCGAAATTTTGGATTTTGGATTTTGCATCGAATAATGAAAATATTTTTGGCCAGTGGTGAATCAATAGGTTTTTGGGGTTTGAATTACAATTTTTTGGGTAACTTTAACACTAAATAACATTAAATTAAATTTCAAAACCCTAATATCATAAAAGCTAACCATTGACATTACCATTGAAAAATAATTATATTGTTCATTTTTATTGTAATTAAACTTAAACTTAAAAGGTAAATTATTATTCAAAACCTAAATTTGAATCAACAATGATATATTAACCTTCAAGTATTTTGAACCTCAAGTAAAAAAACCTTTAAGTCACAAAAAATATTGTTTATTTACAATAAGTACAAAAAATTTGTCAATAGTTAGATATAATAAATATAAATTCCCCTCTAATTGAAAAAAAATTGTAAAATATTTTTTTGATACCAAGATTAATATTATAAGAGTTGTAGTATAATTTGAAAATGAAAATTGTAATTACATTAACTTGAGAAATCATTGGAAAAAGACATTGAAAACATTTTTTTAATTTATAATCATGATTTCAAATCTAGCAATAATCAACATTTTATAATATTAATGCATCTTATATAATTATAGCCTTCTATTAATTTCAATATAGTCATTTTTGGAAGAATTGAAAAGTTCACATTATGAACATAGATATTGAATTAGCAAAACTCACTTTAAAATGAATTATTAATTTTAAATACAATGTTGGCAACTTTTTATTTCATGCAATTGTGTACATATTAAAATATAAAAAGATTTTGAAAGAATTTGAAAAAATATATATGTTTCATTTTTTTAAAAATTTGAATCTTGGAACACTTGAAGCAATGGAATGTTGTAAAAAGAAATTGACTTTGATTTTTTGCATGATTTACATGGTGGGAAAGAAGATGATGAAGCTTCATACATACAAAAGATGTTAATGTTAGAATGTAATGGTGGATTATGGGGAGATTTCATTACAATATTATGCATATCACAATATTTACAATGTTCAATTCATATTTGGAACAAAATCATTGGGGAAATAATGATGAAAAGTTGGAAATAATTATGACAATCAAACTTTGAATATAATATATGGGAATAATCATTCTAAACTTGTGGATTTTTCATTTGAAAATATGATTTGTCCAAATGTTGATCAAATATTTTGTAAGAAAAATGAAAATCATTAAGTAATTGATGATTTGAATATTGAGAAAGGTTTGCTCAATGTTAAACCTAAAAGGTTTAGATGGAATTTTGATTTGGACAATAATTTACAAAAAATCATGGAATTGCATCCTAGTTGGACACTATAAGAAATTGCATTAACATTCCCTCATATGTATCCAAATCTAAATATCACACTAGCACAAGTTAAACTCCACTTAAAATATTTTGAAACTAAACAAAATAAGGTTGAAAACAAAATAATGTTGATTAATGATTTAAAAAAATGTTTTAAAACATATAATTGATTCAAACTATGTTGTTTCTAAGACAAAAATGTTAGGTTCATCTAAGATGATTGAAAAAATTGAAAAAAAAAAAATCTATCAAATAAACTCACTTTTTAAAAAAACACTACTATTAACAATGCATAAATAGATCACATATGGACAAATGCACCAATACAACAATGTCATTTTAAATCAACACAAGTATATTGGATAGATCATAAACCCATCTATTTTGCTTTCAAATTACCCAATTTTGTTCCCAAATTGGCATTACTACACAATACCATAAAATGATTTGATAAGTTGTTAAAATGAAATATGATACAAAAACAACTCGAGGATCATAACAAGAAGGCTCTTGGAAAAACATTTGCAAACTTTGTGCTTGAATTTGTACAATTCAAGTTAGTAATCCAAGTGTTATGACAAGTGGACTTTATTTGTTCATGATGTTTATATAATTGAAATTTGTCCTTCTATTTTTAATTTGTAATTTTCTTGGTTTCATTTGTAACAAGTGGTTTGTAATTAAATATCTAATTTATCTAATTCATGATTGTTGGTTATATTTATGAAATATATATATTTCATGAAGGCAACACTTTACATCACAATTAGATAAGAAGTCGAGACTTTTGTAAGATAATTGTCATAACAAAAATTTAATTATCTCATTTAAATTTCAAATATTTGAATCCAATGAATTGTAATGAATTTTTATTAAAAAAAATACAATAAGAAAATAACTCATGCCCAAACCTTTTAACTAAATCATGAATATTTGTATTTAGATTTGATACATAGTGATAAAAACTTTACATAATAATAAAATCTTTACAAAAACTTTGTCAAACTCCATTTTATAAAAATGCAAAAATTTCAATTAAACCAAACTAATGAAATTTGATGAAATTAACAAAATACAATAAAACTACAAATGTGATATTTTACAACGAAAATTTTCTTTCATGATCGCAAATGCAAAAAATTTACACACAATAACAACAACAAGTCAAGCACGTGGAGTGCTGCTGTTGTGCTGGTTGGCGTGGAGAGAGGTCTTAACGAGCGTCGAGGGAGAGAGGGAGAGACAGACAGACACAGACAGGAGAGACTCAGAGAGGGAGTGATAGAGGCGCAAACAAAATATGGGGGAGAAAAGGGAATTGGAATTTGCGTTTGACATCGCCAGTCCCTATGCATACCTGGCTTCCAAGCAAATTGAAGGTGTGGCGCTGCGCACCGGTGCTACTCTGCTGTGGACGCCAGTGCTGCTTGAAAACCTTTACAATATCAATGGCAGAGGTTTTTTTCTTTGTTTGTTTGTTTGTTTGTCTGTTTTTCCTTCCTCGTTCACCCCTTTTCAATTTCAACTCTTTGAAAAAAATTGAAGCCCTTTAGACTGTTTGCAGAAGACTGTTTTTGTTGTGAAGAACACAAATGTTTGAGAGTCTTGTCATCATTGTTTCAGTCTCAAGAGAAATTCTCTGTTGTTTTTCTCAGCGAGGAAATGGAATTATAGAGCCCCTTCATTTGTCGACAATACTATCGGTGAATTGCATTCGGTCTTTGTGGTTTCAGTAAGTTTATCAGCAGGAGCTGAAGGAGTTGGTGCATCATGTTAACAGCGAGTTATTGCTAAGCACGACTTTATTGATTCACCTTAATGTAGATCATAGTGAGTATTGAAGCTGCAGTGTTGTGACTGAGTCTAATTGTCTGAATTGGATTCTAATTGGTGTGTTTGATCATGGTTTTCTTGCCTTCAATAGTCAGTTTTTGGCATTGAATCAACATTAGCAGTAGCTAACAAAGCGACTCTCAATAGAGATAATTGGAAGCATACTTGAAAGGTTGTTTATGGTTTTGTATGTGGTGGACAGCTAAGGCAGGAGCAGCAACAGATTCAATGCCAAAGGAAAAGATTGAATTGATGAAGCAGGATCTTGTGCTTCAGGTTCCCATCTTACAACTTTGTGTCATAAGTGAAGCATTGGAACCAAACTGTACATTCAAACTGCAAGTTATGCTATGATCCTGAAACTATCGCCAGATCTTGTTGACATCTTATGAATGCAGCAGAGTTATACTTTTTCCTCGTTGTGTTGGTTGACATGATTGGCTTTATGCAGGCCCAGCATATCGGTGTAGCACTGAGACAAAATGACAAGCATCCTATTCAGATTGAAGCAGCCCTGTGTTTGCTATTAGTGGTTCCTATCAATCTGCGTCCTGTGCTTACTCATGCTCTTTTCCAGGTGAGGTGATCCTGAACACTTGTCTGCTTTTACACTTCTCTCTGGGGCATGAACTTTACAAGACACTTAAGGGGTGAGGGTGCAGGCATACTGGGAGCTGAATGAGGACATTGCAGATGAATCAGTCTTGGCACACATTGCTCAGCGCTATAATGTAGCACTACCCCCTGTATTTGATGACTCCATCAAAGATCAGCTTCATCAAAACACTGTAGGTGTTCAGAAACTGATTTAGGAACTAATTTATACCTTTACATTCAGAGGATGCCCAGAGTTTGAGTCTGTTCAAAGTCCAGGTTGGTGCATTTGGATCAATGAGTTTAAGAGAACTTTGTTTGGGAATGTATGTGTCAAGGTTTGTCCTAGCAGTGCTCCCTCCTCACATAGTGTCTCTGAATTAGTGTGGCAGCAGTGTACACAATCATGTGTCCCCCAACATCTTTATACTAGACAATCCAGTGGTGCTCAGCATAGTTACACTAGTACTGGGAATGTAAAGAAAGTGACAGCATAACTTGAGATAATGAAACTGGTTAGGCCCATATTAAGCCTGTGTATGGCAATTCATGACATTTCAACCATTCAACAGGGACATCATCATTTACAGATTATTACTTAATCTATTAAGCAGTCTACAAACAGTGACTGTGCAGATTTATACAATAACCTTCAGCACTAAAAGAGATCATCTATCAAAAAAGACTTGGTGTGAAGTTATCCAGCATCATAATGTGTAGAGATATATCACCACCAATGGCAAGGGCAATAGGGTGTCCTGAAGTTTGTGATTGCCACAAGTTTAATTGTTGTTCAATGTCATGCAGATACGACTGGCCATGATGGGTGCTCTTGGTGTTCCCTGCTTCATTGTCAATGAGCACCTCTACTGGGGTCAGGTGTCCTTCAAATTTCATTTAAAAAGCTTTGCTGAATGGATGTGGGGGCCCAATAGCTATGGGTACATGGATTGACAATCTAGCAGATTCAAGGGTGTGCTAAGTTGATATATATGCTGTGAATGATATCAGAGTTTAACTTGGTGTCCTCCTGCATACTTCTGTTCTCATTTCTTTCCTGTAGGTCATTAGGAATATCATGCATTGGGCTATTTGAATCTTATGCTCATTAAGGTTGAATAATAAATGATGGCAAAGCACTTCGCAGTTGAGGAATCTTCCTATTTTTGAGCTTCTGAGCTGTACATGCAGATGCTAATAGAAATGAGGAAGTCTAGTGGAGTGTCAGTTCATGATTGTCATTTTCGATGTCTGAAGATGGTTTAGTATGCAGCCTGACAAGGAATGTGTTAGGGAAAAATATTGCAGTGCTTGACTGCATAAGCTGCTGTCTGGAGCAGGACAGGCTATTTTTGGTGGAGAGGGCACTGGGCAATCCTGCTGCTAAACCAAGGCGAATTTTAAGGTTGGTTCAGCCATAGTTTCTGAATGGCCTTGCTTAAAATTGTTTTCTGTGGTTGTATACTTTCATAAACTGAGAAGGTCAAAAGTCCAGCTGAGAAGTGGGAGGCAGGAGAATACAGATGGAGTATTTTTCTGTGTACTCATATCTGTGAGAAGCACCTTAACAGCCTTGTCATCTGTCTTGCAGCAACAATCAGCAACAGCCACATACCTTGGTGTATTACCATGATTTTGGGAGTCATTGGTCTTACTTAGCTTCACTGCAGGTTGGTTGATCTGTTGTGCAGATAGAACATAAAATTATGGTCCCGCTCCTCATATGGTTGTTGCTCTGATCCCACACAGTGAGCTTGGCACAAAGTACCAAGTCTAATGGGCTTGTTGGACAGGTTGCAGAAGTAGCAAAACATTGTGGTGCCTCTCTTGTCTACAAACCGGTGGGTTGCCATTTGTGTAGCTTCTTTTGAGACTTTTTCTTGCAAATAACTGAGAGTGGTGTATAAACAACCCATGTCTACTACTGTCCTGGCAGATGGTCCTTCTCCATATTGGAACTGGGACTTTGTACTCTGTTGCATGTGGATCTGTGTGTCAGTTTACGAAAATCTAATTTTCAACAGTTATAGAATGGGGGCTGGGTGTAGTTGGTTGGTGGAGCCCTACCAGCAGTCAATGACTTACAAGTTTTGTGTGGCAGTTCTTTCTCGTAGGATTATTCAAGTTAATTGGGTCACCTGTTGGAGGGATCATGATGTATTCACCTGCAGAAGCTTCACATGAGAGGTTGGCATGCTGTACAACACCACTCATCAATTGTTCTGCTTGTACTGACTGTTGGCTCCTACATGTCCTTTCTCCTCTGGAAGAATTTACTACAATTGCAGGTCTATCTTCTCAACAGATTGTTGGGGCTCTTTATGTATGGTTGCAGGAAAGACTTTATGGATTGGTCTGAATACCTATGTGCTCAATCCAAATGGCCATCAGTTTTTCCTATTCACTCAGTACGTCTCAGTTGCAATCTTGGTTTTGGTGCATGCTGCCTCAAAAAAGCAGGTGGAGAGCAGAAAAACAGCAGTAATGATTAAGGGGATTCTGACAGGTTGGTTGAGTTTGGGGAGCCAGATCCTAGCATTACGAGTGGCTATCTGCAATGAAAATGTGACAAATGCTATCTATCGGGCTGCTTGGGTGGAGAACAAGGAGATAGCACAACCAGCAGTGTTATTTGAGGTATCTTTATTGGGTCAGAACAGAATTTGTTCTAAGATAGGGGAGCACGCTGGTAATTCCTGGCTAATCTCTTTGCTACTGGTTTGTAGCACCTCAGTACATGTAGACATGAGCTAAAGCTGGCACCAAGGTACTCCTGATTGGCGGAGTACCTTGGTTCCTCCTGATGGCTGTTAAGGCCACCTGGTAATATACCAGGTTATGGCAAAAGGGAGAACTGCAGAGAGTGAAAAACACTCTTGCAAGTATTGTGACAAATAGTCACAGCAAAACAAATTGGTAGTAATGTCTACCAAATCAGTAGAGATAAAAGCTACAAAAAAAGCTTCAAAATCAGTAGTCCAAATAGACTACTGGACTTCTACAGAAAATGGTAGTAAGCAAACCTCCAAATGCATACTTTGCAAATACTTAGAATACTTTAAACTTCTGAAAGATCAAATCTCGCTTTCAGACCTTGAGGACAATGCAAAACTTCAAAACAAGAACAGATCATGAAAAAGTAGTAAACAACATCTTGGAAAACCATGGTATGCTTGCAACTACATTATGGTTTTAACAATGGCAACAGTCTCATCTCAGAGGTAGGCTCTAAGAGGTGTTCCCAGTGGTTTTGAAGACTTGCACTCTTGAGGATGTACTCTCTCATCAAGACATTGGAAAGTTGGCAAAGGGCCTGTGGAGAGTTGAAACTTATGGAACTCATGGATGCTTGTTGGATGTCAGGTGTTGAGCCAGGCAGGATTTGATGCAGGGGCACTGTTGCAGCAAGCACAAAGTCAAGATGTCAAGGAGGAACTAAGGCGACGGACTAATGAAGTAAAGTGTTTCAATTGAGAATGGCAACAATGTATCTGCACAAGTGGCATATTCGTTCATTACTTCCTAGAGAAAAACTAGTTTAGTATGTGGATAGTTGAGTCTAACAGGCACTGTCTGGTGCAAAGCATCTCAAGCCTGGAATTCAACTGTTTTGAGCAGGTTTCATCTCATAAGTCTACATTGCTGCCTTTGAAGAACCATATGAAGAGGTACTAGAGTCTGGCATTTTTTTTGGGCATTGAGTCTAAAATAATGGTGCCTGAAACTGATTTGGGAGGGATGGCAGGTGAAGGAACTTGGTGGCATTGGAGCACCAACATTTCAAGTTCTTGATCCTGAAGGCAAATCTGTTGCCATTTTATGGGGCCAAGATCGGCTGAACATTGTTGCTGATCTTCTTTGTGGCTGGCGCCCTAGGCTCGGTTGCAGATCATTGGGTCCACATGCTTCCACAACTTCTAAACTCTTCTCCAAGTCAAAACTTTGATATTCACAAGTATTTAAATAATCATGGTAAGTTGTCGTTTGCATTGCAGCAACACAAGGTCCTGGTGGATCCAAGTAACAGTCAAGTTGGTGTCTTTGGTGAGATTGGATTTGAGGCATAATGACCATGAAATGCTTGCACATCCTTAAGACATCTAGGAGTTACAACACCTTGACCATATGAAGGTTATCAAATCCCATTCCTTCCAAGTTTGGTTTACATTATACATGTGTAGAATGAATGAGGAAGATGGTTTGTCAGCAAGAAGTTCTAATCTTTAGAAGCCCAAAGTGGATACTTCTACAAATTTTCAACACTCTGTTGTGGGTTTTTATCACCTCAAATGGTCTCAAATATTGACTTATGTCTGTGATTAGTTGTGATTTCATGATTCACTACTTATCAGATCATAGTTTCCTTCAAGGTATCATTTTTTGATGTGGATTTTAGTTTAGATGCAAGTTTTGGAAAAGGGTCTTGGAATTATGAGGCGTGAATGTGAAATCATCTTTAGCTTTTCATCAGCAAATAAATAGGAAAGAAATCAATTAACATGATTTTGTTGAATATTGTGTTCAAATTTAAAGCTTATAGCATGCAAATGTACATAATTGTTGGTTGTGACAAAAAAATCGAAATATGCATGTGGGCATGGTTGAGTTTCTACATCATGACAATTTTGGATTTTGAGACTTTATTCTTTCTACCACACTACTCTGATGACTTGCTGAGGAGGTGATTTATGGCAACTACAAAAAGCATGACCCCAGATGGTGCATCCACATTGCTTAATGCGTATTTGAAATCTTGAACAAAATCTTGGTCTTTGCATTTGTATTTGAGATAAATCTGAAATAAGATTTAGAGACTTCAAGCTCTTGCTTGTAAATATCTTTCCTTCTCTCACTAAGACTTTGAGACTTCAAGTTCATCTACTTTGTGAAGGACCAAATCTCATCAATTCTCCCATTGCCTTTCTATCATTTCCTAGCTCTCATTGTTTTTTTTCATCAATCACCATTTTTTCTTTCTTTCTCAAGAATGCACCATGTATGGATATGCTCTTTTCTCATCTATTTCATTCTCTTGTTATTTTCTCATCTACATTTTGACTTTTGTATACTCTTATTTTCTATTGTTGTTTCCCAAACACTTATCAACATATGGGGTTTTTTTTTTTTTTTGGTTTGGGGGTTATTTTTCTTCTTTTTTTTGGTTTTTTTTTTTAATTTTTGTTTTTAAAATTTAAAATTTTTAATCTTTTTTACCAAATTACCTCTCAATTCTTGTTTTGTTCATTGATTTTTAAAATTATTGAGTTTTTTTTTTAAATATTAATGAGAAGGCAATGAAATTTCTTTTAAATTATGTATGACATATATGATTATCTTTTCCTACATTTGTGAATGGGAATTAATGATTTTTTACATAATGTGGAAATCACACCCATAGGAAATTTTAACAATAATGCTTTTGAAAATTGTTGTCATGACCGAATGGTGTTCACATCTTTACATTAAAAAAAAAATTCTTGATTTGTGTTCACTTAGTTTAGTGCTCAAGTTAGCGAATAACTCCTTGCCCTAAATGACACTTTGCTATTGGTCTTTTGAGTTTGTTAGCTCCTCAATCTTTTAGTAGGTTTGCACCTTTTTTTCCCCCAAAGCATTTTAACAACATTGGATGTTAATGTGATGAATAACTTATTGTTCAAAACTATCTTTGCACATTTGCTTATATGAATATCAACATGCTATGGTTTTGTTGGATTTGACTAAATTTTCATGAAATTCCCAAAGAAGTATTTGTACAATGTGAAAGTCTTTACACCACTTAGGACAAAATAGACCTAGTCCTTACTGAAGTCTTTTTTTCCCCTATATTTTGATCCCCATCAATATTAATGAACAAAAATGTGTTAAATATTTTATAATACAATATCTTAAACCATCATAATTTTATATTCCATCAATTTCATGCATTTTCCATCCCATGTATCATAAAATAGGACTAGATAAAGGATTACATAAAAGGGTGATGTTGTGACAAAATTTTGGTACACTTAAATAAATTTGGACACTATGTCAAAAATATGATTTGCAATTAGTTTTTGAACTAATCCATAATTAATGATTTCATAAAGATTATCATTAATGTAGACCCCCAATGTTGTCACAAAACTATCGATATGCAAATCATTTGTACCTTGTCAAATTGAAAGATGTTGCATATATGGCATATTGTCTGTTATGATACTTACAATTAAAGTCTATTATTTATGTCTAGGTAGGAAATAACCTTTTAATATGATCAATGAGCTTTCAACTGTATTTGATGTAGTGACAAGAAAAAAAATCCTTCAAGGATAAAACTAGTAATAACAATTTAATGGGTTGCAATACAACCAAAACTATAGGGAATAGATTTAGTAAACTTTAGTTTTACTTTTGACCTTATCAATCCATTAGTATTAGATTGCACATGAAGGGTATTTTACATTTTTTAATCAATTTGGATGTTCTTTTCTTATTGTGATAAGTCTAACATTTTCCCTTTGAATGTTACTCAATCTAATCTTCTCATTCTTTCATTAAAAAACTTGTGGAGTGTGACATGCATGACAAATGCAAATCAAAAAATAGATTTTGATACAAAAATTCCCATCCTTAGATCCAAAAGTTGCCTGATATGGGTCTTTATGATATTTTAAATAATGTTATGCGGTTTCTATTTCCAACCTAGGATTATGTTCCAGAACCATTTTATGTTCACAAGGTATAATGTTTGTGCATTTGATTATATGCATTATAGATTGATGTTGATACATTTAATCATGTGTGAATATTATGGTGTGTCTTTACAAGATGTTTTGTAATATGATAGCTCATTCCAAGTTAAAAGGGAATTGGCCTATACAAAACACCAACGAAGTAGTGAGAAGTTCATTCTTTTTGTAGTCAAAGCAAAAACTAGGTGAGGAGAACAAAATATGAAATATTTATTTATGTGATTTGATCATGTGTATTAATGGAGATATGGATAACATGATGTCAATAATTTTACAATTTTTGACATTGAGGCAAGGCACGGATAATACTTTCAAGTGCTTCACTTCCAAATGGTGTATTCCTTTTAACAAAGTATCCCAAAATCTCAATTCGCATGCAATTCCATAGATTTTTCTTTTGTTGGTAGGTTCTACTGAAATTTTCCATCTAAATAATAGTGGACTTTTAATTTTTTTAATAGAGGATATATCTAGGCACATTAAGCTAAAAGGATCCAATGAACTTATAACCATTGCTTTAAATTTACATGATCAAGTTCATGTTTGAATTTCAAGTTTCATGAATGCTTGATAAACTTATACAACAATGTTTTGAATATATCTAAATAAAATTTGGATAAATTTGAAAGTAATCTAATGAGTATAAGATATCCAAATTTACTTTTGTTATGTAATGTTTATAAACATTGTTCTAGCACTAAATTTCAACATTATTTCAACATTTATTAAATGTTATTTGGCCAATCTCAAGTTGCCATGTCAACTTGTTAGTCCCACTTCATGATTGTTTGTTAGGACTTTCAAGGTGTGCCATTGACTCTTTATGAATGTACCCATTTAATAAAATTGCAAGGCACGAATTGATGGAAAGGAATAATTGACCTAAAGGGTTATGAATTCAAAAACTTGGACTCTCAAGGATTTATTGTTGGTTTTGATATCCTTCAAGTGAATGCATTATCTCCTCTTCAGACCCAACACTCTTGAGCTTTTACTTTCTGTGGGCTAGAAATTACAAATATGTCAAAATCCTTGTTTTTCATTATTTTGAACTTTCTTTATATGCAAAAGATTCATTGACATAACATGGGGTACTCAACATTTGCATTTTAATATTTTGCAACTTCACATTATCTTCAATGTGTTAAGAAATTATTCATGGTCAATGTGCCCTTTATTTTCAATGGAGTATAAAAGTAGTGTCACATCACAAATGTAATGCATGAAAAGGCAAAGATAACATCTTTCAATATTTCTTTCCTAAAACAATTTTGAATATGTATAAAAAACAATGTATGTTGTCAATCAATTAATTGCTTCAATAATACTCTACAATTCACACGAGCCTTATTATATGTGATGTGAATGATAATATTTTATAATACTTGATGTAGATTATAATTGTCTTATATATAACATCTTATTGGTCAATTGATGTTAACCAACTACCCCCATAGTAAGGAGGTTGAGGATAGCTTGTTGTCTTGCAAAATATTTTAGTTCCAAATTGGCCTCTTATAACATGATATATTTTCCCATTTTCCCACTTCATGTATAAGCCTTTGCTACCTCATTATGTGGGCTTCCTAATGAATGATAGTAACAAGATCACATTGGCTAGTTGTAGAAACCCATGTAGTTGAATTTCTTCTATGGGGCTCCTAGGCATTGCATCACTTTTGCAATTCTCACAATTGTAATTCTAGAATATAATCCCCCTTAACATCAATTGCCCTTCATACATGTTGTCCACCTCCAAGCATTGGCTATGAGTTTTCCATGGAGCTGTAAAACTAAATTTTCAAATGTGCTTGAAGAGTTGTGGAATGTTACAACATATTTATTTAGGGTCTATTTGAATTGATTTCCATCATGTGGAAGTGATGTTGAATGTTTTTGCATTTTGTGTTCTTAATTATTTACTCATCATACTTAAACATCAACACCGTGTGAATTTTTGATATTTTTGATATTTATAATTAATTAATGAATGGATAATATATTGTATCTTCAATTCATCACACTTCTACACTTGTACTTGGAATAGTGTTCTTTAAAAAAAATTTAAAAATTTGCAATTCATCATTACTATAAGATCTTTGTGAAGAGACTTTGTCAAATCAAATTATCTCTAATAGTTTGATTGATTTGGAGGCTAATGTTTTTGATGAAAAACTAGAGGAATTGATGATGCACATGAAATACCAAGTGCTAGAGGTTCTTTTCCTTTCATCTATTTCTTGCATGCAATTGATAAGGAAAAAATGCATATTATTTTGGTGTTGATGTCAAATCCTAGGTTCAAGATGATGCAATTGGTGACTAGTTATGTTGATTGTGAAAGAACATCCATCGTGGATGTTGAGTATGATGAGCAATTGCTATTCCCTTTGATAGTGGAGTGTTATAACTTAATGATGTTTGATATTGTTGTTTAGCCTTGAGTGGTGCAAGGCAAACATGTGAACAATGAAAATCTTTTTCACACAATGGAGACAAACCCTAACAATTAGAAATAACTTGTTTCAAGAAAGCTTGATGGATTTCATTGGTATCCTATGGATGTGTAAAGCTACAAATATATTGTGGTGGTGCATAAAAGAATGCAAGTTTTTGATAGTCACAATTTTTTTGGCATTCCAACTAGCCAAATGGAAATAAAGAGATTTTTTTCTACTAGTACGTTGTTGAGTGCTCTTTGGAGATGTTGTCTTCAAATTGAACATCTAGATGGGTTGATATTTGTTAATAAGAATTGGCCCTTTTATTCATGCATTGGTTGCTTAGAGCCCATTGATTTTGCAAATGTTTGTGAAATGGAATCAATATTAATAAACAAGTTGGATGCAAAGTTCAAAGATGAAGTGAAGCACAAAGAATTCCCAAATGTTTTGAACACAATTTGTGAGGGTTTTTAATGACTCCAAACGTTTAGAGGTTTTGTGGGTTTTTTTAAGGTGCACATGTTTGCTTGTTTTTGGTGCATGGTGATAATGTGTGGAAATTGAAGATGAGTTGGTGGGATTGTTTTTTTTGTTGGTGACTCATGTTTAGTGGTGCACCTATGGTAATCATATATGGCAAACAAGTTGCACATTTCAAAATTTATAGTACATCGATGTAGATTTGATCATGTGGATGAAAATGATGAAATGTGCACATGTTAGGGTTTCTAATTAAGAACTTGTTGGGTGATATAGTTCAGTTAAGATGTGAAAAATCTAGAATGAATTAGAAAGGGGCATGGCCATTTTTTATGATATCCAAACATATAATACATGCATGATTAGAATAACCATTTTTGATGAGAATTACACATGTGATGAAGGTAAAAAGGCATTATGATGAAACCTACCCATATGATTAATATTTTTAGTTTGCAATTCTCTATGAGAGCGAGGCATTATGCACATGATAAAGGTAAAGGCAATTCAACATTTTTATAAGACCCAGGCACAACATAGTGGTATTGGCAATTTGCCATTTTTTTAATGAAAGTGGGGCATTTTAAAGAAGACGATTTGGGTTGGGAGTTGGGCACATGAGAGAATTCTTGAAGTTCGATAGTATGGAATCACAAGGCATGTTGAAACCTGGAATTATATTTAACACCATGAAACATTTGTATTCATGAGTTTGCTTCTTTGGCTAATGACATTTCATTGTCGATATTGCTATAAGAATTGTAGGTGTCATCTGGTGAACCTTTTTTTTTTCCTTATATTTCCATTTGATAGATGAAGGTTACATTCTAAACTTGTAACATTTTTAGGGTTGTTAAAGTTGTTCAACTAAAAATGCTTAAACCTGAACAACTATTGTACAAAGAAAGCAAGCTCCATTTTAATCTTCCAATTTTTTTGCACCAAGTTGTTTCAGGTTTCTACAATGCATACTAACATGCGTGTTTTTTAAAGAAAGAAATGCTTGTTAATTTTCTTTGTGTCTTTAAACTTGCAACTTAGCAACCGGCTGTAATGTAAAAGAACCGGAACCTAGAGAGGTTAAAGGCACTAATATTTGTCAAAAAAGCTGTGGGCTACATACTTGATAGGATATTTGTTAAAGACCTAGTGCACTAGACTTTCCCTAAAAATGTTAACCAAATCCGTGCCGTGGCCCCATATCATATTAGAGATATCTGCAAATTCACCCTCACTTCACCCTGTCTTTGGGCCTCCTTTCACCCCCTAATGCCTCTTTTAGTGATATCCGCAAAGTAAGGAAAATTTATTATATCTCAGTATGAAATGCTGAAACTCAGTACGAAATGCTGAATCTCAGCATTTAATGCGCAAGGTAAATTTTATTATATCTCAGTATGAAATGCTGAAACTCAGTACGAAATGCTAAATCTCAGCATTTAATGCGCAAGGTTCGAGAGGAGTTATAGTAGATGTACAGGTAGGAGCAGTGAAAATCTATGTAGCAGCAGTGGAGGCGCTCAGGAAAAAAGAAACCCCGTTGAATGTTAATGTACTCTTTTGCAGGTTCTTTTTTTAAATCACACCCTGTGTATGACCAAACTCAGGGTACTGGTGCTGTCTTTTCCTGACTTTACGGATATCTCTATTATACCCTTGAAATTAGATTTTTCTGAAACACCCGAAATTGTCTGTTTTTTAAATGTGAAATTTTTCCAAACCCCTGCCCCCCGCCAGGGTCTTTCAAGTTTAAAAAAACTGAAGTTACAGGAGGAACCGACTGGTATTTCCAAAAAATCAAATACCCACCCAACACTGGCTTTTACGCTCTGCAAAGTTCTCTCTGGAGGTCTTAATGGTATTTTTTTAAATACCTTTTACCCGCAGGGTACTGGTACAAATGTTCGTGTACAAAATACGTATGTACATCATAGAAGGGTACATTTTCTTATACATTACGGAGCGCGAGAGGTTGGGCTTCTTCCTTGTTGGTTGTTGTCGACAAGCACCCGCGTCGTTGCTGCAATCGCGCTCTCTCGCTCGCGCCAGAGTCCACATCGAATTGAGCGAGTGCGAGCGTAAGGTCGGCAAGGAACTGAGGAACTGAGTGTGTTTTTTTTTCCCGCTTCTTCTGTAGTTTGTATAATTGGAGCTTCATCAAACTGCGTGCAATGTACGTCACGGCAGTAGGAGCAGGAGCAGCCGGAGTAGCGGCAGCTCGTCCTCCGAGCGCCGTGGCGGTCGGGCCGCAATCGACTGCATCAAATCGTCATTCGGGAGCTTCGAAGGCGTTTTGCGTCGACGTTTCAGTTCTATTACCACACTGGCATGATCTGAGGATCGTCGGACCTGGTTTACAAAGCAGGTGCAAAGCACAAGGCCAAAAATGTGTTTGGAACAATCCGTTTGTCACGGTGAGGATTTTCCGCTGTCCTTTTGAAATTTTTTTTGGTCTTTCTCTCTGTCTGCCTGTCTCCATTCGGACGTTGATTGGTCTTGGTCTTGTCTAGATCTTCTTGTGTAATTGACGTTGTAGGTTTGTTATAATACCTGGTGTTTTATTGTAGAAACTGGCAGCAGGTTTTGTGAGGCGCAGAAGAAGAGACGTGATTGTAGCATCATCTAGCAATGGCCGGGATGGTACGGTTGCAGCAGAAACAAGGGCAAAAGCTTTGAGGAGACTTTTAGCATCACCTGGATTGCATCAGGGACCTGCGTGTTATGATGCTCTCAGTGCGAAGCTAGTGGAGATGGCTGGCTTCAGCTTCAGCTTCATGAGTGGTCAGCTCTCTCTCCCTTGCCTTTCGTTTTTCCAACGCAGTTGTATGGAATTGAGCTTGATTTTACAGCAACAAGCCTGCCAGTTTATGCTGAAGAAATCTGGAATCTTTTGCAAGTTGGAGAATGATGATAATGTTCTTGGATAATCCACTAAGGAAAGCCCTCAAAACAACCATTGCAGTAACTGCTGAATGACCTTGATGTGATGCTTCCATAGCTGGTCATCACTGTGGTGCACACAAGCTTTGAGAGGGGGGGTTTACGTCCCAAGGTCCTTAGCTATGAAGACTATTTGATTGATTGGGACTTTTCGAGGCGACTTGACAGGGTTTGCAGTCTCGACAGTGCGCCTGGCAGCACCGGATGCTGGACTCATATCGTATGGTGAGATGGTGGAGCAGGGTCGCTGCATAACTGCTGCAGTATCAATACCTGTTATAGGTGATGGGGATACGGGCTATGGAAATGCCCTGAATGTGAAGCGCACTGTGAAAGGATACATACAAGCTGGGTTTGCAGGAATTCTTCTTGAGGATCAGGTACTTCCAGACTTGGTGAATAACACTGAAAATTGGCCATCATGGATATGCCACGCAGTTCATGTGGATTTTTGCATTGTGCTATGGAGCAGTAGAACTAGATTGATTTTCAAAGTCATGCAAAGCAGTGGGCTGTTAGGACCTGTGGACAACCATGTGTTGTTGCTTTAAGATACTTACAGTCTGTACAGGATTGAGGACTATTGTGGCTTTATGAAAAAAATTTCAACAAGATATATTTTGAATACTTACAAAGCTATTCTGCTACATCTAAACCTTGACTTGACATTCCTTTTTTTGGTACGGGCAATTTGACAGTGATGGCTGGCAAACAGGTGACACCCAAGGCCTGTGGCCACACACCTGGCCGTCAAGTGATCCCAAGAGAGGAAGCAGTGACAAAGATTCGTGCAGCTATAGATGCTCGGAATGAGTCAGGGTCTGACATTGTCATTGTGGCACGCACTGATGCACGCCAGGCTGTTTCACTAAATGAAGCTCTTTGGCGAGTGCGAGCATTTGCAGATGCTGGGGCAGATGTTCTATTTATTGATGCCCTTGCCTCTGTGGAAGAAATGTCTTCCTTCTGCAGAGTTGCACCCAGAGTGCCCAAAATGGTAACAGTCTTCCCAAATATTGCATTCTTTCTACAGTATAATGTGTCATTTTTTGGAAAGTCATGATGCAGGTCAAGGGTTGGTGAAAGATCCAGCAGGTCACTGTGATGATTGCTCATGAAGTCCAATGATGACTAACAAATATCTCCCTAGAGAATTAATGCTTTGAGTTGAAACAAATGCACTTATGAGACAACATGGGAGGGTTGATGGATGACAGGCAAACATGTTAGAAGGTGGGGGTAAAACACCCATTTTATCTCCCTTCCAGCTTGAAGAACTAGGGTTCAAAATAGTGGCTTACCCTCTTTCATTGCTTGGTGTCTCCATCCGTGCAATGCAGGTCTTCTCTTTACCCAGGAGCTGCATAGTAATATTTTCAAAATCTCCTGCAATTCTGTTGGTAACAGTACGTAAATGTAGATAGACTGCATTAGGTCTATGGCCAGCCTATGCTTGCTTGAGGATCCCATAACAGTTTGTTCTTAGCAGGATGCTTTGGCAGCAATAAAAAGTGGGCGGCTGCCACCTCCAAGTGACCTGCCTTCCTTTGACACCATGAAAGAGATTGTGGGCTACCCTGAGTATTACAAGGAAGAAGAGCGTTATGCCACAAATGTCTCTAGTCCTACACCTTACAATCGCTCTTCAGGTTACTTTTAAGCACTTGTATTGAACCCATGTCACAGATTGTTGTTGTCATGTATCTGCAAAATATTCTGTTTTGGAGTCATCCAAAACTAACTCTCTTTCCTGCTTGATTGGAATGCTATCATTGCAATATCTAATGTGTATCATCTAACTTATTTCTCGGATAATGTATCAGTGCCACCAAGAACATCTGATAGTGATGGTAGAGAACGAGTTACACTTGTTCCTGACCAAGTTTTGGGACCTCAAGATATCAACAGTGTTGGGGAGCAACAGTTGCAGGAAGGTGTTGAGGATGCAGGCATGAGGGTTGCTGAGGTCATGGAAAGCCTAAGCCCTGATGGTATGAGGAAGTCCTTTGCAGGCATGTGGTCACGTACACTTCGTGTCAAGATCACCGGGAGGGATGGCATTGTCAAACTCAATGTCTCTATCCCCGTATGTTACTCCTTACCCTTCTGTTACATTTCTTTGTGCAATAGTAGATGTGTGTGAGAGAGAGATGAGAATAACTGAATGCGGCATTTCCATGTGGATCTATGTGGACAAGGTTGGGAGAATACTTGTCCATTTCTATTGTCCTCAAATGCTGTCTCTTCCACAAGAAGATGGAGTTAGAGTCTGCTCATCCAATGCAATTTCAACCTGCATGTTTCAACTGTTGGAGTGAACTTTTAAATGAAAATGACATTACTTGGGAGGGGGACTGCAGGCAGGGTTTCTGGAAGGCCTTTCAAAAACCATTCCTGGTAAACTCTTGGCCTCTCCTTCTTGGCTCCATATTGGTGGAAACCTTCTTTGAACAAACAAACTGATGGTGGTTCACAATCTGTAACAATTCCTTGCTAGCTACTATGCAATGATTTCTCCTAGTTCACTGGCCTGTTCCTCACAAATCGTATGAAGTTTGATCAGTTGACTGAATCTGAATTTCCAGTTAGTCAGCTGAATTGAGGGGTTATTGGATGCAGCTGTTGCAGGCTTAGATTTACGACTAATGCTGGAGAAAGCAGAATTCAATCTTCGGGGTAACTCTGAGAGTGGCCAAACTTTGGCTGACTTCACTGATCCTGCTGGTGATCGAATTGAAGTCATTCTAACATGACATAGTTCCTCCTAAAATACCAATCATCTTGACCTGATGCCCCCCAGTTTAATCCACAATGCGAATAAATTGCAAATATCACAGAAATCATCATATCAAAGTGCAAATTTCTAGAAAGGTTGCATTTGTGAGCTCATTTTTCAAATTTTAGGAATGTGGACCATATGCTGGGTCCTCCAGCCCAGAGCAAATTTGGTATGTGAAGCTGGGGCCATTTCCCTTTGGCCTAGCTGCCAAACTAATTGAGGCCCATTTCTTTCTGGGTCACTAGGCTAGGCATACTCAGTACCCCCAGAATTTAAGATACCCTACAATGGAGCAAATCAGACCGGTAGAACTGCTGAGATACAGGTAGTGATGAAGACAGTTCAGGTTTGACACCAAACCCCAACCTTTACAACACCTTTTCCATGGATTGAACCTTGCTGTTATGTTTATGTAAAGTCTCATGAAGTAAGGTGCTCTCCATTTACACCAACAAAGGCTTGTGGAGCTCTTTAGGATGCATTAGAGCCTGTAAGCAGCGTGACATTACCAGATGAAATGAACTGTGTTGTACAACTCTCAAGTGCAAATTTGAAGATTTTACTGGCAGCAAAGGATCTTTTTCAGAAGTGAATCTACTTCAATAGAGGCATAACCCTGATTTGGCAACCACTATATGAAGTAACCAAGCTCAAGCCTCAAGGAAGAGGGTGGCTGCGGCAGTTTGTACATCTGGGCTTAAGCAGATTGAGGACTGTGGTACAAACTTTCAAGGCAACACCATGTGGGCTACTCTTCCTTGGTGCAGCAGAGGATTTTGATCTCATGAAGGGAAGACTTACATCCAGTCCATAAATTGATTGTCCATGCTGCTTGAATATCTGAATCGAGTCATGATGTCATGTTTGAGAAGTCAAGCTTCTCAGACCTGTCAATAGCTTGCATAACTATGGAAGTAGTTAAAACTGATAGTACGCACACTGTCCAAGAGTTTCCATCTAAGTAGGCTTGGTCGTTCAGTATTCACAAGGAGGAAGATGTTCATGTGTCACTTTTGGGTGGGGAGCCTTCCCCACTCAGGCGTCCGTGATGCTCGCTTATAGTTTGATGATGTAATATGTGTCTGAAGCAATTTCACAAATTGTAACTTCTTTGTGTTTGAAGTGAACAGATCCAACTGTAGCACACCAGCCTTGATTCCATGACCCTTGTGTGCTGATGTCAAAAGACTGTGAGTCTCTCATGCAGCACCCTAGATAGTAGTCCTGTCTGATGCTGGAGTAGCCCTGCAAGGAGGTAGCAATTTTACATGAATGCAATAACGATGCAAATGTAAGCTACTGTAATTGACCAGAGGTTTCACAAATGCTTTTCCATAGTATACTCCTCTGAGATGGTCACAGTTCATCTCTTGATTAGATAGTACCTGTGAAAGTTCAGGGAAGACACTATTCTTGCTTGGCCCTGAAGAAAGACTTATTAGATGTTTGCTGATGGGGTGGATAATGATGAGATCTACTCACACATGCCAGTTGCAAGAACTGATTTTTGTTTCTGTGATTGTCTGCAAGTAAGAAATTCAAGTTCATGAAACTATCACAGCCTGCTAATGAGAGACCATTGGCTTGTGATTATTTATACTCTTTTGATATCAACACACAATGAGAATGGTAAAATACCCCATATAGTAAATGCAAGTGTGCATGTGGGGGGTGGCAGGTGCTGCTGCCTGGACATGCCCTGGTGTCCTGCTTGACTCTCTTCTTTTTGGAAACTGCATGTCCATGATTTGGCATAGATTGAAAAGAAACTGAAGTCTAAAGTGATACTCTCTGGAATACAAACCAAGCTTGCAAGCCAACTTAACCATTGGTGTATCACCTGATCCATTACAGATATTGCATCAACAAGAAGAAAATATGGTGTTGTGTGTGACACACCTAGAAGATGACCATACTGTGGAGTGCCAGAGGAATTTCATTGTTTCCCTGGTATGAGACTAACATGCTAGAAAACAAATAACTGTTGGAGTGCCTGAGTCATCGGGATGACTCCTGTGTAAAATGAACTCCTTTTGTTGCTTTCTGTAGGTGAAAGATGAAGAGCCTTTACTGAGTTCTACAATCTGGGCAGCACCATACTCTTCTCTTGTCGAAAGGAAGAAGCTTTAGAGCACTACTCCACATAATGCAGTTAAGCTCTCATCCCGGCAGTTAATCAGGAGAGTATGGCTTCAGTTTGGTTCTGCTTTGAATGCTTTTGAATCATGTTTTGACTTATGGAAATGCTTCAACAGGAATTGATATACCTTGATTCACCAGGAATCTCTATGTCATCATCCCCATGATTCATCCAGGACACTAATCAGAGTGCATGGCTTGAATTTGTTCTGTTTTTGATGGTGTTTTCACTTATGGTGATGCTCTCACAGGAATTGATCCACCTTGAATCTCTATGTCATCTTCTTCAGGATTTATGGTGGTTCCATTATCCCCCTTTTGTCAACAAAGAAAGGGAGAGACTTTACAACAAACAATTCTACCTTTCTGGTAATCTGCTTGTGCACCATAGCATTTGACTTCAACTGTTTGAATGAAGGCTTTTTCAAGTTTCACATGTATGTGTGCATCAAAAAGGTTCACAGGCATGGGTTTTGTTTCTCCAGAAATTCAATCTGGAGCTCAAGGGATGAAGCAGGAATCAGGTGGGTGGGGTAGAACCTTAAGGCACCATTTGACACAAGATATACCCATGATTCCTTTTGTGTATGGATTTCAAAACTGAGTGTTGGATGAAGTTTGTTTTGTTTTCTTTAACTTCCTTGAATCTCATGGCCTTTGAAAGATCTGTTTGCTCTCCATAATTAGTATACTTGATGCCTGACATGCACGCTGTTGGCTTTGAACCTACAACCCACCTGGAGAATTGAAAATACATGCCTCAGAAAGACTTTTGACCAGGTGGTGACAGAAGCAAAAACTTTACAAGAAGAAAGACATTGTTATGAACTTACAGAAACTGGTGCTGTGAAGAATGACATGTTACCTTCTTTGCTACTCTTTGTTCTCTGAATCTTTCACAATAAACATCTTCATCATCCTCAACTGCCTAGTCATGATCTTATAAAAACTTCAACAGCAGAATTACTGATCCTACCTGAAATGACCTGAACCCAAACAAAAATCATCTGAATTGGATATATTGGTAGTACTGCAATTAGAAGAAGTTTGGAAGCATGCACCGAGACTGTATCTGTACTTTCTTGGCCCAAAACTCCTATTTGTAACATGGTACACACTAGTGTGGCTTGTGCCGTTGGCCCAAGTGTGAAACCATTACAAAATAGGGAAACTCAACATGTGAACATCGTCTTGCACTGTATGTATCAATTTTTTGAACAGCCAAATATGAAAGGAAATCATGCTTGAATTGAATGGTAAGCCTTCAAGTGTTACCTCAACCTGATTTTTCCTTCCAAAACCTGGCTTTTTGGAATTTATCTGAATTTTCAGTGGCAGAAATCATATAAAAATCAATATTTCCCACATTCTGAATCCAAATCTTACCAAATAAATTCCATTAAATCCTGCTCATCAAGATATTTCCAACAACACCAAAGGCACATTCCAATTCCTCTGAAAATTTCAGCTACAATTTAATTTAATTTTCAGTGAAGAACTCATTCAATATTCAAGAGCTTTTCACTGCAAGTCCAAACGTCATGGAACCAAGCCCATGCACCCCTTCTCTTCAAGAGCTTTCCAAAGAGACCAAGATTTTGATCTGAATACTCCCGGTTCAGTGGATCTCACAAGTACAAGCAAAACAAAACAAAACAAATAAACGACCTTGCTTCATAGATCGACAAGGATCCTTGGCAGACTTCAAGGATTTGCTAAGGTAAGGGCTCTAACTGGTGGTCCCTCCCCTCACCCCCACCCCCCGGCCAAAAGCTTTGCAAGCACATTAGGGCCAATTAGGCAAAGTGTTTTTGAGTCATTGTGTGAAGTAGCTCTAAAAATAGAAGCAAGAACATGAGTCAAAAATAGCATATTTTCTCATAATATTAGATCCTCAACCAAGAAGTTTATTCCAAAGACAAACCATGCTTTGGCTTAGGCAAAACAAACAAGGTAGAAATGAGAAAACAAGCTGCAAATCAATCACCATTTTGATTTGGGTTATCTATATGCCTACTATACTTACCAGTGAACTCCATCATGATAAATGGTTTCTGACTTTGAAAGGAACCACAAGTTTTAAGAAAAGAATGAAGCATTATACATGAAAAATCAAAGGCATTTGATCTGCAGATCCACAAACAATTGACAGATTATTTTCTTCAATACGTCTGCTTTATGAATTTGGGTATCAGGTTCCTTCATTAAGGCTGTTGCACATGGAACTTTGATCAATGACAAAAAGCAGACATGCTCTGTGAGGGTTATATTGTATAGGAGAAGGACCTACTATTCAGAAGAAATGTCAAAAACAAATGGAGGTATTTCAATATGCAAGAGTAAGAGCTGATGATTCCTCACAAGCTCCACTTCAACTAAGTGCTCAAAGCATTTGCAATATCATGAGTGCTTGAATAATACAGAACAATTCATAGCTCATACAGGACATCATGAGTAACTAGAGGAATGCAGAACAGTTCATAGATTGATCATTGAGAGTGAGCATCACAGGTACTTACTTGTTCACAATAATACAGAAGAATTCATAGATACATCATACAGAATCATTCAAGGATAGGATCAGTGATAGATCAAACATGGAGGATGCCCCCTATGTCTTAAGAAGCTGTTCTTCAAAAACACATCATGGACCATCAGCACCAATACCTTTGGAAAGCCTTTGGGAGGAGCTGAAGACAATGACCATTGCTTCATTCCAGATTCTGGGCATGGCAGAGACACATATTGAGTAGGGTACTCATCCTGCTGATGAATTTGAGCATATCCTGGAACACAGTTTTCAGTGTCACAGTATTAAGTCTAGGGCTACTCGCACATCCAGCACTGGAATCTGTTGAAAGGTCAAGAAATGACTGGAACTTATGTATGAAGACCAAAACTGAGAGTGCATCATGATGGTGAGAAGGATGACACCACTGAGGTGCATGAGGTCAAGGCAAAGCTTTTCACTGTTTAGACATTGTCCAAAGATAAAACTCTTCAGTTGGCAATTCTCTCAAATCTCAAAGGTGTCAGTCAAAAGAGAAATTAACAATCTGCACTGGCACACAAGGGAAGCAAAAGCAAGACTTAGACCAAAGGGGCAGTGAAACTTACTAGCTTGAAATGGTGCTTGTGTGGAGTAATACCTTGTATACCTAGAAAATGTACCGAGTGCACATGTATATGACATTTCATTCCAGCAAGTCAGTTTCTGCCTTCCTTCAACGGTATTATCTTAATCTCTTATTTCCTGTATGCAAAGCTCTCTCATGATGATAGCAGTTTGATATCATCCTGGGGCTATCAAAAAAATCCTTCTGAGACTCTTGCTTAGACACAAGTGTTCCATAAAGGCGCACTGTCTCTTCATCATTCTCCCATTTGAGAGATTCATAAAAAAAACCACAAGCTCTACAAAACAACATGAACTTTCTTGAACTTCGATGGCAATCTTTCTTTGGTAAACTGTTGCAAAACTAAATAGCTGTACATGAGCTTTAAGTTAAAGAGAAACTTTACAAATGAACAGAGGCACTATTGTTGTGAAAGTAGGAAAGCTCCCAGCAGAGTCAAAAACATCATCATGATGCAACACAGAATTCCATCACCAAAAGTTTTATGTGGTCCTTCAATTCCTCTCCACCTTAAAAACCAAAAAAAAAAAAAAAAAGCAACCTGCAAAAAAATTGTCCTCCTGTGAGTATCTCGCAGCATGTTCTGAACTAGTATCCACAAGTGAAAAACCAAAAAACATGATAACCTCGAGTTCAACCAAAGAAACATGCTACGAGATTCTCACAGGAGAGCAACTATTTTTTCAGTAGTCATCATAATCATAAGAAGAAGAAGAAGAAGAGAAAGGAAGGCAGGAAGGAAGAAAAGGGGGTGCTTCTTTGCAGCTCCAATTTTCTGGCTTTGATCACAGGCTTGAAACAATTTGTCTTTTGATCACCTCAAAAAACAAATTGTTTTAAGATTAAAAAAAAACCAAACAAAAAGTGAGCAGAAAACATAGGGCCACCCAAAACAAGTCTTTCATGACAAAAATGGCAACTACCGGAGAACCATGTGGATGCCAGAAAGTGGGTAAACACCACCATACACAAAGAAAGAGAGCACAAGGGGCAAGGGGAAGAGAGAGAAATTCCCTACCTAACAATGTGAAGCTCTGCAATGCAGAGCACACTTTATACCTTAGTACCAAGCTTCAGGTGACAAGACCTCATTTGACACCCAACTCATTCTTGTTTGTTGGGGGGGGGGGGGGGGGGGGGGGGGGGGGGGGGGTGCCCTTCAAGGGAACCTTTTGATGGGGGAGGGCTTTAGGGCACGGATTG
>Ga0116229_10002202_pt1 | contig 31322 bp, 29 predicted proteins | sample S1TSphgellanicum_3_FD_87313 | JGI IMG/M metagenome (GOLD analysis project Ga0116229, IMG submission 87313) | Host-associated microbial communities from peat moss isolated from Minnesota, USA - S1T2_Fc - Sphagnum magellanicum MG | ecosystem: Host-associated > Plants > Peat moss > Unclassified...
AAAAAAAAATTTGAATGGGTTGGGCAAAAACTTATCTAAAAAGAACAAGAGGAAAAGGAAAAAAAATTGGGGGGGTAAATTTTAAAAAAGGAAAAAAAACTGGAAAAAAAAAAAAAAAGGTAAAAAAAGCTCAAGAATTTTGGAGAAAATGGATTCTAAAGGAAAAAATGTGTCTTCCAAGCTTGATAGCTTTGTATGCAAGCTTGTGTAACAAGAATTATGAGTGGGTGAAGCAAGGAAGGTCCCAATTGTGACAATGCCTCTAGACCTATAGTTTAAATTTGAAATGTTTAAAAATCTACCATTAGATTTTCTCCAAATTTTAAATAGTCATAGAGAATTAAGCACTATAACATGTGCTTACCAAGTTCTAGGATTGTGGAAATGATTCATGTTTATGCAAGCCCTTTTCAAATTTGGGACCAAGTGCACAATTTTGCATTTAAATTTCCTTGGGACAATTGTGGCAAAAACCATTACTAGGGTATATGCAAGGGATCATGGAACAAAATGACCTTTGGGTTTCCAAGCTTGTGTGGGGAGGGTGAATAGATGGTCCATGTGGTACAAGTCATTGACCTTTCCACACTTGCCATGTGATACAAATAAAAGCACAAACATGTAGTTACAACTTTTGATGAAACAAGGGCTATAGGTGTTGGGGAGAAATGCTACATCATGTGAGAGTGCCAATATTTTTTGCCTCAAAATGAGTGATGGAACCATGCCACCCCATGTTGGTATACTCACGTGCTTCAAATTTGTTTTTAATTCCCAATCTTTTTTTGGTCGAATCTAGGTGTTTTCTTAGATTTAATTGCCTTTCTATAATTTTGATGCATCATTGTGTTACATAATTCACAATTGATGTTTGAAGTCTCCATGTTGGCCTAACAATGTAGGGTCAAATTGTTATTAGTTAAACACAAGCCTTTTTTTCTCGTCACGGCCACAACATTATATCAATTATGACTATTTATATTGTACATATATATGTCCTTGTGGCAATCCCATTTTGTAATGGTATCACTTAGATTCACCCACTAGTCTACATTATATGTGTTAATTGGAGGATTATGTGGGTTTGAAGCATATAATTTTCTTTTCATTCAATTGTGGGTTGTAACATGGGAATTAGCAAATGAAGGGTTCATGTTAATCTCATTCTTTTTTTTGCTTCCTTGCAAATGCTTCATATGTTTTTAAGTTCAAAGTCAAACAAGACATTGGACAAAGTGTGGCCATGAATTCGTAATGGATTAGTTGCACAAGCAACAATGAAAGGAGTTTCAAATGATAGATTTTAGGAAAAATGGTTTACTTGTGAGGAGTTAAGTGTGTAGATGTCTAATGTTGAAGAAAGTCACTTTTGTACATGGTGTTATTTACTTTGGGCTCCTTCTAGATCTTAAGAAGTTAAAGGATCTCTTTAACATAATAGCCCCATTTGGTAGCAACAAAAAATTAAAATACCTGCAAGGGTAAAAAAACATAATAATCCAAATGTGATTATCATAATGGAAATATTAACATATGGTTTAAAACAAAAAAAGGTAATTACTTGTACAACACCCATTTGAGTGCTTCAATTTTGTTCAATTGTTTGTTTCATGCCTTACTTCTCCAAATCATATCCTTGGATTTGAATTCTTGGAAGAACCATGTCTCCCACATATTCAACTTTTATTCCTTGATATAGTTAGGGAGGCTAGCTAGACAACTTGTTTGTGTCCCTAGTGCAAAAATCAAATTTGATAGTGGAAGCAAAAAGTTTTTATGCAACTTGAGTTGGAGGCATAAAAACTTTTTTAGTTAGGCTTCAAATTTTGATCTTAGGAGGCTTCAAATTAGGAATAATTACAAATAATTTTTTTTGTTATTTAATTGGAATGGGAATGGAGCCACTTATGTTTCGAAAGTTGCATAAGTGAAAATTCTTACTTGGGAGCAAAAAGTGGCCTTGTTGAACCACTTGTCAAATGTAGCATTAATGAAATCCCTACTTAGGGAATTTCTTTGCCATTCCATATTTGCTCCACTATTTCAACCATGTCACCTTTTGCTCATTCAACATAACAACAAAAGTTAACATCTATAGTTTTTTTTAAGGCATTTCAAGGTTTGAGTTCATGTCATAGTTAGTTTGAACATGTTGCAAAAATTCAAACCCCAAAGCTCCAAATCGCAAATTAGGAGGTGTTTCATGAAGGTTGAAAAATGTTTGTTCTGAATGTAATCCATTGCCTTTTCCATGAACAATTGCATTTAGGATATGGACCTCATGCTAGGACCAAGGACATCTTCATAATACAACTTGACTACAACATTTGCAATTGTTGAAATTCCCTTCATACATTTTTTATTATGTCATTTCAAGGTGATTTTTAAAAATAAAAATAAAATCACAATGCATTTATGGCTTATGGATAAAAAAAAAACATGTCCCATGACTGACATACATTAGGTAAATTGAAGAATTTGTTGGTATGGAATTTGTTAATTTGTATCAATATCATTCACCACCCAAAGTTTCATATCAAAATGCCACTTACAACCCCATATTTGAAAAATATATATTTAATTTTGCATACTTTATGACTTTTTTTTTGTGATAAATATACTCATAGATTTAAAGATCCCCATCATATAATAAATTAATGAAAGAATAAATGGTTAACCTCTAAGTTATAAACAAATCAAATATCCTCAAAGTTCACAAAAATAATTCCAATTGTGAAAGTGCATTTCAAGTTTTTATACCAAATGCCACAAAACAATATTTGTGACTACAATTTATGGGGGACCTTAGTGTGCTTTTATCGCTCTTGGATTCATTCAATGCAACCACAAATTCATAACAACCATAGAACTTGATGACATCATGTTTACAATCCCCCATTTTGTTTCAAACAATCTTGCATGTCTCTCAACACCATAAGCATTTGTTTTTGTTGTAGTCTTCACACACCTAATGCCAAAAGAAATTGCTTTCTTGATCATTCCTACATCTACATGTGTTGGCTAATGTGTAGGAAGTTACAACAAAATTGTTGGTTTTTTTCAACAAAATTTTCCCCCTTGCTTGATTTAGAAGTTTGCAAATTGAGATTCACAATTATTGGCGAAGGTGATGCCATTGATGTTTTACAAGGGCAACATAATGTCATAGAATTGTGAGGATTGTAATTATGCTTTTCACTCTTACCTCTTCATGATCTTGTATGTTTCTACTCTTATGTTATGGTTTTCATTATGTTTTCTAGTGAGAAAGGACCATGTGTGATGGACATTCCTACAATGTGAAGCCAAACCACCTCATCTTCAACCCCTTATTTGGGAATGCTCCCATCTTAAAGCTTTGCTTCACATTGAGCACATCCTTTTGCAAGGGTTAAGGCCTCCATTTGTTTTGCAAAATCAATAGAAATTTCAAGATAACAAGCTGATAAACAAGGTCCCATGCAACCAAAAGACTAGGAAGCAAAGAAGACAAGAAGACTAGCAATTTGCTTGGAAAACAGTGAACATAAAAGTTGTTTAGGTTCAAACTTTAAACTTGGTTTATTGAAGTCTTTAGTTGAACAAAAACCTACTAAACACATTGATGGGAAGGTGCAAAATTTGGTCTTTTTTTTGGCCTATCATTTTCATCGTCTTTTTCTTCTTCACCTATTAAACATTTTAACATTTGAACTTCAATATTTTTATAATCATAAATAACATATCCTAAAATCTTTTTTACGTAGGAAATGTTCACACATGTATAACAAGTCATTAATAGCCATTGAGTACATGTTTACAATGGGTAGTTGAGGAGGAGACTCATGCCATTTGCAAAAAAAGAAGGCATATGGTCCATCCATGTCACTTATTTGTTGCGATTTTAAATGGAATCTTAAAAATCTCATGATCGACATCCTAAATGAGGAAAAAGACATGTGATGCACAACATGGAATACATGGTTGCAACGAAAACTTTAAACAAGCATAGAAAGGAAAGAATTATCTTTGATTACTTTTTGTTTTTCTATATTGATTTGGGCACTTTTCCATTATAAAAATTAACTTTTGATAAATTTTTATAAGGTAAGCATTTTTTCATAAGGAAATTCATAAAATGAAATATTTGAAGTGAAGTTGTTGCATGAAGGAAATTTCTATTTCCAACGGCAACAAGTCCTTGAAAAGAAAAGAGGCAAATGAATAAACGATATTTAGGTAAGGAAAATTCATGAAATCTTTGTCACTAAGGGGATTGTTCATACCTAGTTGAGGAACAAAGGGAAAGATATATAATACAATTATAAATATAAGTTTCTATCATAGATATTTGTAATAATGGAATTCTTTGTGGAAATCATCCACTTAGCTTCTTGGAAAGTACATAAACTTTGGACAAATTTGATGAAAGGAACAAAACACAAAAAGGTCAAATACATATGAGAAAGGCAAACCATAAGACAATAGATGGGGTGGAAAGGAGATCAAGAAAAGTGATTATGAAACCTAGGTACATGGCATGCCAACCTATGTTGTAAAGTCTCAACCACATATACACATAAATGGTAAAGGAGAAAAGGGGGGGGGGAGGTAGGTTCAAATGTGGAAAATTATGAGATAAAGCCATTGTAATTGCCACCATACAAATTCAACTTTGAAATAGCCTTGCTTCCCTTGGTGAAAGTTGTAGGAACCCATCCTTGCCTATGAAAGGCAACACAAACTGAAGGCTCATTGGTGCAATTTGGTGTTGTAAAAAACATGTACACAAGTGTAAAAAGAAGGTGGTTATGTGTAGTTTAGAGCCCCAAGGTGTGATCATTCTTAAAATAAGTGGCCTAGGACAACGCAATAAGGAGTCTTGTGTCACATTTTTGGAATGTCTCTGCCCTAGATGGGGGGAGGTACCCATCATAAAGCACCAAACAAACATTATAGTGAACCTAAACATACATAGATCACAAGGTGTAGGAGAGGCAGGATTCTTACACCTACTCCTTAACCATTAGAACAATCCTAAACCTATGAGTAGGTGTAAGATCCCTTCCTTTCTCTGGAAGGAATCGTCATGAATATAAGGTGCCCTCGGAATACATTAGGAGTTTTCTTTCAAGTGCCTTAAAGTTCTATTGAAAATTAATACAAATTTATTTGTGGAGTTTCCAGGAGATGAATTTTTTTGTTTGGGTTTTGACTGATCTCTTGTGCACAGGCAGCTAGGGTACCATGTGGCATCACCTTATCTGGTAAGCTATAAGCAAACCTCCAATTGGCTGCATCTGAGTTGATGCGGGTCCAGATGAAGAGGCACCTTTTGAATACTACAAACAGCAAAAGAAAAGAAAAGAAAAGCAAGACCCATGCCTTGAGGACTCTTGGGTGAGTGAGCAAGTGAGTGAGTGAGTGGGTGCGTGGGTGGGTCCCCTATTCCCTACAAACTTTTTGAGCCAAACTTGCATGAAGATTAGCAGCATACAAGTGCTGGATCTAAAGCTTCGAATCTAATGGCACAATCTACTAAAGCTACAGGACCATGAAGTACTTCCGATCATGTAAGAAACTGAGTCCATGATTCCATGTTTCTCTTTTTCTCTCTCCAAAACCCCCTGCAACCCCCCCCCCCCCTTCTCTCTTCTTGGGACAGATGGATGGGTTTGAGGTTGATCTGGTCAAAAAGGGTTTACCGTAGCCTAGGGTCAGTTTTCACATTGACAATCGAATAATTTTTTTTTTTTCAAAAAATTATTTTATTTTAAAAATTTGAAATCATTGAATCTTCCATGATCTATTATGATATTGTCACATAAGTACTGAAAATATTCTCAGAGTATATATAGCCTTTGATAATTATGATGATTTTCAACACGGAAACTTTATATCTTCAGGAAAATTCATTTCCCTATTTTGAGGATTATTTAATGACGAAACTGACCCTAGTGTAAGGTATGCAACTCAGCACGCACCAGTGAATCATCCATTGGAAACTTGTTATGAGTCAGTTCAGTTGGTGTATGGATGAACAACAACTGAATTAACAGAGGTTCCACCGTGGTAACCTATCCTGCAAAGCATAAGTGGGTAAGGTATCATTGATAAGTATGTAGGTAATACAAAGGTGTGTTTGCACTTGGTGTTAGGGACTCTAGTGTTGAGTACCCTAAAATCATGTTTTTCATTTAGGACTTAAACCTACTTACCACGAAGATTTTATGTTAAGTTAACATTCACCTAACATTGAGCTATCACCTATTTAACATTGTGTGCCACCTAGGATGCCACCTAGATTTTCATTTAACACTGACTTAACATCAAGTGTGAATGCACCATTATAAATGGTTATTATGTATCATAGATAAGCAGGTGAATAATGTAAGTGGTCACTATGCATATGTAGGAAAGTAGGTAAGACACTTAGTATGTAGATGCAAGTGGATGGTTAGTGCATAGCCAACCATCCTATGGTTAGCTATGGGACAGGAATACAATGAAAAAAGTGTTTCCTGTCCACATATCATCCATCATGAATGGTGTGTTGGGGTGAGTGTTGGTTCAATTGGACGGGCCAAAAAGAGGCTTGTTTCATGCAATTGAAACTGTCGGATTGCGAATGAAGATCAGAAGGTAATAAAAAGACAAATTGTATCCTGAATTGTACATCAAAGTCTTCAAAAGTAGAATACTTATAACTGATGACATCAGTGATCATCATGTGCCATCAGGGGTTTGGGTGTTTGTTTTGAAGGGTACCAATCCTGTGTGTCAATTTGTGGGTTGCAAATTATATGGCAGATTGATGAGTGGGCCCACTGGGTCTAGGGTTTAGGGTTTAGGGCAGCAGCAGGAAGAGGTTTGGCCACTTTTGGGTCTTCTTACAGGTCACAGCTTGTCACTAGCACTCTTAGTAACCAGCCATTCACTAGAGTATAAGTTGACTATAAGGTAACAAATATGAGTTAGTCTGGAGTCTGGTTCCCTGAGCCAGAGGGAACCAAAAATCACCAGTGCATCCTGAGGGTCCAGGGATGAAGGTGGGTGGGTGGTCAATAGTGAACAAGGTGTGTGTGACACTGTGGCCTTGCCATTTACATTCAAAAGTATCTTAAAGCAAAAGAAGAATTATGGAAACTCAAATATTTCACCATGCAAAAATATAATCTTCAAAAAAATCCTCTAAAAGAAACCAAAATCCTTCAAGATATTATAACTCTCTAACAAATCTCAAGTTTCAACACAAGCCAAAATTATCATCTTTCAAAAATCCTCATATAAAAATAGACCTATTATTATTACCTAGGGGCCAAAATCCCTTAAGAATCTAAACTCTATTCATTAATACTCTATAATGTATCTAAAAATTGATATCCTTGCCTTGGCAGGCAAGGCCAACAAACAGACACTCTTGCACCATGAGGGATGGATCGTAGCTGGACAAGAAAGACTTTTCCACTGGGCTCCAGTTCCCCTCCTTGGGTAGGTCAACTTCTATTTTTACTACCTACCTGCAAACAACCCTTTTTACCTATGTACTAACCATCTCCATACATCTATTTACCTAGGAACCACCTATTGTTCTACCTACCTACCAGACCTATCTTTTACACCAATATGAAATCTGATGTGTTTTGACCCCATAAGTAAGCCCCCAAGTGTAGGTCCAGTTCCCTGTAAAAGATGAGTTAGGTAGGTAGGTAGGTGGGAAAATAGGTGACTACTAGGTAAGTAGATGCATTGTAGTTGCAGGGAATTTTTAATCAGACTCTTTGTCATTTCTTTTCCTTTTATTTATGATAGCTTATTACAGGGATGAATTCTTGGCTGCTTAATTTTCTCCTGTCAAGTTGCTTGCCCCGCGGATTTAAAATAAAATAAATTAAAAATAAATAGATTGTCTTCATTCAGTCTGCCTCAAGTCCATTATGCTGGAGCTAAAAATTCTATGTTCCAAATTCCTAATGTCTAGAACCCGGGTGTTTGTTGGCCACAGCGAACCAGCACCCACCAGCGCACCATCCACTGGATGTCTGTCATTACTCAGTTGTGGATGAACCTCAACTGAGTTAATATTTGGTTTCTCTTTGGTAACCAATTCTGAGGAAATAGGTCTCATATTTAAGTAGATAGGTAAGAAAATAGGTAACTACAAGGTAAGTAGATGGTTTATACATAGGGAAGGGCTGTTTTTACTACCTACCTAATAACAACCTGCTTGTGGGTCTTGTGGGTTGTAGGTATTAATAAAAAAAAGCCACTGAGCTAACCATCATGGTTAGCTAAGGAACAGGAACCCAACAGAAAACTACTTACCCTACCAGCAGCACAAAAGTGGCCTGTAAACTCTCTTCGTATGAAGCACTACTGCCATCAAATTAGTGTGAAAATCTGCTGAGATGTTTGGAACTGTACATTTGCAAAGGATGCAGGGGTCTCCACAAGGCCCAGCCAAAGAAATTGGCTGCTTCTGATTGGCTGGCCATAATGAGTGGCCCAAGTGGTGGCATTTAATGGCCAGTTTCTTACCTTCCAAGTGTCCAATTTTTCATGCTTATGCGTTACTTGGGGAAATAATTAACACTCTATAGCAGGTGTGATAAACAATGGTAGAGCCCCAAATAGAGGGTGTGGGTGGACCTACATAGTGCGTAGGTCCACCCACAGCAATATATTGGCCTGTAAATAGTATATTTGAAGAGTTTTACGTGTGTGTCTTGGCCACTAATGTACCTACTACTGACGTCTGGCACTTTTTTGCCAAATATTTATTTGTTTTAAATAATAGAGTTATCCATAAAGTCACCCTCTGTTTCAACCCCTATCTCTTCTGATTTCGCCCCCTATCCCCTCTTTGAGTGGTATCCACAAAGTGAGGAAAATTGATTAAATCTGGGTATGGAATGTTGAAACTGAACATTTAATGCACAAGGTTCGAGACTAATTATTGTAGTTGTACATGTAGGTGTAATGAAAATATATGTAGCTGCAGTGCAGGCGCCGAGGAAAAAGGAAACACAGGATGAAACTCAGTTTACAACCAAACTTGGTGGAAAAACTAGTTTGGGTCCTTGTTATTTCCAGTGTTCTGCGGTTCTTCCTTTTCGAGAGAACCTCCAGTCCGGTTCTGACATTTTGAAATTTATGTGACAGTTCTCCGAGTACAGGTTTGAGCCAGGTTCTTCCAAAATTTGAATCCTTAGCTTCCAGTTTTATCACATTTTTTTAGATTCAAGAACCTCTGGAGTCAGTTTTTGAATCAGGTCCAGTTCCATGTACACACTACACATTCCCCCATGCTAAAAATTATGTGAGTATAAGGTTTTATGACAAATTAAAAGGGGTGTATGTAAACATAGAGTTGAACAACTAATTAAAATTAATAAATGCTTATAAAGTTTAGTCTACTTATTAACTTTTGAAAAAAGTCAAATTATATATATATATATATACTTACCCTGTTCTCAAAAATATTTTTTCATGCGCCAATTCCAATTTTGGATCTGGCAAAACATTTTTCCATGGTCCAATTCTTGTGTCAGTTCCAACAAGTTGATGTCAACTTGGGTCCAGGTTACAAGAACCTGACCCTGAACTGTCAGTTTTTACCCTTCAAACCAGATACCCACCCAACACTGGTTATTTCCTTTTGTAAAATTTTCATTCCCAATTATGTGTTTGATGCCCTATTATGCTGAAACTGGCCGTTTTTGCCCCCTAGTCGCCTGACTTTATGGATAACTCTACTGAGGTTAGGCAGTTTCAAGTTTTAATTCTCTAAAATCTCAACATATGAGGAAGAATTATGCAAAGTACACCTTGTGTTGTGTATTTGTAATAATAATCCAATAATTGAGACAACAAATAAATTTTGACAAGTTGGGAGTTTGATTCTTAACAGTTTCGACAAATATCAATAAAATCTTCCCTTTTTTTCAACTAAACCTTTTACGAATTATTTTGTGCCAAACATCAGTACCTAGTAGGTGCGATAATCACTGATCATATGAGACCACTTTTATTGAGTAAATTGGGTATTTGACTCTTCACTTTCCTGTTTACTGCACCTTGAAGATCCATCAATTACATCCAAATTTTTGGTAAGGATTTCCATTCCTGTTTCCCCAATGCACAAGAGAAAACACAAAATGGAATATCAAAAGAAGCCTTAAGTTTCAGGAAAATGAGGAAAGAAAACAAAAAGTTGGGTTTGCCATTAGAAGGATGAAACTTTGGGATCTTTGTTGTGATGTACATGCATGAGCAACAGATGATTTTAGAGAGTTTTCTGGAGCTCAAATTGGATCTAAGCTTTTTCCTGTGGAAAGAAGAGTAGAGTAATGTAGATCTAACTGCCCAGGTTCAGCTCTCTGCAGAGTAATGTAATGGAATGGAAAGAAGAGATTAAAACTCTGTTCATCTTGCTTTTCCTTAATCCATGGCTGTTGCAGACAATGAGACAAAATAGCTAAAAATTTGGAAGTTTTTTTTCCAACTTTCAAAACCACATAACTGAAAATTTTAAAAACCCTAGTGTCAATTGCTAGTAAAGCAACTCCACCAGTGCTCAGTAAGTGACTCTGCAAATTAAAATTTGGATGAAGAAAAGTCAAAACATGCTGGTTTTTGGATTAGCGAAATGGTTTTGGCCCAACATTTTGCATAGGTTGCTGATGCTTTGCTGATGCTGGTAAAAGGCACAGCAAAGCCTAACACTTGCCAGAGAGGAGTGTAGTAAATATGATTTGAATACTGCCTCCTATTTCTGATTGGCTAATCATAATGATTGGTTTAGGTGGTCTGCTATTAGTAATCTCCCACCTATGTGAAGTCCCAGTTTTAATTGTATGGGTGGGGTTGGAAAATGTAAATAACTAAACTTGAATCTGAGAAGTATTTTGCAGGTCCATACTGAGCATGGCTGGAGATGCTCTAAGTTAATCACAAGCCAATTGGAGTACCCATTCATTGACACTGATTAGAGAACACTGGCTGGATCCACCAGCAGATCCACCAGCAGCAGTAAAACGATCTACCTGTACAGTGTACAGTGCTCAAGAAGTGTGAAAATATGTTTGGACCTGTCAAATACAGTGGTCTGGGGAAACAATTAACACTCTATGTTGGATGTGATAAACCCCAGTTGGGGCCCAAAGAAGGGGTGTGGGTGACATATATATAGCTCGCTCATTATCAGGGGTCTCCATTTTATATTATTTTCAGAAATGTTGAAATTTTCAACCCAAAAAAAAAGAAGTACATTTTCTGAAGAAAAATAAAGAATCTGATGGAATATTTGAAACTATATCATTTGTTGAAACAGAAATCCTCAAAAAGTAACTAATTTGATTATATGACAAACATGTGTCTAAGTGGCCAAGGTACTATGGTAGTGTCATGAGATCAAAGGATTGTTTTGTTTTCCAATTTTGAGGTTGAAAATTTGGCAAGTTTTGCCAGAAGAAAAAGTTGCACATTTAGTCAAAACAAGACTGAATAGGAAAAACCACAAATTTGTCCAAATTTTTCTCAAAAGAGTATGTCAGGGTGCACAAATTTGCCCCACAAAACAAATACTCGCTACCCAGATTCTGCTACAGACATATAACTCCAGTTCACAGCTGAAAGAAAAGAGGATAACAATCACAAACTCCATCTGCAAAAATCAGACTTTGCTCTCTGAACAATGAACCCCATACAGATCATCTGTTGCAGAAAAGGCTTCACATGACAAAAGTCTCTATCTTTCATTGTGTAAAATGGGTCATAAGCACAAACACTCCTATCTGCAAACACCAAACTGTGAGTACCTCTTACAAGTAATATCATCCAGAACATAATGTAGTGTTGATCATGAATCTAGTTGGTTTGATTATCACATCCAACAAAGAGGGCAAATTATTTCTTCTTTCTCACCCATAAACATGAAAAGTTGGCGAGTATAAAATGAGACACTTTTATGACTTGTCAAAAGCAATCATTTTTGGTTCTGACCCTTTTGGAGACCATATTTACAAGGCTTACCAATCAGGTTTCATGCTACTTGAAGGCTGTACTTCTTCCAGAGCATTGTGTAAAGAGCAGTTCACTGCTGAACATAAACCTTCAGAAGGAAGGTCCTTCTCAGGATAGCAACATGAAGGCTTGGAGTGGAAACTGAGAATGAGTGTTTTTCAAATCAGGGTGAACACAACAGCATATGATTGCTGACAAAGACCTACAAGCTGCTATAAGATTTGAGATAATAGGCAAATAGACACTGGAATTCACAATTTGAACCCTTCATGGCCCTTTACCAGAAGAACTTACCTTGTATTGAGAGAGGTTCAAAATTCTCAGATACTTGTTCACCGTATTGAGACACCATCCCAGTTGAACAGGTACTTGAATATCTGATTTTGCAATGTCTCTGTGCATATAGATACTCAACAATGTAGCTTTTGCATCTAGCATTCAAGTGGGATAATATTCATCCAGAATCAACATTGATTTAGGTGGCAATTTCAACTTGAAATGAAAGTTCTGGGTTTGCTATTCTTGCACTTTCTACGCCATGGTGTACCTCATCTTACATCCTATATATCATACACAGAAGATTCCCACTCAATGCATATCCATATACCAAGGGTCTTCTTGAACTTCGGTGGGCACAGGGTCAGCCAGCTCAGGGAAAAAGAAGAGCTCACTTTTCTGCCTCCACACAGAATTTTGGAGGTTGTTTGTGGATCTCTAGCTTGAAGATGGCTCAGCTCTCAAAGGACATGAAGCTCAGAAAGAAAACATGTGCAGAGGTCAAGGAAAAGGAAGTAGGAACCCTCAACTCTTTGCAGGTCCAGCATGTATTTCTCCTCCCGCATTTTGTACAGCTGCCACCCAACCTCCCCATGTCCTCCTGTTATTGTTTTTCTTTCAACAGATGTGCAGGTGTCTCAAGTAGGTCCTTCCAGTCAGCTTACAGTCAGACAGAAACATGACGGCTTCTTCTTTCACAATGAAATGTAGATACAGTCTCTCTGGACATTTCATTCAGCTGCAGCAACAGACAATATCCCTAAATTGGCCATGTGTCAACCATGGATCTAAGTCACTACTGAAGCAACCTTGAAATCAGAATTCACCTCTCTCTGCCCCACATCAAACTGCTCCTCTCCAAATTCCTATGACAGGCACTATGAAGGGGGATTAGGAGGAATCAATCCTGATGATATAGTAGTGAAAATTAGAAAGATCTTCCTTTCACTACCATACAACAAATGTGCTGCCTCCTTGTAGATCAGACTCAACCAATGAACAGTGAAGTAAATGAAATGCACCTGGAGCTCAAACTTGACAAGATTGCTTAGGATGCCTGCTACATTACTATCCTTTGTTTGAGCATTTGGATCCTCATGCATGTCAGCAGTCCAGCAGTCAGAGGATGATGGCCTATACATGGATCCAGCTATGGGAGGATCAGTGATGCCACCAGGTGTGGGAGCTGCATCACCTGAGCTTGATGTGGGTGCCAACCACCGACATTTCACATTATAAGCCCCTGTCTTCTTCCAGCCTATGTCAAGATCCCGAAATGTCTTGAGGACTTCTGTCATTATCTCTTTAGGATGAGACCGAAACTGCAAACCAACACTTCCAATCTCAGGAAACAGATAATTGACAAGGAGCACAAATTTGAACACTAAGGGAAGCCAATAATATGTGCACAGATAAAATCTTCTGTGACAGATATACTAGTCTTTTGCTTTACATCCAGCAGAACAGGTTGCTCCTCTGCCTGTTCTTTAGAGTCAAACCTAGCAAGACATAGGGAAAGTAGGAGGCCATAGCAGACCTGGAGACCAAGGGCCCAAATCCTCTCTGCAGCAACCCTGTGTTGAATGACAGGAGGCTGACCCCGCTGGTCCATGCTAGTAACCCGGGCTGCTGTTCCTATAGGAGATCTTGTCACTGGTGTACCATTCACAGAATCTGCGAGGGTATTTGGAACCAGTTGATCCTGCATGACAATCCTTCATTACTCCAACACATACCACTGTTTCTCAACACCTGGGTTGACACATTGCCCCTGTCTGTTCTGCCAGATTTTTCATGCCAGGGTCCCTGTGGCAATGATTTCGCAGATCAATCCACCTTCTGCTCAGTGGGGATCTAGACACTCACACAAACCTGCTCTGATACTAACTGTAGGGTACTTCTGAAAAGGCTTTGATAGATTCACACAGAATGCCTCTGCTCATATAGCATAATTGAATGAGCAGTGTGTCCCTGGCAACTGACCTTCACTGCATCAAAATCTGCTCCTTGGTATCCAGTTGACATTCTTCGTCGATTGTCCAGAACTAAATAGTATGCAACAGTTGCCTGCACAAGAAACCTGGCTGTAAAAACCTTTCCATTGCATGCAAGACACATCCTGGCAATGAGCCCCCTGTTTCCAAACCTAGATTGGATTCCTCTGTAGAATAGTCCATAGCTGATCAGTTTGATTCTGCAATGAGCAGAAAATGACAGCAACTTGACACATCTAGCCATGTGATTGAAATATGATTGTGCCTAAAACATTAGAAGAAATTGAGTGAGTCATTCCTCAAGTACCTTGTTTTGAGCACGGTTGACCAAAGACTCAACAAGCTGAGTCCTGTCGAAGCCCAAGTGCACAACATGCTGAAGAACATCCTCATCAATCTGTACATAGATTTCCCAAACACGCATCAACTACACTTCTGAAACAAGAAACTGTGTTGCATGATAAGCACTACACCAACTGATCGATATCATCAACAAACCAGTATGTCTGGCTAGGGCAAGTTACTAATAAGGCATGCTCAAAACATACACCTTTTATTATCTTCACAACTGAAAGAGGTGTTGACAACTGGGTGAAGCTGCTTGGTTTTTGGAATTTCAGAACAGTGCCACCAGCTTTCACTACCAATCCATGCCTTTTGGATACAGCCCCCACATCTCACTATTTCAATGCAGCTCAAAAACTGGTAGTGTTGGCAACATGACAACTTACCCGCTTGGCTTGCTGTGCAGTGTCAGGTGGAGGAACAGCAAGATACCAGGGCAAATGATTTTGGAACCAAGCATGCTGCCTTATCTCTGGGACTGTGATCCGCTTCATGGGATCCACTAGCAGCATTCTTGGAATCAGATCTCTTGCTCCGAGTGACAAATGACTCGGCAATGTGTAAATGCCACCCTGTACAAAAAAAAAAACAGAAGATCAGGTCATTTGCTTTTTGCTGTTGGGCTGCATTTCATTCCACTCATCAACAAGAGTTGGACTACAATTGACCACTTCTAGAAAAGAAAAAACCTGAAGCTCAATTTTGTTTCTCAGCAGAAAGAAAAGAAGACCAGTACCTTGATCTTCTTAAATAAGTTGGGGATATTTTCATCATCAAATGGTAGACTCCCACACAGCAGAGCATATAGAATCACACCACAACTCCACACATCTACTTCAGGTCCTGCATACATCTTCCCTGATATGACCTGCAGGGCACATCATAATTCAAACACGATGACTGATTGCAACCCTCCTGTATTCTTGTTCTAGCACCACCAAGAACTTCTTATCTATGAAGCAGCACAAGCTCTCATAAGAGTGATCACAAACAACTGGCAACCCTATGTGTCTCCATGCTGAAGTGTCTTACTTTCCAAAAGAATCTGACCTTGCACACCCAGAACCCATTGACATACTCACCTACACTTATATGGAGCACATTTAATCCCCATAGTCTATACTACTGGTATCCTAGCTTTCCAGAGTCAATAATGTACTGGAGCCACCTGCATGTGTGAATACAACAAATTGCTAATCTCTAATCAGGCTTGGTTATAAGGAGGTTTTTGCTTCACTATCTTTAATGGCGTGCTCTTCCAGCCAGAGACTGCCTGAACTAAAGGCTTGACTGCTTTAGTTACAGTGATATGCCATCATGATGCAGCTTGCCTTTGGCAGGTTTGTCCATTGAGCCTTTTTGAGGCTAACAAGCTAACTTGGCCCACATACTCAAGAGCTCAACTTGCAGCTCAGTCCAGAGCACAGAAATGCACAAAATCAAAAAACATCCTTCAACACCTGCAACACACACCCCATTCCCCTATTCCTTTTTTTCCATCTGAGGCATCACGAGCTCTTCATTTCTAGTTGTATCCACACGTCAGAGGGAGTTTTTTTTGAAGTCTCTACCTCAGGGGCTGCATAGTTGGGACTCCCACAGCTGGTCTTCAGGAAGTGGCCATCACGCATGATGTTGCTGAGCCCAAAGTCAGCAATTTTTACATTACATTTGGAGTCAAGGAGCAAGTTTTCAGGCTTCAAGTCACGATGCACCACCATGTTGCGGTGGCAATACTCCACTCCAGACACTATCTGTTCCCCATAGCAAGTCATTTTAATACCCACTTCTCCCTTCCAAGTACACACAGCTGTGCTGGAGAAAACAAGACCCATGGTGACTTTGTTCACACTAACAATAAGTATATATCCCACCTAGGAAGAAGGGGGATGACTCAGACTCACTCTGTTCAGCCTATCTATGGTTCAGCCAAAGTCCTTTGATTGCATGTGAGAGAGCCAAGTTCTGTATGGCCAGAATTTCTGTGAGCAGTGTCAGATCCTATCCGCAAATACAGAATAGAACTAAAGAGCTCAAGAATTGATACCAGATTCTGAGATCTTACATGTTTATTCTGCCTTTCATAGCAAGGAAAGGGCTTTTGATTAAGCTCCAATCATGTTACACTTGAGGATCATGAAATGCACATGGATCTAGGTCAGGTTTCTTAGATCATGCAATGCGCATCTTGCTGGCATTCATGAGCAGCATTGCTAGCCAAGACAAGATGCACATTGCCTGATCTAAGAAACATTCAGATTACAACTTTCATGAAGAATTTTGCAACTCCACTGGCAGCTTGCAAACAGCCTTCTTTGAGCTGTGCTGTACCCTCCTCCTCATGAATACCTAGGAACACAATACTCTCTAGAGCAATAAATCTCTTTCATTTTTTCTTGCACACATGCTCACTAAAGCATACAGGTACCATGCTAAAAAGAAACTGCACTCCAGGCTTCTGAAACAGTCTCCCTGCACTTACTCGCCTTTGGACATGGGAATGAATGAATGGCTCACGGCTGCTGCTGCTACTTCTACTACTCAAACATGATGGAACAACACAGAGGAGGAAGCTCTGTCTGTCTACCTGCTGGAAGAAGCGTCGGGCCTCCTCTTCACCTAACCGTCCCTTTTCAACAATGTAGTCGAAAAGCTCTCCAGATTTCACATACTCCATCACCACGAAGATGTCAGAGGGCGTCTCAATGACCTCGTAGAGGCGAATGATGTGTGGATGCATGAACAAGCGCAGTATCTTGATCTCGCGTCGCACTGCCAACAGGCAACGATAACATCCAAATCACACACGCACACACAATCAGAAGTATTCTCGCATCACCAGACATCGTCGGTTCTCGGAAGGCAGTAAAATGCCCAAGTACCGGCACTGGATTTTGTGATGGCAATGGATTTTGCGTAGCTACATGAAAGCGCCGCAAATGCAATTGTCCATCGTCACATTGTCTACAAGTAACACAGGTACAAACGAACTCTAATCTCGTAATTGGACTTACACAAGACTCCACTCAGACGCAGACAGGTCTCTGAGGTATAGATGGAACAGAACACAGCGCGGAAACCTTCCCTGATCGCAACAAAACACGCGAAAAGCACAGTAATGAAACAACGCAAATGCCGCCACCACAGCCAAAGTCAAAGCCAAAAACAGCGGCAACAGCAACAACGACAAAAACAACAATGACAAAGACAACAACGGCGGAAGAAAATAAGCACACACAAACCTTTCTCCTCCATGTCCATGGATCGTATCTTCCGTCTATTCAGAATCTTGATAGCCACTTTATGGCCCGTCAGGACATGCTCCGCCACTTTCACTTTCCCGAACGACCCGATCCCTAACGTTTTCCCCAGCTTGTAATTGGGAAGATAGAACTCCGCACTAGCCGTACTCATCCCACGACCACTCCCTCCTCCCCCTCCTCCCTCCATCTCTTCCTTCCAGACCAAGCACACTTCCTTCCCTCCCTCACTCTTTCGCTCTCTCTCTCACACGTCGCTCCCTCCTCCTTCCCCCAGTAGCTATGTGTGTATTATGTCAAGTGTGTGTATGTGCTCGCAAGTATGTGGGTGTGTGCATGCTCTCTCTCTCTCCCTCTCTCTCTCTCTCTCACACTCACTCACTCACTTACTCTCGCGCGCGCGGGTGCCAAGAGGTCTCTGGGAGCTTGACGCCATCGCTGCGAGCTTGGTGCGAGAGGGATGGGGCAGACGGACGTTCCAGTCCGTTTGTTTGTTTGTTTGTTGTCTGGTCTGTGACAGGGAAGGGAAGCTTTGGGCCGGTTAAGAGTACTAACCCTGGGGGTGGTGGGACCGGCCGGCCTGGGGGGGCGGGGTAGGAGGGTGGGCCCACATAATGGAGCGGAAAGTGGGAAGCGGGTTGGTGGGTAGTTGGTCCGTAGTTTCCTTGGCCGTGCGGGGGCAATGGGGGGTGTCTGCGGACGGGCGTGATTGGTGGGCCACACACGAGAGGACCGTGGTCCGTCCGTCTGTCTGCCCCTGGCCGTCTGTCTCTTTCGGCCGCCGTGACCGCGCATTGACGACGATGACGACGGACGGACGGACGGACGGACGAACGGACGGCCGGAATCCGTGCCGTTTCGTCTGGTCAATTCTGCTCCGTTGGCTTCGGAGAAGGTTAAGCTGGGGGCCTTTTTTAATAAAAAAAAATATTCGGGCAGCCCGCCCGAGACTCGCCCACCTGACCATGTTTTCTTGGGGTCTCCTCACAAGCACCATCATAAAATTGGGAAATTTTCAGAGTTGTAATATTCCAGAATATTCTCCATTTTATTGCCAAGTGCTGATTCTGCATTGGTAATGCGGATGGAATCAGCAACAACAACATGAGAGCGAGTTAGATGGAAAATCAATGAAGACGTACCAGGCTCAACCGCAGGCTAGTTATGATCCGGAATCGGCCAAATCCTGCCCCCTCTCTAGTACATTAAAGTCAAGGCTTGCTGATTCGACTACCGGCCCTTTTGTATTACTCTTTATTGCTGCAGAATCAGCCTCCAACTTGCCAATTTTGTGACCTGCCCATTTTGCAGTGTTCTCTTCTAGTACAGTAAAGTTATTCATAAAGTCAGGCGATTAGGGGTCGAGAACAGCCAGTTTCGGCATACGTAATAGGGCATCAAATGCCCAACTGAGAATGAAATTTTATAAAACGAAATAACTGGGATCCAAACTGGTTTTTGCGTCAATTTTGGTGCTAAACTGAGTTTCATCACCTCCACTGCTGTTACATATATTTTCACTGCTCCTACCTGTACAACTACTATAATTACTCTCGAACCTTGTGCATGAAATACTGAGTTTCAGCATTTCATACTGAGATTTAATAAAGTTTCCTTACTTTGTGAATACCTCTGAAAGAGGGGATGGGGGTGAAAGCCAACCCAAAGACAGGGTGAAGACAGGGTGACTTTACTAATAACTCTAGTATATAAAAACTTATTGCAAAGTCATTCTTCAACCAGACACCTAGTATAAAAAAGCATAAGAAAATCTGGACTAGTGTGAAAATACTTACCTACCTCTTCTCTAAGTATTTGATCAAGAAACCTTTTGCCTCCAAAGGGTCAAGGCTCAAGTGTATCCCATGCACACACATGAAAGGAGGAATAAGAAAAAGGAAACAAAGAGAAGACTAAGTCTCAAATTGGGTGTCTGATGATAATAACTTTTCAGATGAGTTGTTGGTTCCTTAGAAATTTGGTGGTACTTTGGAGCTTTGGAGCATTCTCAACCCCTCATTTTTCGGCTGCATTGGGGTTTGTTGTGCATGATACCTATAACTTACATATCAAATTTGAAGTGGGATCATGGGCTTGTTTTTAAATCATAGTTACCTTCACGGTTCCAACTAGCCTCGGGCAAGTATGGTCTTTTGAAGAAACTGGTTTAGACAACTATTCAAAATTTCAAGAGGAAATAGAAATAGTTTGGGCTATACTAATGCAAAGCATCTTGAAAATTAAAACCTTACAAGGACTAGTGTGGCCTGTGCTATTGGCCAAATCTGAACAAGACCTTGACCATGGAGCCCAATTGTGAAAAAGAGATTAAAATTAAAATTAATTTCTAGTGGTGAAAATTACTCAAAATTCACTAATCAATTTTTACTTGTGGTATCAATTTAACACCCATATGAGGTTGTTATCAAATAAAGTTATCATATATATCAATGCAAACAACATAAATTGATTGAAATAGTTCAAGCAAATGTCTTTCTTACAAAAGAAACTCAATTTTTATGTGAAGTACAAGATCATGTTTCAACTCAAGAAATATTTAGAATGACCAATTGCATCATAGAAAAGATCAAAAAATTGGTGCAAACTACCAAACAAAGAGCCATATGACAAATTATGTTGGTGAATTGCATCATGTGGAAAATGAAAAAATTGTCAAAAAATTACATGTGAAAATTTGTAATGACCAATTGCATGTGAAAATAATTTGAAGATTGCCACCAAAAACAAAGCCCTACTTTGCTACTCATGTCACTACATTCCCCCAACACATTGAAGCTAAAAACTTTCCAATGAAATTGACACTCTAACTCAATATCCCCCATTATTAATGGATAACAACTTATTCCAAGCCAATACTAGCACCAATCAAGGTAATACAAACAAAGGCCAAGCAAATAAGATATCATTCCTAAACCATGTGAATGATCATATCATGCACATATGAATTTCCCATTAGATGGAAATTTATATTGGGAAAGTTTATATTACATTATTAGTATCAATATCGATGTCAATGACAACATTACATACTTGCTCAACTCTAATTCTAACCCCAAAAAAAAACCATACTTGTTTTTTATTCTTTTGACAAGTTATGTACTATAATTTGAACCAAAGTTCATGGACTTCCCAATTTAAGTATTATTATGTAAGCAAAAAAAAAGTCATGAACTCGTGTCAAAGAATGAAGGACCTATGTTAGGAATGAAAGGTTGCATAAAAAGGATTATTAATTCCATTATAATTATGTTTATCAAATTCACAACATTAATTCATGATTTTGTTTTGGTCTCCTCTATTAAAGGAAATGGTATTAAGGGCCACTTTTAATATATGGATAATGTTTTTGCATGAGCAACATATTTTTGTGGATAAGTAAAGTTTTGATTCAAATCTTAAGATTAGTTTGACAAAAGATTTCTTAAAAACAAGATCAACTAGTTGTTAATTTTGATGTTGTGAGCTTTAATTTGTCAATTTTTAAAAATACATTATTGTTCATTTCGTTCCCCACTTTTGATCACATTGTGTTTCAATTTAATGAAGGGTTTTTTTTTTCAAGTAATCAAGAAATCAAATGATTTTGAGATTTGAGATAATTGAATTACAAAGGCCAAGTGTCATCATTTATTAAAGTTTTGGAAAAACATGAGAATAATGGTTGCCCCGTATTTATGGTATGTATTTTAATTAACATGATTTAACAAGGAGCATTAATAATAGGACTTTGCACATAATCAATTATAATCCAAATGAAACAAACTCCTTTGTGTGCTCAAAGCTTTTAAAAATTAAAACCCATGCATACAACCAATACTTGGCTTGAGATTTTCAAAATAATGTGTACAAGTTTGGTTTGCATACATATCAAACATAAAAGTATCTTGTTACAAATGATTTTAAAGTGTTAAGTTCCACCATGTTCTATTAAAAATGGACTTTGATTTTCATCACAATGAAGTTGGATGGTCAACTTTGAACCTTTTGTTTTTCCATATTCAAAGTTTCGAAATGAGGTTCCATTCAAGATGAAATTTTGAACATGAATCTTGATATGAGTAATCAAGTGCACATTGAACACATCAATAGTGCACATAGTTTCATTTGGAGATTAATTCATTAACTCATGTTGGCAAGCTACAGTGTACACAATTTGAGGCAAATTTGGAATTACATGTAATATCAAAAGTAACAACACATAAGATTTTCCTCACTTTGAATAATTTGAAAGATCATATATAAATTATTTGGGTTTGAAAATTAGAGGAATTCACAAGAATTATGGATATGAAATTGAGACATAATTGTACATTTGTGTAAATGTACACAAATAATTTAATAAAATTTTTAAAAAACCCTTATGTGACAAGAATTTTCCGTTTTTTCAAAAACTCAAAACTTTAATTTACTTTTTTCAAATGATTAAAAAAACATTTAGCCCAAGTAAATATTCAATGGAAGAACATTTTTCAACCTAAAAAAATCATAATCATAAATATTGTCAAACCATAATGTATAAATGAACATTTTTAAATCATCTTATTTGAATTCCACAACTTTAAGGAAAATTGAAATTTTTGATGGGAAAGATTATTTTTATGGTTTCCTTTATGTATGTGTAGAATTTCGTGGAAATTTTCTTATTAAATGTAGTACTTTTTAGTATTTTTGTTGGAATTGCATAAATGTGACAAGGCTTTTCAAATCAAAATAATACTTTGTTGGACTATTATATGATTCATATGTGCATTGATTTCATACACATAATGTTAGATTGGGATATAAACCATCGTCTATTACAAAATTTTAGTGAAAATTACTTTCCAAATTTCCACCATGATGCATGAAACTTGAATAGGTACTAAAAAATGTCAAATTGTGATAGTTATTTGTGTAGATTGTAACTTGCCAACACCTTAACAAATCATGTGAAAATTTCAAAGGTTCATAATTATTTTTAACCTTATTTCATCTCCCTTGATTACATAATTAATGTTGTGCATGTAAGTTTTAATGGGCATGTAAATGGAGTGTAAATCATGAATAATGTGTAAATGATTTACATTTATGTGTTAATGTAAATCACTTACACTTACCCTTTGTATAAACATTTGATGTTACATTTACATTTACATGTCATATGGGTACATATATTAGACTTAGCCTTACATGACCCCATGTATAAAATTTGGGGCCATGTAAAAGTTGTTTATTACATTAGGGTTAAGGGTTAGGTTGAAGATTGAGGAGTTCTCCCTTTCTTCTTCTTCTCTTTTCTCTCAATTGTAAATAAACAATGAAGAACTTTAGGCATCATTTTTTCAATTTAATTAGGCTAATGAATTTTCCTTTTTTTTTTTTTTGCCCTAAGATGCCAACAAGTTTCAGCAAGTTTTAAGTTTTGTAGTTCGGACAAAAGATATTCCTCTATGTATGTGTGCGAAATAGCTTATGGGCATGCAACAATAGCTTAGGTGTGTGTGTGTGATTAGGTGTTGCCCACATGGGGGAACATCAAAATAGCTTGTGCATCAAGTGTTGTTAGTTTTGTGGGAGCTTGTTCATTATTAGCTTGGGTGTGTTTCAACAATAAGCATTAATAGTCATGTAGTGACAAGGCAATAAAACATTATGAATGTCTGTGTGTGTGTGTCTCTCGAAACAGTAGTAGGTAGGAGCGTGTGTGTGTTGGAGTAGGTTGAATACAACAAGTAACAACAATGCCTTGCAAAAAGTAGCAAGTGGTAGTAACACAACTTGGAACAACTACAGCTTAGCAGCTAGAAATAAGAACATTGTAGTTGAATTTTTTCATCAAAATAACAATAGCAATAACATTACGATTTGGTGAGGTTCTTTTTTAGGGTTTAATCCATGGCAAATGATGGGGAATAGATGGAGATGAAGGTTTTGAGTTCAATCCAACTTGAAACAAATGATGCACATGTTATCAAACACTTATCCATTAGTCTTACAATTTGTAAAGGAACTTAAGTAGCTGTATAGTTTTATAGTTAGCATGACCACAAAAACTTCAACTATTAAGGAAATTAGGTTTGAGGAAAATCTAGTGACTTTACAAAAACAAACTAAGATTAAGAAAAAAAACAAAGGGCAAGAAGGGGATCATCACATACAACAAAGGCTATGGAATAGATTCTATAAAACGACATGTAGATTTTGAACACCCTAACCTCGCAATGTATATTCAAAGGCTTGCTTCCATAAGCATTTCGGGGTCGCAATCAAAAGGTGATGGGGAGAGTGTGGCAATGTTACACCTTAAGAAGTGTTCTAAGGTTGCCCTAGGTGTGGTTTCTACATTCTTCGAAAGTAACATCCCCTATAGCAAACATGATGAGATTCTAAAGTCTTTCTTGGAGGATCTAATGTTATTTACAACTAAGGGGTATCTCCTTTAGATTACATGTGAAAATATTTGGATGCGGAAATTGGCATTGACACTAGATCTAAACTAATGTTCCCTATTCATAGAGTTTTGATTGAAAAGATCTTGCCATCCATGGTCATTTGTTTTGACTTACATGAGAAACCCTATCTTGATGTTACAACTATGGTTATTTTTTACTTGTGCATGAGCCGAAGGTAACACGATACTTTTGCCTTGGTTATCAACTTCCTTACCCTTGATTAGAAGCCCTATCATGTGATTATGGGCCTCTTTGGGGCAAATGACACCATCGGTCAATGGTTGGCAAAACAATTGAAGGCAATGTTTGAATCTTGTGGTTTCACCTCCAAGATCTTGTGTTACATAAAAGATGAGGGAACAAATTTGGAGAACATGACTTCGGTTCTAAAGTCCATGATTTCTTGTGAAGCCTTTAAATACATCATTTGATAGAATTTGTTTTGGGCATGCCATGAACAAGGTGGGTCAATATGCCATGAATGATGACAAAGTCTGCAAAAACTTTATGTTTGTTAGTGTGAAATTTGCACAAACTTCCCTTCAATCCTACATCGCATAGCCAAGAAATCAAGTTTTTTTTTTGTTAACACTTGCAATTTTTGTTATGGAAGCATTTAACCTTATATGTTGGGAAGTTACAATACAATTAATTTGCTTCCATTCTTCTTTTATGCAATGTGTAGGCAAAGGGGGCAAGGAGTGGAACTAAACTTGTACAAATTATGGTTTGTGTGAATGCAAATTAACCACACTAGTGAAAATGCGTTTTGCATTATGTTTTAGTAATGTATGGTTTATTGAACAATAATAGTGATGTGTTATAATCGTCAAACGTAGGCATTGGCTAATAGGATTCCTTTTGCACAAACTTAGGTTATTGCAAAGGTTAATTTCTATGTTTTGTTTCCTATTGTCATAACATATGTTATCAACCAATGATGTGGGTACTAGTTGTTTTTTCATGTTTTCACATCAACCATAAAATTGTATGTGTAGTTTAACAAGGATAGATTAGAGTTTCAAGAGGAAGTCAATGTTACTAGAGAGATGGATATGTGTTCTAAGGTGAAACTATTCAGTGCTAACACGCATATTCAGGTGGTCATTGTTCTTAGACCCTTTTTTGACTTTACAAACAATTTCAAGTTATCCAAGGCTCGCAACATGCTTACGTTGATGTTAGATCTTTGATTCAAGGATCTCAACTTAGTAGGTGAATATGTTGGCCAAGAAGCAGCAATTGAAATTGTTGAAATTTATGATAACCAATTTTTTCTTCCATTGCTCAAGACCATGTACTAGAAATTGCATGATGTCAAAATACCCTTTATAATGTTGTGCAAGATATTGCATGCAACATTAATGCAATTTTTGGAGTTGGAGTTTTTGAAGATGAAACTTGTTTTGAACAAGTAAGTTGTCAATATTTCATGTTTTTAGAAAATGTAATGTTGTTTGAAGTTGAAATAATTTTCTTAGTTGTGCACCTTGGGATAAATTACTTCCGTTTCTTATGTGTGAGTATAGGTTTGACAAAAATTGTCCTGTTTCCACACATTTGAGGTGCCAATGGAAGAAGTAAAAGACCTTTTACTTTGGTGGTTACAACATGAAAGGCATTTCTTAGTAGTTGGTTATTTAACTAGAATAATCTTAAGGATCCCTAGTGATCAAATTGAGACAAAGAAGGTGTTTTCCATTTCAGGAATAAATCAACGTTGATTTGGGTCCAAGAGTTTAGATCTCATAGTTTTGTTGATTAAAAATTGGCTAAATGATCCTATTGTAAATGTTCACGATAAGAGATATGTGGATGAGTTTGGTGAGATTGAAACATGCATTTTATATTTTATGGATGTCAAGTTTCCAAAGGAGGTGGATGATCATGTAGAGTAGTGTGTGCAAAATTGGATATGTATCCATGAATTTCCATTTATTCATCATCATAGAGATTGTGTGTTGTATGTTTCCATTACCTTTGGTATGCAACATCAATTCAATGATTAGATTTGAAACTATAATTACATTTGTGGTGTTTGGTGGAACCCTTCATATGATAGAAATTCAAGTTTATATGTTTTGGCTTTGAATTTTTCTCATTTTCAACCCCAACCTTCATATACCTTTTTTTGTAATTCACATGTAAGTGTAAATAATTTACACTTAAGTGTATAACCCATATAAGTGTAAAACATTTACGCTTACACTTACATGGCATTACATGGCATGTATATTTTTTATACTAACTTACACTTACACGTCACACCATATACACTTACAATAGTTAAGTTTAAATGCTTACATTTACACTTATCTAGAGTGTCAAAAAATTTATAAAAGTCATTTACACTTGCATGAAGTGTAAGCCCTAAAGCATATGCATGCATAACACTATACATAATTTCATGTTATGTTCAATGGTACGATATATTTAATTTAATGATTTTCTATTGTTGTAAAACTTTGATAGTGACCATTAAATATAATAGTCATTTTGGTTCAAAATTTTATTTTGAAGACATTTGATCGTATTGGAAACAAAAGGTTGCATAGTTCTTTTTAGGTTTTTCCATACTCACTCCATGTCATTATACAATTTTATAATTTATTTTTCTTTGATTTTTTTGTGTTTTATATTTTAGTTCAATGTTGATGTTAATAATAACATAATTAAAAACTTAAAATCAACATATGGAGCCAACATCGTGGTTGAGTCTTCCTATTAGTATTAATCATGTGACAAACTAATTAATAGATGATGTTTAAAATTGGCTTTCATTTTGTGTTGTAATAAAATCATTTAAAATGTAAATAGGGATAATAGGACAAGCAAGCTAGAAGGGTAGAAGCCAAAAAGAAATGTAGTGACACCAAAAGTGTTGCAAAACAATCAAGTAGTAAACAAGTCAAGGTCCAACAAATCAATCTCTAGCAAACAAAACTTTCAATAAGTCCAAGAGTAACTAAGTTGTTGATGGTGAAGTAGTTACATGTGGTTAGAAATTTGTTAAAGTTTGTTAAGTGGGTATACAACCACAATGGATGTATAAAAAATAGAGAGGACTCTCAAGGGGTTTGATTTTGGGCATAAGAAGATGTAGAACTCCATTTTTGTAGGCCTTTTCTTTAGTGCAAGGATGATTTTGATGGACTTTTGTGTCAAGGAAGAATGTGTTTTTGGATGTTGTTTTAGAAATATGTTGTGAAGTTGTGTATGTGCAATGTCAAAAGGTAAACACTCTTAAAGCCAATATGCAAAAATGATATGTCTAGAAGAGTACAAGTGAAGAAGGTAATGTGCTTCGTCTTAAGTGGTGATGGAAAAGATATGAATTGAGTAATAAAAAGCGTTTGGAAAGCAATTGGTTTATTTAATTGGCTACATTGGTTAACGAGGAGCAAAAACTCAAAAGCATATATTTTTGCAAGTAATATAGAAAAACATATTTTTCACACCTATCATGATAGTTAATGAAGTCAAATGTGCATTTGACAAGTGAATATTTAATCACAAAGTTGTTATGGAAGGGATGTTGAACATGCAAAAGATAATCAACTTCTTCATTCAATATTGGTTCAACGTATTAGTTTTTGGTGTTTCATTTTGATTTATTTCTTGGTGAAATGTTAGATTAATTTTTTTTGATTTCATTAATTGGTGCTTCTTTTGCAAACAATCCAAAATCGCAAAAGGAATTCTTTAATTTTCTCCACCAACTTTTTATGAAGCTAATGCTTTGGAAGGTGTTGGGTTTCATTTTTCAAATAAGTTATTTCATTTGTGCTAATGAACAAATCGTTGGATAAAAGGTTCCATCATTTCCTTGAAATTTGAAACTTTCAAAATGAAATTCTATGCATTTAGAATTTGGGGGATTAGTTTCATCTATGAATTATTATTATTATTATTAGATTAATATTCAAATTTGACATAACCAACTTGTTTTAGTATTGAAGTAATGACCACCTTAACAAGTGGTCATGTTTATCCAACAAGTGTTTTTTCATGCCCATGATTCCATGGAAAGACCATATTATGCAACTACATAAGAAAGAGGAATATGACATAAAAATAAAAAATAAAAAAAACATAAAAAATAATAATATGAGGAATAATGGGGATTCAAAAATATTTTTAAATGACCAAAATCTAGACTTCCTACCCAAATTTTTCATTCAATTATAAAATATTTTTCATTATGGAGTTAATTTATCTCAAGTTATAATTATGAAAAATATAAATATTGCATTTGGATGACATTACATGTGAATTTTATAGAGCATATATATATATATATATATATATATATAAGAAGATAATTTATAATTCAACATAATTAGACAATATAAGTTTAAACCAATGTTTGACCAATCAAAAGATATCATTTGATATATGTATAGGTATGTGAAGAGATATAAAAAATCTTACATACCTAACATTAATTGAAATGAATTTACCTTAATTACAAAATATATGGTTTAATTTGTGATATTTTGGCTTCTACCAAACAAATATGGTCTTCATAAAATTACCTTACTTGAGCATTAATAATCCCCTATAATTTTTGGCACAAGCTCCTTTGACATCATTTGTTATTATGCATCATGAGTTTGGTTTTCTGAACATTAAGTGTAATGGTTATAGTTCTAAGGGTGGAATTCAAAATTATCAAGGCCACATTTTCTATCTAATCATTGTAATGTGTTGGTTTTTCTTTTGTAGTATTAGAAGTTGAGGTTGTCACAAATGTATGTATCTTTTGTCATTTGTGCTTAACATTGATTTGATCCACCTCATATGGTTTTTATTTTGTGATTGTGTTTGAGATCAACAATGTTGTAGTTTCATTTATTATTATTATGTTGTTGTTATTGTTGTTGTTAAAGTTTTACACATAAAATTTATATTAAGGCATGACAAAATTTTAGTTTCAACTGGAAGATTATATTCAAATATATATATATAGCATATTTGGAGCTTAATTATTTTAAGAAAATTTTAAAAATTGAAAGTAAAAAACAAATGACTAAAGTGTTTGGCACCTTAGGCACGTGTTTCTCCCTTTTGTCATAGAAATATTTTGGTGTTCACACCATTAGGACAACAATTTTTTTCATTGATATTTTAATGCGATGCAATTAGCCAAGGTTTATGAAAGGTCAATTATGTTGGTCTTGCACTAATTTTGTAGGCAAAGAGTGTCAATGACTCTATAGAAAGTTCAAGTTGCCTCCATTTTGAGGTAAGCCATTGTGGCATCAAAGGCGTTTTCTAGGGTTGGTGCTCTTTGAAGTTTCTTGCCCATCTCCTTGTTTGATATGTTTTGCACAACATGTGAGAGGTGTAGGACCTAGGTTTACTCTTTTGTCCCCTTTGGCAAGTCCTTGTTATTTTTTTTTGTCCTTCTTTGGCAAGCCCTTGTTGCTCTTTATTGCGGCTCATGTTATGCATTTGCACAACCCCATTTCATTAACTTCAATTTTATTTAAATAAAAAACTCAAATTGTGACAAATGCAACCTACCTCAATATTTCTAGGGTAACTTTTCCTTCTAATCAAGCTAGGGTGAGAAATTCATCTTGGTTTTATGGGGGACTAATGGGCCGCTTTGTTGCTATTTGCCTAAGTATATTAAGCCTCATGTAAAATCACCCATCCCAACAACATTCTAATCCAAGTGGGTTTAACTCCAAAGTTGTTACATAGAACCTTGCTAATTAAAGTTTAATTAAAAAATTCCACCAATGAAATTCACTTGAAATTCAATAACTTTTACCCTGCTGGTCAAAAATTTACAAAATGACAAATGTGCACACCACCTCATTGAAAGCTGTTATGGTACTCAAATTGGAGTGGCGACCTTCGGGTTTGGGAGGGTATTGGTGTTGTTGCCACATTCAAATCAAACAAAAAAATAAAATCAAACGCCTATATCTTAATATGAAGATTCCCATGGTGTCAAGTTCACATTTGTGCATAAGTTTCAATATTAAGAATGTAATGTGATTTGAATGACAACAAGTACTTAATAGTTTCATACACATGTGCTTGCTTTTATAGAGGAACTTGGTTGGAAGGGTTAGCCTATGGTTTGACAAACATTGTTATTTTTGAAGTTTGGTGGAGTACTTACTATTGTACCATCATCTCATTGCTCCCCAACATCACAAAAATCAACAACATCAAACCCATGAATAAATGGTACCTAGCCTATTTGTTCATGTGGACAATTTGGGGAAAGGAACAACATCGAGCACATGTTCAAGCACATATTCAGCATCATTCGTCAAAAGGCCACACATGTTTGGTGGCTATGGATTCGGTAGCAAGTTCCATATCAACTCAATTGCGAGTGAATTTTGGAATTGTGAAGATCCCGAGCAGGCTGTGAATCCCAACCTGGGCCTCCCTAGGATTTTTTAATTGAAATTTGTGGCATTGTTGGAAAAGGTAAAACCCTAGTTTTGACCGTTGTCCCTAATTTGGACATAGATTTTTTTCATTCATGTTGCATCCAGGAATTACATACAATTGTCACTCATCATTGACTGCTCATTGGGGGTCAACTCATTCTTAAGATTTTTTTCATTCATGTTGCATCCAATAATTACATTTGTCGATCATCATCAACTGCTTGGGGGCCAACTCTTGAGCCTGATAAACTCAATTTTTATGAAAATTTGGGGATGGTTTCTTCTCCATGCAATGTGTGGCCTTGCAAAAGAGTATTTGATTAGGTCAAAAGAAATAAGGTAGACCCAAGAGCAAAGTTTTAGATGAAAGCCCATCAATCATTCACATGAGTGAATGAATGAATGAATACCCATGTGAAGATACCTACACATGATGTGTTTTTGTTAAAGGAATTTTTGTTAGGAGCCAAAAAGGCTATCATCCAGAGGAAGATGTAGAAACAATTGGTTATCATTTCCAGGAAGATTTAGCCAAATATTGCTATAAAATCAAAGCTGGAAGAAAAAAAAAAAAAA
>Ga0116229_10002205_pt1 | contig 31314 bp, 23 predicted proteins | sample S1TSphgellanicum_3_FD_87313 | JGI IMG/M metagenome (GOLD analysis project Ga0116229, IMG submission 87313) | Host-associated microbial communities from peat moss isolated from Minnesota, USA - S1T2_Fc - Sphagnum magellanicum MG | ecosystem: Host-associated > Plants > Peat moss > Unclassified...
GATCTGAATATATTCACCAGTCTCTCCAACTTGAATTTTCTCAACATGGCTCAAAATAATTTGAGGGGCCTTATTCCTCAAGAGATTGGGTTACTAAATGATTTACAAAGGCTAAACTTGAGCTACAATCAATTTTCAGGAACCATTCCAGTTGAACTTGGGAACTTACAAAACGTTCAAGTTCTTGATCTTTCACATAATCAACTTTCTGGGACCATTCTTCCAACAAATAAGAACTTAGGTGAGGACTTAAGAATTGACAAAGATTCTTGATTCAAAAAAGGTGGTTAAGATTAAAGACTTAAACAACCACACAACTCATGATTAGTGTGACCTTCAAGCTTGAATATAACCAAAAACTCAAAAAGAAAAATGTGCAAAGCAAATTTGTAACATTACACCACTGAAAAGAGTGGTTAGAAAATTGTATTTACTTATTATGAAGTTCATAACACCTTGATGACAAGTCTTGAATAGTCACCTCTTGTGTTTTGCAAGTTGCAACATTGTCCATCAAAGATTCAATCAAAATTCGATGGGCAATGTTTTTTTTTCCTTTGAAATCAAAGCTTACAAGTGGTTGGCCTTAAAAGTGGTTGGCCCAAAACTTTAAGGGAAATTTTTGATTGTTCACAAAATAAAACAAAATTGTATGGTACATCTATGTGTTCACAAGAAAATTGTTCCCTTACTTGAGATGAAGCTTGAGATTGAATTACATTAGAAAGTCTAAAGTCAAAGTGGTGCATTGTTGACTAATTTTTTTGGACAAAAGAATGGTTACTTGGGTGAAGTAGTATATACATAGTACATACACATGGGAAACATAGCAACTTAGGGGTAGGTGGAGTACAATAACAAAGGTCAAGGCCCTCTTCTCCTCAAAGGACTTGTAGAATGTTTGAATCCAATATGAAAAGTTCCTTGAGGCAAGGTTGTCACCAAGAAAGGAAGGTGATAATTTTTTGTTCCTTCCTCCACCTTTATTTTCACATATATCCCAATTTTTTATGTATTAATGGGCATAGAACAGAAAATAATCACGAACAACACATTTTATTTGTTTTTATTCGAAAAATGTAAGGCATTCCATTTGCTTTCAAAACAAAAATGACAAAATCAATACGAATCTACATGCAATAGATGGATTAAATGCCTCCATATTTATTCTTTTGAGCTATCCAAGTCTTTTTCATGGCATTACATAAACTAGACCCAACATTCTTTCCTTACTATAACATTCCCAACCAGCTTGCTTTCTCAATAGATAAATCTTTCAAAGGCACCCAATTCATGGAGTTTTGACAAGTAGAGGTTTTACTTTCAAAGACTGCACATCCATTGCTTGTAGAATAATTTTGTGTTGCTCTACATTCATCCCAACATCAAGCCCAATCATCCTATGAAACAAACAAATTCCTACTCAAAACTCCCATTTACATATTTATTCATTTCTTAGCCTTGCAATGCCCATTCCCTAACACATCCCTAGCATGTCAAACTTGAGATTGTAATGCCATTACAAACCAACTCACAAATCCCTTATGGATTTTCATCATTTCCTCAATTTTCTTTTGTCCTAAATCATTTAATTACTTAACTTTGAAGCCCTAGACCTAGAATGCCCAACACAATGGAGGTCTCAAAAGTTTGAAGAACAAAACTACAGAGGTTGAAACCATGGTCATTATTCTCATCAATAAACACTAAAAAAACACTTCAACCAAACAAAACAAAACAAAAGGATAAACATCAACATATAACTCTTAAAAAATGTGCAACATCCTAGTCCAATGACTTTATAACTTGAAGTCATCATGACCCATAAGAACAAGCAACAATCCTTGAAAGGCATTTTTCATCACAAAAAAACTTGGGAAATATTGCTACAAAACCACTAAATATGCCATCATCAAAACACAACACTCACAATGCATTGAAAAACAACACACTGAAAATTAGCACAATGTTGTCTTGCATTCACTTGCAAACAAACAAAACACATAACCAAATTGAAGAAGAATCTAACGAAGATAATCTTTACACCTAATCAACAATGATCAGTTCCTTAACCCTTTCCCATTCATGCTGATCCTTGCAATTGCCAACAGGTTTCCAACTTTCCTCTAATCATTTTCTCCTCATCCATTTGATTAAACCCCGTCCCACTGCATAAAAAAATCTCAGTCATCATTCCAAGTTACAGGGCTATGTATCATCCACAGAGGACTAGTGCAATTGCACTAGATCATTGGTGAGACATCACATTTCGATCCAACTATTGCATTGTAATGTTTTTTTGAAGGATTCAAAAAAGCCAAGGTGGGTCCCAAGAGTACACTCTTACACTCTTGGGACCCACCTTGGCTTTTTTGGTTAACAATTTGGTTAGACATTTTTTCTCTACAGGCCAAATAGTAAGCAAAATGTGTCTGTTGAACATAAAACATTTTTTAAGTAATTGAATCTGCCACCCAAGTCCTTAATGTTATGGAATCATCTTACCCTTGCCCATTATGTTGGGTGCGCAGCTCAGCTCAGCTTGCCCTGATGGACTTGCTGGCACCTAACGCAATGTAATGGATCTATATGGGCTTGCTGGCGCCTTATCCAACATAATGGACGTTGATGGGCTCTTTGCTGCCTTAACCAAGGTAATGGGCACGGGCTTGATCATTCTGTAGTACATAAAGGAGAGGACTAAAGACAATTAAAGCGGTTCTATCTTAAAATCATCACAAGTCACAGCCACAATTTGTGTCTGAACTCTTCAAATGAATGTTCATCAACTTCCATTACTTGTATTTGAGGCAGTTGCCAGAATCACCTTGACCTGGCCAGAATATAACAGAATACTGTTATCAGCCCATACCATACAAATTCGGCATGGCGGCCTGGGCAAACAAACCAGCCACAGATAAGATTAAAAAGAATTACCAAAATTGTCCAACATTCCAATAATCTTTTTGTGATATGCCAATTGAAATGACTTCTTGCACAAGAAAAAAGAAGAAGAATTATTGACACAATTGTTGCATTTCAATTTCCCCTCTGAAGAAGTTCAGAAATAATTGGAGCTTCATTAATAGAGTTATCCATGACGTACCCCAACCTGGAGTTTTTTGGACTCCAGTTTTTTGGACTGAACACTAGGGCTCTAATGAGAAGTTAGGATGAAAACGGCACACAGGGAAAAAAATAAATTAGGGGATCAAACGAGTTTTCTCACATAAATAGGCGCCCTAAACAAAGTATTGGATTTATCTGTGCCTGCTCATGTTCTTCATTAAATCAAAAGACTTTATCAGAATAAGATCCTGCCGATCTTTTGAACTGATGATACCCAGTTTCATGAAACTGGACGCAATTTCACACACTCTATCGATACACTCAAATTGGGGATGAGACAGGGTTTAAGAGGGTGAAACTAGAGCCCAAAGACAGGGTAATTTTCAGGACAATTTTATTATGCAAAGTAGTTTTTCCCACTGAATCTTGAAATGCCAATTAAAGAGCTTTGTGTTGGGCGGTTCTCACTGGGCGGTTCTCACCTCCAGTGAAAACCTTTGGTTTGGTTCTCATGGCGATTCTCATCGTCAGTTCTCACTGGCCGGTTCTCACCTCCAGTGCAAACCTTTGGTTTGGTTCTCATGGCGATTCTCATTGCCAGTTTTCATTGGCCAGTCCTCACCTCCAGTGCAAACCTTTGGTTTGGTTCTCATGGCGATTCTCATCTCCAGTTCTCACTCGCCGGTTCTAGATGAGAACCGGACTGAAAACCGACAGGTGAGAACCGCCCAACACTGGTCCTAATCTCTGAAGTCATGGTTCGAACACTAGTGACAAACAATAGAACATAAAATTTTTTTTTTGCCATTAACAGGACAAATGTTGATCGTGGAGGACAAGGAATGTGTAGAAACTGTGCAAGGTGCAGGACTGACGCCTGGGCCATGCTCAATAGGGGGCATTTTGCAACCTCCCCCCCTAAATCCCAGGAGCCAGGGCCTGGCACACATACTTAGTATTGCCATGTGAAATAGCTAGTGGGAGATTGGGATCGTGACAAACATAGTTCACAGATTGTCTCAAAATCTGCAGGTAAGTTGTACCAGAGGCACTTGTAGAATTCTCATTAAAGCCAACACGTCCTATAAACATCAGGAAACCGTTCTGCAACTAACCTTGTACAAGAAAGTTAACTACCGCCCCCCCTCCAAGATCATCATGATAGAAATGAAATGGATGCATCTGACTTCTTACTTTGCTTAATTAAAGATATTGGTGCATACTGTTATGAAGATAGATGCTTACTAAGACTTCATTGAAGCTACTCAGATATGTTATAACCCAGCACCCACCATATACCATATCAAAGTGTGAGTTTTCAGATCAAACATTTCTTAGTATGCTGCAACATTATTGGTCCTTGATCAGAGCACACGTATGGGAATGTGACACAAGAGTTGTGGAACAAGAGTCTCCAAAGAATCTTGGCGAGAGCTTCCTGAAGGAAAATACTCTTTTTGCTTTATTCACCAAAACTCATGTCTGTGCCAAAACGCTACTTTAGATCAGAGAAACAACTTCTGGGCACCCTGCTCTTCTCTTGCCTTGAGCAGTGGAAGAAGAGCCACATTAACATCCTGTAGTCCACCTTCTTTCACCCCCTAAAGAACTTGGAGTAGTTTCATAATTATATTGGAGGGCACCTTGGGCACCTTATGTCCATGAATATCACTCATACTTTCTAGGCAGGATATTACAACTATTCCTTAAGAGTGTGACAGATCTTAAGCCTAGAAGCTATCCCTTAAGAGTGGGAGGGACCTTATGCTTACTTGTGGATGTTTGGTCTTTCCCACTCTTGAGGAGTAGGTGTAAGAGCCATCCCCCTCCCATGCCTTGTGATTTTGCATAAGTTAAGGTCTATGATAACCGTTGCCCCATGAGTTGTGTATGTTTAGGTTCATTGTAAACTTCAGCATGTGCCTTATGATGGCCCCTCATTTTTGGGAATGCCAGTTCCCCCACCTTGGGGCTTTACCTTACATGTAAAGACTTGCAAATACCCACACCAAATTTTCTAATATAACTAGAGAGCACCTTACATGGTGTATTTTTTCTTGTTTTGTTTGTAGGGAACTTTGAAAAATGGAATGCTTCTTGTAACAGGTATTTTGTTTTTCAAGATGCCTTAGAATTTTATTTCTATTTTCTTGTTATCCTCATCACGTATCAAGAGAGGAAAAATTGACTTATGTTTTCAAGCTTGGTAAAGCCCTTGATTGTGGGCTTTACCAAAATTGGGCCCATGTTTAGCTCCACCTCATGCAAGCCCTTATTCCACAAAAGCCCACAACCTTAGGCTTTATAGTAAACATAAGCATACACTAAACATAAGCACTCAAAGAAAAAATTTATTGGTTTTGGAGGGCACCTTTGTACACATTAATAATGCCTCTTCAAGAATAGGAGGTACATCACACCTACAAGAGGCTTTTTCCACCTATGTAAGAGACTTTTTATAGGTCTTATAAGGTGCTTCCTATTCCTATCACCTCTTGATCTACTTATGATAAGGTTTGCCTTGTCTATTATGATCTTTATTTGTTTGGGGAGTTTTCAGCTTTTGAACAAAAAGCTTGCAACTTGACATCATCAACAAGAAACATCGCTATGGAAGTTGTGTTTTGCAAAAGAGCATGGATGTGAGGATGGTGTTGGTGTTAAGACCGTTGAAAAGCGATGGAGATGTGTGTTTGTAGAAGAGCGTGGAAATGAAGGTGGAATTGGCAAAACATGAAAGCTTTTAGTTGTTGAAGTTTTTTTTTTTGGTGGTTGGGTTCAAGCCACCTTTTTTTTTAGCCAAGCCACCCTTTTGGTTTGGGTTGGCCTTTTTTGAACTAAGCTACCCTTTTTGAATCAAGTTGTCGATTTTGAGTTGAATTATGTTTTTTTGAGCTGGGCTCCCCTTTCGGTCTAGGTTGGCCACCCTTTTCTTTTAAGGATGGCGTCTATTATTTCTCCCCATATTTCTTTGGTTTTTCCTTTTTCTAAAAGGTTTGCTCCCCTTTAACATTGGGTTCTCTTCTTTTGTTCTTCCTATGTTTCTACCTTTGATTTTAGGGCCTCCTCCTTCTTTTAGTCTTGGTGTGGTTCTTTGTGTTCATTACATGGTTGGTCCTTCATTGTCCCTCATAAGCTAGAATGGGGCCTAGCACAATGTCCCTTGTTCTGGATGTGAATCATTATTTTCGCAACATGGCATGGCACAACACCAAAGGCACTATCAAATAATTCATGTTCTTGCAACATGCAGTGTTTCTAGCTTTTTAATTATCCCCTTGGTGTTCCCTCCACCTTTGGTTGTGTGGGCTTAGGTTTTGGCTTTCAACCCCTTCAACACCTTTTTTGTACATCTTCCTTAACCTTGTTTATATTCATGCATCCCTTTTGTTATGTAGTGAAAAATGTAGTTAATTTTTTGTCTCCCCCTTGATCACCTTATTTAGGATTTGTTTGACATGGTTGTCTAAACTTAATCCTTTTGTTTTCACAATGGTGTTTCACCCTTCCCCCTAAAGCCAAAATTAGATGGGCATTAGAAAACTAGGACACACCTTTGATAATTCCTTTTAGGTGATGCACCCCAAACTCTTTGATAAATTCAATTACGTGTCCAAAGGTGAAAACAGTGGAAGGATAAGGAGTTGAAATATGCGCCCTGGCTTGCAGCATTACGGGGATAGAGGGGCGTGCTAGAGCTCCAGGATGGGGAGTAGGACAACTGACAAGCGAGTCAATTATGCACATAGACCTGCACAAACCAAACAACAAGTTTGTTAGTGCATATTGAAGCATTTTTGGTGCATGAATAAGTCACAAGCAAGCACAAACTCACAAAACTCACCATGGCCCAGATTTGGGGGAAGCCACCACCTTCCCCCTTGTAATATTCTTTTTGCTTGGCCACAAGGCGTACACCCAAATGTCATTTTGTCCTAGGACTCCCAAATTAGGAGTCTTGAAATTCTTGAAATTGGGATTCCCACGACTTTGGAAGTTCATAACTTCTTATGTAGACCTTTGATTGAGGTGAGTTTCAAACAAAGTTGTAACCCTCGTTGAAAGCTTTCCAATGATATGTGGCATGCCACTACATGCAAGTAAATTAGGGAGATTCTTGACTTTTAGTGGTTGGGAGTCAAATTGGCAATTTGACTCCCGACCTTTCTTTTGGCCATAACTTATGTTTTAAGTACCCAAATGGGTCATGCGAGCCCATTTTAAACATATAAGTTCCAAAATATTTTCAATGATGTAAGGAACTCTTCAATCCAATGAGTTCTGATCCTTGCAATCGCCCTCTAAAAATTCGGGAGTCCATAAAGACTCCAACTCCCAAAATGGGAGCCCACTTGGGAGTGTGTGGGTTTATTCCTTCACATTCTCTTACACTCCTGGGAGTATGAAATGTGATTCCTAGGCTTCACTCTTGGCCTACACCTTTGCAAACCCTTACCTTAGTCACGAGCCTAAATTTAGGGTTACAACATTAAGTGATTAGGAAAAACTCCGAATGTAACATTTTTTTAAGGCACAAGCATTTGACGACCATGTCTTCTTTAGATTTTGTGCTTGTCCTTCACCCCATTTGTTGGCTTGAATGAAAGTTAATTATTGGGCATGTAAGGGAGTTCGCACGAGTTCCCAAGGTTTTAACCCCCTTGCCCTAACTTTAACCTTTTCTAAAATTGTTAGCATGTTTTGAGTTTTACATCTTTCAAGCTCAAATTCCCTTTGCTTAAATTCATTGATGGATTTGTAATCATATGTAAAATTTGAGTTTACTTTTAATTCTTTTAAGTCAACACTAATAAAAATTTTCCATTTGTTCAAAGGAGGTCCTTTAACCATGGCCTTCAAACATTTCTAGGATTCATTTGACAGGAATAATTTAGTGAGTGGTTTCATCTAGTTCCAGCAACTAGGTTTCCATGTGGCCATAGGTTATATCTTAAAATATATTATTTATATTCTTAGCATCATTAGGTTTTTAACTTTGGCCAAACCTTTAGGTGGTGTTTAATTGATAGTAGTGAACAAAACATTTTATTAGCTAATAATAGGGCTTTGTGTTTTCAGTTCCATGACGTGTTTTCTTTGCATTTTTTGCCACATTAGTTTGGTGTGGTTGTTAAGGGTGAATGTGAGATGTGGTTCATGGTATACAAACTATTTTAGACAATCATCCCAATTGGATGGTGCTTCATGTGGACATCATGAATGCCTTCCATTCCATTTCACGTATAACCATTTTCTAGGAACTCAGATAGTGGGAAGCTAATTATTACATTTATTTATTTATTTATTTATTTTTATGTTCAATAATTTTTCTTTTAGTCATCACTCCCTTTTGAGGGATTTGTTTGTCCTCCTTTTGTTTGTTGGTATGCATTATGACGAATATGAACATTAAACTCCATCTTCCAATAGATGGAATTCATCCATAATATTCATCCATAACTCCTAGCTAAGTTTTAATTAACTTTTAATTAAATCGTAATTGGCTTTCAATTAAGTCCCAGTTAACTCCAAGTTAACTCCCAATTAAATCTTAATTAATTTTTAGTTAAATTTTTAATTATATTTAATTTTTAATTGACTTTTAGTTAAGTCCGAATTAAGTTTCAATTAACTCATAGTCAATTCTTAGTTAAAAAGGTTTTCAAGAAGCTTCCTAGTTATTTGATGCACACATAAAAGCTTCCTTGAGCTAGGCCTCCAAAAGGGTATAAATAAGAATGGGACCCCTCATTTCTTTCAATTTGTTCAACATTAGTCTTAAGCACAATCTTGCACCATAGCCTTGTCATGTTTTTTTCATGTTCATGTTTATATATATTAACATAATAAAGATTTGTTTTCATGTTTGTTTTGCACATTTCATGTGTTTATTATTTATTTTTGTATTTTTGTTTTTGAATCACATAATCTTATCTTGTTCCTTGTTTGAAAATGAGATTTAGGCCTTTCCCTTAGTCTTTGTTCTTGTGGTTTTTCATGTCTTTAACAATTTGAACATACTCCATCAGGTTTACATTTATTTTTGCATCTATAAGTTAATTAAGAGTTAGATTTATTTTAGAGTTGACTATGGATTACCCCTCTTCTTCAAAGGAAATTTTTTCAAGAAGGCACATATTACCCACTTCTTGTTGACTGAGGTTATGGATTACCCACCTCTTGTTGGTGTCATATTTCACGGTGTTCATCATGTTTACATCCATGCAAAAAGTCCTTGCTGTCCTTAGGAATCTTGAATAGGAAAACTAAGCACTTCATGAATTTGTTGTTCATTTGTAAACCAATCAAGTTTTGACCTACTTGGGATGCGTTTCAACAATGCAACCCCAACCAAAGGAGCCATGGATTTGAACCTAAACCCTAAAACCTGGGCTAAACCCTAAACCCTAAACCCTACTTGACAAGTTTGATGGCACACATTCAAAGTTTTGAAGTTTTGTCAACTAAATGCGTTTGGTCATTTGACTCCATCCTCAATGGTATTCAATTGGCCTAATTCAAGTCAGGCATGGCCTTTGCTTGGTTAGCACCTCTGTTAGAGCATTAATCACCCTTGCTCAACGATTTTAAAACGTTTCTTAAAAAATTTAATGCCACCTTTGGAGATTTGAACAAAGAACACACGTTTAACATCAAAATACGATCTATTTGTCAAGGATCATGTTCAGTTATGGTATATGCATCAAAGTTCAAAAAGTTGGTTTGCAATATTTCACAGGTTGAGGCAACATTCATAAGTCAATTTTAGTTTGGGTTACAAGGTGATGTGAAGGACTTACTATTCACCTTGCCAGACCTTTCAACATTAAATTAAGTCATTGCATAAGTTGTTCGATGTGATAACATGTTCTTGGAATGTCAATAAAAAAGGCACCATGAACTCACATCAATAACACAAAAGAGTTTTCTACCTGCAATGCCAACCCAACCTTTGATAACCTTGCTAGAGGACGACCCCATGCAAATTGATAAAACAAGATTCAAGTCGTTCATGGAGCAAAAGAAGCAATGCCAACATACAAATAATCTTTGTTTATATTGTGGAAAATTAGGTCATGTTGCTCATGAGTGTCCAAAAAATTGTGGACCACATGTAGCATGCACCATCTCTATTACCAGTCCACAACCAAAGGAATCAAAAAATAAACATGTCTAGTTTTAATAAGGACCGCAAGGTTAGACCTTAATGCATCGTGTAATGAGAATGGTCCCAGCCTATTTTGAAACCTAACACCATGTTTTTTGGTACTAATCATTATCAAATGTAAGAAGCTTGTGATGATGGAGGCCCAAACACTTTTTAATTATGGCACATTAACATGTTTTATGGACAAGGAATTGGTGTGACAATATAAGTTGGTTCTAGTGGAAAAAAACACACAAATGCCAGTTGAGGTCATTGATGGTTGGAGCTTTTCATTGGAACTAGTCACCCATGAAACCAAGCCATTGAATGTTACCATTGGTTCCCACACCAATAAGGTAGTTTTCAATGTCATTTCATCCCTAAGAAATCCTATCATCATTGGATTGTCTTGGCTTGTTCTACATAATCCATGAGTGGATTTGCATACGAAGAGTTTTCATTTTCAAACACCACAGCACAAGGTCCTAGAGTGTGAAACCCTCATTAGAAATCGGCAAAATTTGAAGCAATAGGGAGACCTTGGTGGTACAAGAAGGCCTAGGTGCCCCAAGCTTTTGTTCATTGGAGCAAAAACTTTCATGAAAGTTGCCACGAAAGGAGATGCATTCTTAATTTATGTTTTTCGTTCACCAAATGTTGAACCACATCTACATCAAATTCCTTCCCAACACCAAGAATTCAAAGATGTGTTTGAGAAGAAAAAGTGCAGACACCTTGCCTAGACATCAACCATATGACTATGCCATTGATCTCGTGGAAGGAGCACAACTTCCATTTGGACCCATCTACAATTTGTCATAAGACAAATTAATTTGCAACACTTTGTGAATACATTAATGAAAACTTCAAAAAGGGGTTCATTTGACATTTCAAGTCTCCAATTGGTGCCCTAATCTTATTTGTCAAAAAAAAAGATGGCCCCCTGTAAATGTGTGTCGATTACCATGGGTTTAATTGAGTCACTATCAAGAATCGGTACCCTTTGCCCCTGATCTCAAGGTTGTTGGACTAATTCAATCATGCCAAGGTTACACCAAGATCGATCTATGTGGAGCATACAACTTGGTGCACATTCAAAAAGGTGATGAATGGAAGATGGTGTTTAGACCCGTTACGACCATTTTGAATATGTTGTGATGCCATTTGGCCTTACTAACACGCCTACTATTTTTCAACATCTAATGAACAATGTATTTCATGAGTATTTGGATGATTTCATGGTTTGTTACATCGATGACATCCTCATTTTCTCAAAGAACATGGAAAATGATGAACGCCATGTACATTTGGTCTTGGAAAAGCTTTGGGAGGTTGGATTTTATGCCAAATTGGAAAAGTGTGAATTCCATCAATCTGAAGTGGAATTCTTGGGTTACGTCATCTTTGAAGATGGTATTCACATGGATCCTTGCAAATTTTAGACCATTATTGATTAGGTAACTCCAACTTTTGTTTGAGATGTCAAATGTTTTCTTAAATTTGTCAACTTTTATCGACGTTTCATTGCCCATATTCTTCAATAGTGGCCCTTCTTATTTTGGTGACTAAGAAAGATCAATATTTTTCTTGGGGATTTGAAGATGATAATGCTTTAGAAAGCTTCTTTCACAACTATCCCACCTTTGATTCATCTAGACCTTTCCAAACCTTTTGTTTTGGAGACAAACACTTCCAACTTTGGAGTAGGTGTCGTGCTTCCACAACTTGGACAAAATAATCTTCTTCATCCTATTGGTTTTCATTCTTCTAAGTTTTCTTCTGTGGAAATTAATTATGAGATTCATGATATAAAAAATTTAGCCATGGTGGATGCTTTTGAGGAATGGTGTCATTTGTTTGAAGGAGCTCAACATGAAATCATTGTGTATTTAAACCATAAGAAGTTGCAATATTTCATGACAATTCATGTTTTGAATCAACACCAAGTTCGGTGGGCATTTTTTTGTCTAAATTCCAGTTTATCATCAGATATCATCTTGGGCTCCAGTAAAGGAAACATGATGTGTTGTCTTGTCATTCATACCTCACGCCTAAGTAAAGAGATGTTGCTTACGAACAACAACGTGATGTCATTTTCAAACCTAAACATTTTTCGATTTTAAGCATTGCTAGTAATTTCTAATGAAATAACCTTTTTTTGTCAAATTCATGAAGATTTGAAAAAGGACCCTCTTGCTATTAGCATCTAAGGCCAATTAAGGAGTCATCATCAATTCTAAGATTTTTTCTAGTGATCATGTTAAGTTCAGGGTTCAAGATGGTCTATTTATTGTGATGGTTTTTTGTATGTTTTTGATGGCCTTACATGACTTCAAGTTCTCCAGGTTAAACATGATGTTTTGGTTGTAAGCCATTTTAGATTCAACAAAACCATGGAGTTAGTGTTTCAAAATTATTGGTGGCCACAACTTTGGAAGTATGTGAAGGAATTTGTCGCATCTTGTGATGTTTGTGTTCGAACAAAAAATCTTTGTCATCACCTTCATGGTCTCCTTCAACCATTATTGATCCTTGCATCCCCATGGTTTTCAATTTCTATGGATTTCATCATAGACCTCTACCTTTTAGTTTTTATGATTCCATCTTGGCGGTGGTGGACCATTTGACGAAAATGACTCATTTCATTTTGTGTACCAAAATAATAATTGGCAAAGGAACATCCAAGTTATTTCTTGATCATGTTTATTAGTATCATGGTTTTCCTAAATATATCATTTTCAATCATGGGCCTTAGTTTGCATTTAAGTTTTGGAAATGACTATTTGAGCTTTTAAGTGTGAAGGTGAAGTTGTCATTAACTTTCCACCCTTAAACAGATGGGCAAACAAAACTGGTCAATCAAGTCTTGTAGTAGTATTTATGGTGCACAACTAATTATCATCAAGATAATTGGTTAGAACTTTTGGCCATGGTAAAGTTTGCCTACAACAACACAATGCATTCATTAACCTAGCAAACACTTTTATTTGTAAATAATGGTTTGCACCCCAAGTTTGACATTCAAGGTGTGCACAGAATTGTGAATCTAGTAATTAAGGATTGAACCATGTGGTTAGTGGATATTCGAGCTCAACTTATATCCAACCTTGAAAAAATGCAAAAGCAATACAAAGATAATGTTAACGAACATAGATAAAAACAACTTGGCTTCAAGGTTGGGGATTAGTTTTGGCTTCGATGACAACATATCAAAACAACAAGGCCATCAGAGAAGTTGGATCATCAAAGGCTAGGTCCATTCCTCATTGTGAAACAAATCAATGCTATGACTTTCCAACTCAAGCTTTCAAGTTTTATGAAAATCCATCCTATGTTTCATGTTTCCTTATTGGAACCTTACCATATGTCTACCATTATCGGAAAAATCCATGATCCCCCTCCACCTATTGACGTCAATGGTGAACATGAATATGAAGTGGAAAACATTTTAGATTCAAGGATCTTTAATTGTCAACTCCAATATCTTGTTCATTGGCATGGGTATGATGTGAGCAAACGCACTTGGGAACCAATCAAAAACCTATCAAATGCCATGGAGAAGGTGCATGAGTTTCATTGACGATATCCAAACAAGCCCAAGTCTGTTCCTTGTGGAACTCATTAATCAAATTTGAGTTAATTCTTGGTTAACTCCAAGTTAAGTGTTAGTCAACTTTACTTAAATCTGGATTAACTCTTAATTAACTCCCAATTAAATCGTAGTATTTCCAAGTTAAATCCTAGTTAAATTTTAGTTAATTTTTAGCTAACTCTTAATTGACTCTTAGTTAAACCCAAGTTAAATTTCAATTAAGTTTCAATTAATTCATAATTGACTTTCAATTAAGAAGGTTTTTAAGAAGTTTTTTTCTTAATGCACACATAAAAACCTCCTTAGAAACTTTTTTGAACTAGGTCCCCAAAGGGGTATAAATAGGAGTAAGGCCATTCATTTCCTTTAGTATGTTCAACATTAGTCTTAGGCACGATCTTGCACCATAGCCTTGTCATGTTCTTTTCATGTTCATGTTTGCATGTGTTAGTATAATAAAGATTCGTTTTCACATTTGTCTTACACATCTTGTGTTCTTGTTTTTGGTTTTTATGTTCTTATTTTGAATCATGTAATCTTGTCTTGTTCCTTGTTTGAAAATTAAACTCAAACATTTCCTTTAACTTTTGTTTCTGTGGTTTTTCATGTCTTTGACATGCACTAGGGCGATCCACTTGTTAGGCTTTTTTTTACTTTAGCCCACTTTTTTTGTTTTGCAATGGAACATCGAGTGTTTTTCCCTCTTATATTTTTCCTTCCTTGGTTAATGACACCCACATCCTTGGCCTTGTTTCCATCATCACATCTGTTTTTGATCATTTTGTCTTTTTGTTAGTGTCCATGGGGCTATCTGTTTAACCTTGTATTCAACTTGGTCCATTTTAGGCCTCCTTTTTAGGCTTTCCCCTCCTCTTGGTTTTTATTGCCCTTGTGATGGCATTAGGGTTTTGAGCATAACTTTTAGTTTTATTTTTTTTCTTTTTCCTTTTTGTAAGCCACCTTAAACAAAGATGTTCACCATGTAGATGTATTCCCAGTGTTTGGGGATGTTCAAGTTATTTTTTGATGCGCCCCCAAACTTCTTAAAAGACCCAAATGTAAGTCCTAGAATGAAACAATGGAAAAAAAAAAAAGATTTGGACTCGCAACACTTCCGAGGTAGTAGGGCATGTTAGAGTTATAGGATGAGGTTAGGACAAACTCATAAGCAAAAGTTTAACATGAAGTCATTTTGCACAACCAAGGAAAGAGTGCGGTTAATGTAAATCAAACACAAGTCATGCAACGGACTTAATAAGGATAACCTCAAACACAAGCTTTATAGAGCTCGCAATTTTTCGGAGGAGGCACCATTCCCCTCCCTATAGTATACTTTGTGACTCTCCGTTGGGGTTACATCCAAATGACATTTTTTCCCAAGATTCCCAAATGGGAGTCCCAAAACTAGGACTTTTACTATCTTGAAACTTTGAACACTCATATTTTCCTCAAATCAAACCTATTTTGAGCATGCAAGGCCAATATCTTATATCCGTAAAAAATATCTTGTCAATGGTGTATTACACGCCCCAATTGGAGATCATTTGACTATATTTTAAGGGGATTTGTAGTCACAAGTCAAATTTCTAATTTGATTCCTAGCCTTTCTTTTGATTATAACTCATGCATATTAGGTTTTAATGAACAATGTAAGTGCACTTTAAACATTTACGTTTAAAAAAGTTTCCAATGGTATCATGAGGGCCAATTTGGTGTCTGTTTGCCTTTTCAACCAAGGTTTTGAACATTTGGGACTTTCCCATGAATGTAATTCCCAAAGTGGGAATGCACTTGGGAGTCATTGGGCTCCATCTTTTACATTCTCCCCCATTCGTGAAAGTGTGTTTCACACCCAAATACATCCTCTTGGCCTCATGGGCCTTTGCATTCCACACTTAGTCACAAACTTGATGTTAAGGTTGCAACACTTTTGGTATCCTTTCTTAATGTTTCACATAAAGGCTTTCCTATTTGTTGCACTCCCCCCGCCCCTTTAGGCTTTCAACATTAACTTGCAGTTTTTTATTTGACCTTTATGGGGGTTTTTGGGAAACTTTTAGGCCCAAGTTCTTTATAATGCTTCTAGGCTTCCTTTATGTGTTGGTAAATATCTCTCCCCATTTCTTTTGGAGGGGTTTCATTTCCTCAAAGGTTATTGCACTAATAATCTATCTTGGGAACTAGGTTCTTATTGCCCTTATAATCACATTGAAATTCTTATTAGATTTTCATCCGTTTTTATTGGAAGCAATAAGGGCGAATAGTTCAAGTCCGCTTTCATTCCAAGCCCACTTGAGGTTGGCATAGGAGTTTCTTCTTTTAGTGGCAATGTCATGTGTACCCCATCTTGAACAATTTGTAGAAAGGGGTGTAAATTGGTTTCAACAGAACATTTTAGAAAGATTGGATGACCATTCTTTTTTTAGCATCCTTTAACTTGCCTTTGAATTTGCTTTGTGCGTGTCTGAAATCTTGTGTGGGGCTGGGAGGAAGCGCATGCTTGTTTGCCCATCTAGTCATTTTTTTTTGTTTAACTTCATATGTTTTTTCTTTCATAATGCACATTAGGTTGGGCCTCCCCCATCTATTGGCCCTTGGCTTGTCTTATCATATTGCATATGTAGCCAACTTTTAGACCCCATGGGGATTCACATTTTTTGTTGTGTTCATGGTGGGGAAAGGATGGCATCCTATGATGTCATGCGAGATGCTTTTGCATCCATTACAAGAGATGCATCTTTTCATGGTGCACATGAGTAGATTCACATTCTTCCGCCACCTACCCTCTAATCCTCATGTCAATGAATCAACATTGTGCTTTTGGTTAATGACATTCACACCTTCGCCAATGTCATCATTGTTAACTTGACTTGAGTGAACTTCATTTCCTGTCCCACATTGTTTCATGAGGTGGCCATGATGATGGCAACTCAAACAAAGGAAAGACTTTATCGAAATCAATACCTTGTAGACTTGTTTTTCCCTCTTGCGATTGAGATCTTTGGGTGTTTACATCAACAAGTTGATAATTTTCTTCATCGTGGTGCTAACATGGCATGGACAGCAAAGGTATTTAGAGGCCCTCCTCTTTTGATTTTGTGTGCATTTTATAGATAAAAGGTGTTAGTGATGTTGCAACAAGTGCTAGTTGTATTTGTTTTGAGGTGAGTTGTTATTGTTAGTTAGGGTTAAATGTTAAATGTTATTTTTGGAATACCTCCCTTTTCCTTTTTTGACATGCCTCTTGTCACAAGGGGGGTTGGGTACATTACTAAATTTTCCCACACTTTTTACTTGCCCACTTGATCGAGGGGTTTTTTTTTTTGACCTAGTTGTGGGTCCTTTCCTTTTGTTCTTTATTCTCCCTGTCCATTGGATGTTTTGTTTTAATAAAGTTTGATGGGGTTTCATCATTATGATGGATATTCTAGGATGGGTAAATTACACTTTCCATTGAAATTATGAAGTTTGATTGGGGCAGGGAGGTTTATAATGTAACTTGACCTACCTTAGTTTGGCAAAACAATATATAACAAACTAAGGGACATGTGGAGACTTTATTTTATTGGAATTCAAACCTACACTTTTTTGATAAAATCAAAATTTTCTTGGGTTTAGATTACTTAATTCCTAAAGGTCTAAGCATGGTAAAGTATGCCAAAAAAGTAGTCCTAAAAAAAATAAATTTCAAAAACAATTTCTTTTCAACATTAACATTAAAAATTTATTAAAAATTTATTTAAATTACATTTTGAAATCATAGAGCACTTTATTGAGTTTATTATAGGTTGTACATAAAGTTTGAGGAATTTCTATATAAGAAAAATGGACAAAAAATATGCTCTAAATTGATTGGTTTTCAAATTTTTGAAGATACTTTTACATTAAAACTTTGATAGATTATGACTAGATGATGAAAAGTTGAAATCATATCCATACACAATAGGTCTTTATCAACTTGAAAGTATAATAATTTTAATTGATGTTGTACTTTCATGTACTTGTAACTCAATTATGTAGAACTACGACATGTACTTTTTGTATTTGCATTTCAAAAAAATGTACTTAAATGCATATTAAAACATTTATTTTTTCAATATTATGTAATGAAGTCAAAGAACTTATAATTGTTGATCATTGACTTAAATAATATTCATGGATTCAATATATTAAAATATAGTTTATGGATACTTTCCAAAAAAATAGCGTGACTCTAGCTAACATATTTTACCATGTTGTCATACATGGGTTTAATTAATGTTGTGCAAGTATATCTTTACTCACATGTACCCATTGGTAGGGGTATATTATTTATTCCATTTTATTTTCCCAAAATTAATATACTTTAATGAAGCACATGCCCCAAGGGTATGTAAATCTAAGAAATTGTACTCTATTCACAACCTTAGATATAAGTAGAAATACATGTACCCAAAGTCAAATATTGATTAGAGCGGTGCCTCCCGATTTTTGTTTTTATTTTTTTGGGGAATGGACCATTTTGATTGGCCCATCACAACAACAAAAAAAAACAAAGACTTTAAAAGCTTCTCAAAATAGAAGTTTTTTTGTGAATATGTAGACCTTCCCCATTGGCCTTACTTGGTGAGAAGGGGAAATTTTTGAACAAACCTTATTGGATAAAATTGAAGATTGTTAAGGTAGACAAGGTAGTGATAAAACATTTAAGGGCTCAAAGGGGTGAGGCTTTTTGTCTTTAGTTTGGTTACAAAGAAACTTTGTAGATGACATTTGGGCATTGCCAATGTCATTTATTGCACAACATTTGAATTAGAAATGAGGGAGTTATTACCCTTCAAAGTAAAGGACCTAGAGGTTGGAAAAAATGTTCAACAAACACATTAGCCCCTATCATTGAGCAATTTCCATCCTATTATCAAATAAAGATTTGATGACAAATGGACAACATCTTCCTTGTTAGCAAAACCATGTTTTATTGAAACATGATTTCATCTTGGACTTGTTACCTTTGTGTTTGTAGTTAGTACCTTCATGTTTGTAGCTATTACCTTCCAAAGGTTGCCTTCATGCAATAATTACCATCTTGTTGCAACTACCTTCTTATTGCAGCTACCTTCTTGTTACAATTATCTTCTTGTTATAACTACCATGATGCTAATTAAATTCAATGACTAATCTCCAGCAAGTATGTTCTAAGAAATGAAACAAATAATAATTTAACTAAAATGAAAACTATTGCTTTCAAATTGACTATTTTCTGATTACAATTACTTTCTTGGTACATCTAACTAATATTAATTATTTTCTTTTGCATCTAAAAAATTAAGAAAACACTAAAGAAAAGATATGACACAACCTTCAATCAAAATCTATTGTATTTTTTTTTTTGACACAAATAGAACTTTCTTTTCTTGTTTCACACACACAAATATCTCCAATTAAATCACACATATAAAATGAGAAGGATTAATAAAATGAGAATGAGAATAAAAGAATGAAGGAATGAATCCAAGAAATAATAATAAAAATAAAATTATTCCTCACCACACATGAGTTCCTTATCTTTCCAAATTTCTTTATTATCTTAATTTCTTGCATACATTCTAATTAATGGCAAACTACCCCTATCTTTTCAAAACTAACTATTCAAACAATTTCACCCTACAATAAATAAAGGAAAGTAAATATGAACCTATTGTTAGTAATTAAATAATTATTAGAAGATTGAGGTTAGCTAGACTAAAAGATTTACCCACTAACAAATACTTCATTCAAATTTTGGTCCAAAATTATTTTCTAATTATTATTTTCTGAAAATAATTCATAATATATCAAAAGGTAACATTTCTATTCCATAATTAATTTTTTATTATTTTTTCCTTGTGATAATAACTCATTGACAATAATTATCGTCAATTAACATTCTTGATCAAGGATATATAAAACACAACATTCTCACACAACATTGGTTTTGAATGTGCCATAAAGGCCAACAACTATTAATTGATGAACCAATTGTTTGTTACGTCCACCCCCAAGGAGGAGAGGTTTGATATCCAACTAGAGGTTCACCAAAGGACAACGTTCTTTCGAAATGGAGAACCCTTGCATATTATTTTTCAAGGGAAACTACTCTGATTTTTTCATTGACATAGAGAAGATGTTTTCAGATTTCTCAGCTTGTACTATTTTGGAAGACATAGGTTAGTGTTCTTTACCTGACATGAACAACCCAAGATACCACAACTTGATTTCCCTTCACAAGCAAACAATTTACTTGTCCAAATGATCCTAATCCTTGAAATCAAACTTCGGTTACTTTTTCAAGTCATGGGGGAATTTAACTGTTACAAGTCATCTATGACCTTCAACCCCATCTATACATGGGTGACTCCAGAGTCCAGTTCAATGTGCATATCTCAGTCGGGTTTGGAAATTGAAATATTAGATTTGGCTTCATGAGTACAATTGCATGAAAAGCGCAAGCAAAATTCAGGCCAAAAGAAAAATTGTCAGTTTTTCCATACCTCCCATAACACACACTCTAGGCACGTGGAACTACTCCTCAACGCCCTACGAAAAATACTTTGCTGCCATCAATGCCTGGAGTACAGAGGAAGTAACATGTGAAGTAAGTAACATGTTTATGCACACTCCATGTGCACTACATGTGCAATAATAAAGTTATGAACTCATTTGACACACACATACCTCCCTCATTCTACTCTTCTCTCTCTCTCTCTCTCTCTTCCAACACAACTTTTGTGATTTGGTGTTGGTACAACCAGTGAATTTTTATTCAACAAAATATGTGGGATTTTTTTTTAATTTCTTTTTTTCTAGTGTAAATTTGACTAATTTCGCGAAAATTTTGGAAACTTTTGTTGAATTTTTGATATCACAAAACTGAAAGAGAAAAAGGGTGCGGTGGGGGGGGGATAAATTCTTGAGTACAATGTAATATAGCCTAAAAGGTATGCCTTCATCAACACTAAAATATATTAGAAAATGCACCATACTGTTGCCTCCTACTGAGTCATTAGGTGAGGTCAGAGCAGAATGTGGCCTCTAACTCAAAGGCACCAGCACTAGCATAAAAGTCCATTGGTAGCTCGTAAACTAGCACTGAGAGATCATGGTCAGTCATTATGTAGCATACGCAGGTAGGAATTATGAGAATTGGTACTATGTAGTCATGGGGCTGATTTTGCCATTTAAAAAAATTTGAAAAATTGTTGATAGAATTGCCAAGCACTGAAAGAGGGTTGTCTAGTTTCAGGTCTGCTTATTGCGCCAGTTTCAAGTCCTCAGACTGCACATATTGAAGAGAAAAGAAGAACCAGATTTAGAACCAGCCTCCTACTAGAATTAACACTGGACCAGAATGCAAGAATGAACTCCTAATATATAAGTGTATTGGGTAGCCTCCAGATCCTTAAGTTAAGATTCTTAATGCACCCCAAGTATTTTTATTTTTCGTTTTAGGCATGTAGTTATTACTTTTCCAGAATAGTTGCAGGTCATTCTATTTGTTATCTAGGTGGCCACTTGTTATTGGTTGCATAATGCTTGTGTGGACAAAATTCTTTAATCTTGAGCTATGAGCACAGGCTTATTCTTTTTTGTTGTTTTCCCAATTCTTTGGTTTGGAAAGTTTGGCAAAGTTTCATGAAAATTTTGCAACTTTTTTCGAATTTGCACTAAAAAAAAGCATAAAATTTCCAACATTTTCCAAAATCATTTGTTGCCACAATGAATGCAAGAATTTACTCCCAGAAAAGCTCTGGCTAATCAATGACTAGTTCGATACAACTGAATCCAGCCAGAGTGAACCAGCACTCACCAGAAAAATTGTCTCCTGACCACTTACCACCCATCCAATTACCATCCTTCATGGTGTACTGGTGGGTTCTGATTCACTCTGGCCAATCACAAATAACAACAGCACTCATGACAAAAGCAAACTCACCAGTCTTTTTTCTTTTTGTTTTTCCCAACAATTTTTTTTTCTTTTTTGCATAAAACTTTCTGAGAAAATTATGGAATTAATTTTTTTCCTAGTGAAAATTCGACTAATTCTGCTTTTATAAAATTAAAAAAGTCTCCGAATTTACTATATCACAAAATTGAAGAAAATAGCCCTGATCAAAACTCACAGAACCAAAAAGAGAAGGGGATAAATAAATAAATGAATAAATAAATAAACATTTCTGGTACCTGTATAGAAACATTAGTATCACCTGGTGTTGTTCCCTTCAAGGGGGGCCGGAACATAGAAGAGCTGTGGTGGCGAGAATCAAGTTGCGTGAAAACGACGCCTCCTGACCCCCTTGTTTGAGACACGCGACACTCTTGTGCACAAGAAGGAAGCAAACAGGCACGCACTGCGGCCGGCAGACAGACCGACGGGCTTCCTGGCCGGGCCACGAACCGACCAGTCCCGACTTCTTCCGCCGCTTGCGGCTTCGTTCGTCTTCTCACAACGCTCGCTCTCTCGCGCGCGTCCCTTTTGATCTTCGCCAGCACAAAATCACGAGGCAAGTGCAGATTTTGTTGTCTTGTTTCCATTCATTCTCCTGCTAGCTAGCTAGGTAGTTTGTCGCACATGGTTCGGTGTTTTTTCGCAAGCTAGTTATAAATGCGAGCGAGCGGGACTGCTGTGTTGATGAAGCTTCAGCTTCTGCAGCAGCTGATCCGTAGCTGCTGTTGTCCAGATCATCAATGCACTGTTCGCGTTTTTTATGGGAACCTCCTGCTACAGCTACGGAGATCGACTTTGTGTAGTGTAGTGTAGTGTATTGAGGTCGGGATCGGACAGGATGACATGCAGGTTGAAATTGGCGCAAGATGTTGTTGTCGTCACTTTGAGGAGATTCAATGTTCATGTGGTGCTATAGATCAGGTCAAGGTGAAGAAGGTCAAGTGCGCAGCTTGTTAAGGTCGAGATCGAAGTCAAGCTCGACGACTCCTGTCAGTGTTCCTGCTGTTGCTGTTGCGGGCTATAGTGCAGGTGGTGCTTCTTCTGCAGCGATAGAAAGCGTACCTGCTGATCCAACCATGTGTAGGCACCCGTACTGTGCAGGAGAGTGCGAGCAGCTGGCGTCCGAGGATGATTGTACGTGCTCCGACAGTTATACTGTTGCTGTTTCGACATCGCAACCGGTCTCGACGTTTGTGTTTCCAGCCGTTCTTCATGTGTCGGTACAATCTCCTCATGTTGGGTCGGCGGCCCATGCTTCGGAGGAGTTCGTGACTTCGCCTGATCATGATCCTCGGCAGCTTAGGGATTGGAAACAAGCCAGCGATGAACTTGATTTTCGCCGTTGGCCTTCTTCCTCTGAGGTAATTGGAACTCTTCAGAATTCTTAAGAACTCTACGATCAGCTCCAAAAATTCTTCGCTGCAGCACAAGAGTACTTATATATCAACTTCTTCGTGCACTACTAGTGAGATGGAGCTTTTGATTCTGAAATTGTGCTGCTGCAGGTTCTGGAAGAGCTGAAGCAGATGAACAAGATAGCAGGGATGATGGTGATCATGGGCTTGTTACTATACGCGCGGGCAATGATATCCATGCTGTTTCTGGGTCATCTCGGCGAGCTGGAGCTGGCGGGCGGTTCACTCTCCATAGGCTTCGCAAACATCACAGGCTACTCGGTTCTCTCCGGGCTGGCAATGGGGATGGAACCCATCTGCGGACAAGCATACGGTGCCAAGAGATGGCATCTGATGGGACTTGCGTTACAACGCATGCTCATGGTCCTTCTCTGCGCTTGCGTACCCATTACCTTTCTTTGGCTCAACATGCAACGTATCCTTCTCTGGTGCGGCCAAGAAGAGGGCATAACCGCAATGGCCCACTTGTACATTCTCTTCTCCATCCCCGACTTGCTCGCACAAGTGGTACTGAATCCACTCCGGATCTACCTCCGGACACAGAACATAGTTGTTCCTCTCGTGTGGTGTGCATCTCTCGCTCTTCTCTTCCATGTAGCGATCAACTTCCTGCTAGTGCACGCACTCGAAATGGGTGTACGAGGAGTGGCACTCGCGGCCTCATGGACAGACTTCAACCTCGTGGGTTTCCTCTTGACCTATCTCTGGTGGTCAGGCGGGTACAAGAACTCGTGGACTGGATGGTCACGGGATTGCTTCAAAGAATGGAGGCCGTTACTGAACTTAGCGATTCCGAGTTGCATCTCGGTGTGTCTGGAATGGTGGTGGTACGAGTTCATGATCATCCTCTCGGGGTTACTGATCGATGCCGATGCTACAGTCGCTAGTATGGGCATCCTGATCCAAACCACAGCGCTCCTGTACATCTTCCCGTCGGCACTAAGCTTAGCAGTCTCGACAAGAGTAGGCAACGAGCTAGGAGCGAACAGACCCAACAAAGCGCGCATAGCGATGCTAGTGGCGTTGGGATGTGCAGGGGTGGTAGCAGTTGTTGCTGCCATTCTCACAACCGCGATGCGTGATACATGGGGTTGGATCTTCACAAGCAACAAAGAGATATTATCCTTGACTGCCATTGCCATGCCGATCGTCGGCTTGTGCGAGCTGGGCAATTGTCCACAGACGACGGGTTGCGGGGTATTACGCGGAAGTGCACGACCCTCGGTAGGCGCGAACATAAACCTGGGCTCGTTCTACTTCGTGGGAATGCCTGTTGCGATGATCCTCGGCTTCCTTTTCAACGTCGGTTTTGTGGGTCTTTGGTTTGGGTTACTCGCTGCGCAGTACACTTGTGCAACTTTGATGCTCTGCGTTCTGTTCCGCACGGATTGGCCATTGCAAGCAGCTCGAGCTCAGCTCCTGCTGCTGAGTAGTAGTACTAGAGATGGAGATCAAGCTGTTTCTGCTGTAGCCATGACTAATCACGAGCTAATAATTCGCTGTGATCAAACTAATCATCGCCAGCTAATTTGCTGTGATCAGACTAATTACCAGCTAATTTGTTGTGATCAGACTAATCAACACCAGCTAATTCGCTGCTTACCAAATGAGCTTCAACTAGAACAGCTAGTGGAGGTGCAGCAGCAGCAGGAGGAGGATCAAGAGCTACTGTTAATACTAGATACAACTGCCAGTGAGGAGATGAAGGCTGGAGAATTCAGGACTAAAAAGCTCCTGCAGGATCAGAGGTTAAAAATTACAGTTGATCATGATGAGGAAACGGAATCTCTAATCTCCATTAATTAAAGTATTGTACGATTAATTAAGCTGCAGGTTCCAATAGCCTTTACTACTGGTGCAATCGCTGTTAAATTAGCAGAAAATTAATTAGGGAATTTATAAGTACTAGTACTGCTAATCCAGTTAACTGTGATTAGTTGTCACTTATGTAGCTGATTAGTTAGTAGCTCATGATGAGGAGTGACTCTGACAGTAGGGATTAATTTTAAGTCACTAGACGAAGACTACAAATAGATAGAGCATCAGAGCACTGATGAGAACTAATTAAGAACTTAATCCAGTAATTAATTCAGTCCTTAATCTAGGCCTTGATCCAGCCCTTATTACTCCTGCTGTGCCACTATAAGCATCCGAATTTGTTTATAGTTTATTAACGTAATCTTTTTTTGGAAGGACTAGCTGCTGCTCTGCAAGTCTTATTCTCTGATCTTGAGCTGAAGATTTAGGTTTTGAAAAGGCTTAAATTTGAAAAAGGTTTAGTTAGCATTGCTAATTAATCTTGCATCATGGATCCTAACTTCAACAGGGTTTAGGAGACAAATACCTGCACATTCTTCGATGAAGGTTAATGCAATATTGAAATTGATCTTCAATATGCTTCTCTGGTTCATTGAGAATTTTGGGCCCCAGTTTGGCAGTTTTGTTATTGGATTTACCATTCTGTAAAAGAAGTCAGGTGACTCAGCTCCCTTCTTATTCTTTCATATGATCATGGTGTTTTTTTAATGTTACTCTTTATCTGTTCGGAACAGGTACATGCGATTTAGGTGACCATATATGGCTCATATTAGCATTAGCATGTCTAGATTCTTTATCAAAATTTATTTATTTGCTTTGGATTTACTTTTTCTTATCGTCCCTGGCATCTTCCCAACATTGCCTGGTGGGTTTCTTTTTTTTTGGGTGGGGTTTCCCAATGTCCCTTGGCGTTCTCCTAACGTCTCTTGTTCGCCAAAAAAAATCTAGTGTCCTTTGAAGTTTTCAACATGCCTTTGAGTCTTTCATGACATTGCCTAGTGTCTCTTAAGTTTTGTTGACATTGCTAAATGTCCCCTAGCATCTCCTTGGCACTGCTCCAATGTTTTCCCAACATTCTCCATCACCCAAAAAGAGCCCAATTTTTTACAAAATTTCCCAACATCCTTGGAATTTTCCTTGCCTGAAGTCCAACAATGTCTCACCAATGCTGCCTGGCAACACCCAACATCTCCTCAGTGTTGCCCCCTGTTTTTCCTTATGTCTGCTCATCATGGCTTGGCATCCCCTAGGAATATTCAATACTCCCATCATCTCGTGGCATTTCCCAACATCCTTTCAATGCCTAATTTATTTTGACACCCCTCAATGTTTTCTCAATGGTCACCTATTGCCCAAAAAATTGTCCCTTGATGTTTTCTTGACGTTGCTCAATATCCCCAGCATCTCCAAGGGATGTCCCAAAAAAAATAAAAGACCCTAAACTACACCAAGGACATGCCTTGGATGGCAACCCTGGTTATTTGAGTTGTGACCTTTATTTTTTGAACTTTTGTCTCCTATGCAATATAATAGATTTCAGTTCATGAGGCAGTCATATGTATAATAAATGGAGGCTGTATAGTATGGGCAATAGCACAATCACATGGAGATGGACTAAAGTCAAGCTTTTCAAAGGACCCATTTCCCCCTCCTACACTTCCCCCACTTATAACCTCTTTCCCCCCTTTTCCCTCCTCCTCCTTTTAGAATATGAATTGCACACAACTTTCAAGCTCTTCTTGAGCTCATAGTGAGATCCTCCAACTTTATCTCCAAAATATAAAACCATTCTTGGGATATTTGACATTTCATAATAGAGGATGTCCCATGTCTCTAGACATCAATAACTATCTCAAAACCAATCCCCACTCTCAAACCCACGAGGGTTGTATCATCCACTTGCAATTTGGGGATTAAGTGGCACCCTTATGATATGTGAGCTTTTTGTTTTTCTTGGAGCCATGAACGTCCTCCCCACATGGATTCCAGCTCACTTCCTTGTATATAACACTAGAGAACCTAATTAAATAAACTCCCTCACACTTGGTAAAATTTAATATAAGAGTGGCAAACATCTGACCAAGGTGTGAATTTTTTGTCCATCATCAAAAGAATAATGAAAAGCATGTGGAGAAATGTGGTATCCCATTTGGAGGGCACCTTATTTACATGAGTATCCCTCCTAGAAAAGAGAGGGGGATCTTACACCTAAAAGTAGGTCTAAGATTCGCCCCTACTCTTACCAAGTAGGCAAAAGAACCCTCTTTGTCCTAAGCCTGGTGATCGGCAAGGCCGCAAGGTGGGGGACATTCCCCAAAAGGGGTTGCAGACTCCCCCAGGATAGGGGACATTCCCAAAATAAGGGCCTGTGGACCTCATCCAGAGCCCCCTTATTCTGAGAATGTCCCCTGCCCTGGGGCTTCCCCGTACACCAAATCCCCATGATTCATCTCCACCTCAATGATCCAGAATTGTCAGTGATTTTACTAGTTGGAAGAATGCCTCCATAGTCTGTTTATAAGCACTCTTTAGCAAGGTTTCTTTTAAGGATTTTGTGATGTAGCCAAAGTGGCAATCATTCACAAAATAATTTAGCCAAAGTGGCAGTCATTCACAAAATAATTTAGCCAAATTTGGCTACATGCTAGATATGAAAGTGTTTTTAAAAAAAAGGAATCCTTATATATTCTTGGCTACCTACTGGACCTTATAATAAAACTCAATGATTTTGAAAAAGAAAATCTTCAAAATCTGGCAAATTTGGGTCATTCTTTTCATGGAAAATCCTTTACATGCGTTGAAATCATATTTTTTCAAGTCGAAATTTGGCAAAAATTCACCAGTAAATGAAACACTGCAAGTCTTTAGCAATTCCAGGTTGAACCAACAACTATGCACTGGTACCTTGACCTTCTTGAGTGAGGCCACTTAGAGGCAATGTATAACCTCAGAAATGTTAAATTTGGACCGGGAGACCCTGATTTAGTGTGAGGAGAACACTCAAGGACAAGTGTATTGCCTTTATAAGGACCTGTCTGGGCCCATGTGAGGCAATTGACTTATGATTTCTAATCATCTAGACTCCTCATCTGAGGCCAATTCCCCCACTTAAAAGCACTGCAACTTTTTTCTTCTTTGTATTTTTGGGTCCTTTATTCACCCCCAAGAAAACCTGTTTCATGGACAGCCTAGAGGAGGAACTTTTGGCAGGTGGAAGTTACTCTCCAAGCAAGCTGTTGGGTAACTTCCATGACTTGGAAGTTACTCATCAGGCTGTCAATTGTTTTTGGGAATAATAATTTTTTGAAATCTTAAAGATTAATGTGCTTTACATAGAGGAAGGGTCTAAATAAATTTCACCAAAAAAAAGGAAAAAAACAAAAAGATGTGAGAAAATAAGGAACATTATGAAAAATAAAAAACATAAAAACTTGCTTGGGAGCAAAACATTGCCTCCATTTTGTTACACCCTTATATAATCTTGCCTCCACTAAAACAGAAAAAAACAATCTTCCGGGTCTTTAGCACAACAAATAGAATCAATGATGAAAAGAACCTGGACTCCTGGAGCCTTGTTCTGGGGACAAGAGAGTTACAAATGATGATCCCATTGGACTCCATGGGAAGACAATGAGTTATAAGGCTCTTGAGCCTCCCACTCACTCCCTCTGCAAAGCACACAAATTGTCATAAACTCCACCACAACAGCAACCAGAGGCCGACACAAGGGGAACAATGATGCCCGTGGCTTTGACTTCATTCGTCAGAAAATTGTCCCCAAATTGTTAGTTCATGGAGACATGAAACAGAATTGTTCAGAACTCTGACTTCGTTTCCTTCCACCAGAAATGAGTGTCTGAAGGGTGATAATTTCTTGAGTTCTTATATAACACTCTTGTCCTAACCAATGTTGGACGGTTATTGAATTTTTTTATAATCTTTAGGTAGGTTTTTTTTTTTGAAAAAAATTTAGTAAAGAATTTGAATTTTTTTTTTAATAACCAGATTCATAACCTGGTTGATGACTAGGTCAAATCTCGTTAAGCGACCAACATTGGTTCAAACTAGTGTTGTGCATGTATATAGTTTTAAACATACCCTTGGTGTAAGTGTAAATAACAAACTTATTTACACTTTGCATAAGTGTAAAATCTGTCATCCACATATATGCAAATGTGAATATTTAACTTTGGACTTCATGTAATTTCATTTTAAGTTGTATAAAATGGTATAAGTGTAAATGATTTACACTTTCCCATCGTGTAATTCTAGGCAAATCCATGTAAATGTTTTTATAAAAACATGACATTGTGCAAAAAATGTCAACATGGGTGTTAGTGAATAAAGCATTCTCGAGATTTCATAATTTGTTTTGATGATGGGTCAATCAAAGTGACACATTGTCAACCTTTTTTTTTTTTGAGCTTTGGGATGCATCACAACCAATTAATTAGTTATTATGAATCCCAATAATTGCCCAAGGTCTTGTAAAACCTTGAGCAAAAATGGCAATAAACAGGGTTAGAAATGGAATTTTACTCAAGCAATGAATTGAGGCAACATGCACCCAATATGTGCCTAAAATATTCCCCAACAACACCACAATTTGTCCCATATCTTTTGCTTAAATTTGTGAGCTTATATTGTATGTAGCTAGGCTAAAAGAAAACACTTCCATGCATGCTACCTTATTGGTAGTAAAAGCTTCTATTTGAAAACATTAAAAGCATTTTTTTTTTGTGAATGGACAATCAAAGTGGCCCATTGCAAAAAAAACTTTAAAACATTGAGCTTTGAGATGCACTTACATTGGGATGCATTTTGAACTAATTAATATGGATTGCAAATAAATATAGTCATTAAGGGTATATAATATATCATAGCACGTGAGCCGATTTGATAAAACCTTGTCGAATATTTTGAATAAATTTCAAAATTTTCATTTTAAAAAATCATTTTTATTTTTGTTAAAAACTTTAAACAAATTTTGTGCATTTTGACAATGATAAAGATCATCTACATTCATTTGTCTTGGTAGTTTTTTTTTTTTTTTTTACACACATTTATTGGTTTAAGGTTTATGGGATATATAGGATGGTGCATCAAAGTCACATAGAATATCGCCCTAGGAACAAAAGCAATTAGGTACAACATGACACACATGAAGAACATAAGACATGTTTCAAAACAATATTAGTGCGAGCAATCAAGCACATTTCAAAGAATGGCATAGTGACAAATAAGAAGGTGAAGCACACAGACACACATTGTCCATGAACCATTCACCATGTAAATAAATGTAGGCTTTTGAAATAGCCAACTCAAGATTGATGAGCACTTGCATGACACTATGAACAATCATGTGCATGTTGATGTTGTGGAACTATGATCTCACATCACAATTAAAGTTAGATGCTATTGTTTCAAGCCCAAAAAATGTGAGAAAATGTGAGACAATAGACTTCTTGTGTGGATCTCCAATACATCCCAAGCTCCAAGTTGATGGGGGAAAAAAACAAACCCTACCTTCACAAACTTCCACCTTCAACAATTGCAAATAGGCTTAATTGAAAATCTACATGTCTTTATAAATCAAAAATGACAAAATTGACCCTAGTTGTTAGCACAATTTGGTTTAAAATATAAAAGGATCATATAAGACAAAACAAAAAGCATCCAACAAAGAAATTTTTGTACATAAATTGATGAACTTACTTATCATTAATGTATTTAGGTCAATATTCCCTACAATAAGCAATCAAAGGATGTACTTATGGATGCATTTTGGTACCTAGAGAATAGAATAATTTTCAAGATCTGAATTGCAATGTTGGGATGTTGTTGGATTTTATGAGTCTAAAGATGTGTCATTTGGCTCCTTGCACTATCACCTCCACCATTGCCAATTGATGTCACATGAACATCCCATATTACCCTTCCACAACATCAAATTTTAGATGCCATTTTTCCTTCTCTATCACCTCCTTCCATCAAGTCCTTTCACATTCTCTCACACTCAAACCCATTTTTCTTCTTCCTCCATCCCCCTTTGCAACTTTATGTATCCTACACTTTCTTTACAACACATTAGTTCTCCAATAAGTGAAGTCATGTTAATCTTATATATTAAAGCTACAGTGTTTGTCTGTCTGTCTGTCCGGGCAGTGCCTAGAAAATTTTTCAAGTCACTACCCGTTCCTTGTCGTGTGCTTTGTAGAAGGGGGGGGGGGCCAGGTAAGTTGAGGAATTTCTTGATTTGGAAATTTCGATCTCTGTGACAGTTATTACCCAACTGACAGCTGATGGACCA
>Ga0116229_10002207_pt1 | contig 31309 bp, 10 predicted proteins | sample S1TSphgellanicum_3_FD_87313 | JGI IMG/M metagenome (GOLD analysis project Ga0116229, IMG submission 87313) | Host-associated microbial communities from peat moss isolated from Minnesota, USA - S1T2_Fc - Sphagnum magellanicum MG | ecosystem: Host-associated > Plants > Peat moss > Unclassified...
AAAATTTAACTCCTCCAACTAGCAAACGTTTATCTTTAGCGGATTATCCTGTTGAAGAAATCAAAGGTAAAAAAATTTTTTTTTTTTTTTTTTAAAAAAAAATTTTCCATTTATAAAAAAAAAAAAAAAAAAAAAAAAACCACCCCCCCCCCCCCCCCCCGCCCCACCCTCCCAATGTTTAAACATCACAAAATGGGTGAAAATCTTTTAAGGTGTACCACATAAGATGAAAAGGGCCTAGTTCTTACTATAGTCATTTTTTACACTATATTTTGATCCTCATAAAAAATAATGAATCAATAGTTGTCAAAAATTTTAGAAGAACTATATTTTAAATTATTACAATTCTAGATTCCATCATAATCATCCATAAATGTGTTTTTACATGGTAAAAAATGACTACGTAAAAAAATAGAAAAGGGTGACGTTGTTACAAGATTTTGATTCACCTTTTAAAAAATTCACCTGAATAAAATTTTGCAATGGTTAAACCTTTAACCCTATTGTAAGTAAAATAACAAAATATGCAAAGTTCAAAGTTCAAACCCTAAAAAATTGATTGATAAGAATCACCAATAAACACCTTCATATAATTGGCAATGTTTTTTTTTGAAATGGTTAAAAAAAAACTCATGAGAAGTTTATTTGGAAATTTTTCAAACACATTGATTTTTTGATGATACGAATGCCAAGGCCTATAGTTTGTATCTATGTTCTTCCAATTTTTGCAATATCAACAAGGCCATTAGAATACCATTGCTCTACAACAAAATGTTCTGCCCTAGCTTAATATTAAAAATGCTACAATTAATCTTCTATACCATTGAACAATGAAAACACAATAGATAATTATTGAGTTGATTAATTTAATTTCCTAAAAACAATCCTTTTCAAAATAAATAACCTTCAATTTATGGTTGGCCAAATGTACACACTTCTACAAAATAACTAATTGGAAGCCTTCATTAACATGGCCCATCTCTCAACAAACATGTTTGTAAAAGACACAATGTAAACCTTCTGCAACTTGAACAATTCCAAAATAAATGAATAAACAACAAACATATTTAACTATATTTTTTATTATGTTAGATCTTAAATTATTTTCAAGATTTTTGGGGGATTAATTTTTTTAATAAATTTTGCAATTTTAACTCCCAAGTAATAAAAAAAATTCTTTATTTTGAACAAACATTTATTTCATCAAATTGTGACTGCCCGAGCTATCTTTATGTCCTTTTTTTAAACAAGAAGGAAAGTGAAGGAGGAAGAAAGTTCAAGCCCACATTCTTTCTACAATTTATATGTCTACCCTAAAAAGGATAAATCCATACACACCCTTTATTTAAGCCTTTTACACCCTTGATTGGGGCCTACATGTTTATAAAATCCAACAATATGTCATTATAAGTTGTTTCACCAACCCATTTGTAAGCATGCAAAATTTGACAATATAAAGTGACAGATTATATAAATAATACTCTATGGGCCAATCAATGATGTGTCCACTCATAATCATGGTACCACAACAATCCATTTCTTTAAAGTAAATGGATTCATGTAGAATCAAACATAAGATCCACTACTACAAAACATGAAATAGTTCGAGTTGACTAACTGGTTTTTTTTACTAATTGAAACGTTCTTTTTTACTAGAGGCTTGAAGCATGTTTTTTTTTACCAATCAACTTGATTATAATGACTTATTTAACCAGTACATTTAATCAAATTAAATAACCTTAGTCAAAATGGCCAATGGGTTTTAGTCAAATAGGACATCTAATCAAATTGAACATAAAAATTGACATCACTAATCAAAATGACTAATGTATTCTAATCAAATGGGACATCTTATGCCTATTACATCCATACCTCCTACATCCCATTTACAATCTCACAACTTACCTACCTACTAACCAACCCACCGACCTAAATGTAATACCAAGTTACCACCCACCCACCTACCTACCTGGATGTACTACCTACCTACCTACTTACATGTTTATCCACCCACCTATAACCTACCTACATATTAACTACCTACCTACCTACCCACTCACTTGCCTATCTATTTACCCGCCCATCCACCCACCTACCTACCCACCACCCATTTATCTCCTACAACTTACCTACCTTCATATCTCATAGTCTTGTCGTGAAATGTTGAAATAAACATGTGAAATAAAAAAAATTGACAAAAGTTGAACACCTTTTGATGGTGTGGTCCATTGGTTCAGGACTTGGTTTATTATTGGGGACATCGAAGGTTCAATTCCTAACATTATAACCAATGTACATGCTTAAAAGGTTAAGGTAAGCAAGGTAGGTTAAATAATATATACTAGGTTGGGTTAAGGTAAGTTAAGTAAAATAGGGTAAGGTAGGGTAAACTACCACTTAGCTACTTGCCTTTTATGACTTAGCTACCTACTTGCCTACCTTTTTAATACCTACCTACATGCCTACCTACCACACAAAAAAAAAATTATACATGCAAAAATTTGACTAGTCAAATGGTCCATACTTTGTCAATCAAAAAAATCGCCCTTCACAATAGACATGTCGAAATCAATTTATCCAAAATGACTTAGTGGTATTTTTAACATTTGTTCAAATTGGGTGTTTTTTTACTAGATTTGCTAATAAAAACATACCAAGTTTCCTAGTAGTGATCATCCTACTTTCTAGATGATAATACCTAATATCATGATGTTTTTCTAGTCTGCATTAAATCAACTTCAACTTTTACAAACAATTTCCAAGTGTTAATTGTCCTACACCTAACTTCAATTTACCAAATGACCAACTGATATTGCCTTCCAACATATCATCACCGTCAATATAATTAGGCAAAAAACACTACCTTGAAAGTTAACAGTCATGTTTAGAAAGTTCAATATCACAAAATAGTTATTGGCAGTGATAAGGTAGACAAATGAACCTAGGTTGATGCCCAATTCTTGAAAATCAATAGCTCAATAACCCAATATACCTATCATATATTTACTCATTTTTTGTTTGATGGATTAAACCTAAATATGCTAAAAACAAAAGCACCAATCAATGAACTTAAGAAATATTCAACAAAGACAATGTTAAATAACATAGAAACATCACCTAAAGGCATCATTACAACTTCTTACTGCTAGATACAACGATCCAATCTCGGAGACTACATGCCAAGACTAATATCTCCAATCTTTGTTAGTTTACAATTAAAAACTCATCACAATTTTTGATGGTTTGAACTGATGTTGGGCAGTTCTCAATTTTTGTGAAAACTGTCAATTCCAATTTTTGGGGCAAATTATGAAAACTACCCCATTTTTTAATTTCTTTTATTTATTTTTTTATAACTCCCATTTTGATAATCACCCCGATTTTCATAATTTAAAAAATGTATATGGTTAGGTAATTTTCAAAGTTAGCAAATCTGACAAAATTTTGAACTATCAGTTTTTAAGGGCGGTTCTCACAGGTCAATTTTCATAAATCAAGTTTTTTTGGTTTTTCTTTTTGTGTGTTTTTTTCTTATAATCACAATAAATGATGAACCAAGTAAATTAATAAATGATGGAAAATAATTTGATTCAATATAAAAAGTTCACATCTGTAATTTCTTCCATTTCAAACCCCCCCTTCAAATTCCTTCAACTATTTTTCTAAAATTTCATCCTTCTCTATGAACTCCACCAAAGTTTATGGCATATTACATCCTACCCTATGATCATTGGGCCAATTTTGACTAACATAAATTAATTTATCTAAATTTTAAACTATAACTAACATATCTTAAGGATTGTCAAAATTCCAACAAGAGAAAAAAATGTGTTTGGTTCTAAACTTAATGCAAAGAATAATAATTGAATGAAAACTATTATTGTCCCTTCAAACAAACACCAATCTCCTTCCAACAATCAAGGCTAACATGCAAATAAAATAAATGAAATGTTAAAAATAAGTTTAAACATATTAATAAAACAAACTATCTACAAAATTACAAATCAAATACAAAGTAATGTTTTAAAATAATGAAATCAAATAGAAAAATAAATAAAATGTGATGGATTAATTCTATTTATAAAGAAAAAAATTTAAAAATAGAGCTAACAAGTTTTAGACACAATTTCTTGTCTTCTTTCCCTTTCCTACAAAATCAAAACAAAAATAAATTATAAGGTAGAGAGGCTAATCATAATACACTTAAAGTAAGGTTTCTTGTTGTTTTTACAAGAGGGCCCCATTGTTTATGGTGTCCAAAGAGTAGATGGAGCCCTCCTCTTTACACATCTATCACATTAAAAATTGACAAAAATGGACTAGAGGCGAAAAAGTTATGGCCCCCCGAAGTAGGGGGGTCATTTTTACAAAAAATTCTTAATTGAAAAGCTCATAGCCTATTTCTGAACCCCTCAAAAAAATCCTAAAATATTATTTTATTGCCTTTGGAGTTAATTTGTAAAGCTTAAAATGGCAATTGTAGAGTAGTTTAAATCGTTCAATTTGAACAAAAAATGATAAAGTTATGCATTGATGAAATAGGAGGGGTCAAAATGAAAAAAAAACATGTTTTGCAATTTGAAAAACATGTTTCCTTTGTTTTTTCTTTTTTGGTTGTTCCTTTGGCTTTGCATTTCAAAGATGATTTGTAAAGCTTGAAAAGGTGCTCCTACAACATTTTAAATCACTCAAGATGGAAAAGAATTGAGAAAGATCTGCCAAAATGTTTGGTGATAGGCTAGTGTTAAGTGATAGGCCAGTTTACCCTATCGTATTGTACAAAAATTCGAAAAACTAAATCTAAAAGTAAAAAAACTTAAAAAATGGTCAAATAGAAAATGATTTTTTTATTAAAAAGACTTACATTGCTTGTTGGCTTTTGTTTGCTACTCATAGCTCTAAAAACTACCTACAAAAGTAAAGAGGGAGGATGGAGCAAGCCAAAAAAAAAATCCACAAAACATAGAAATTACAAACTACAAACCTTGCAAAACAAAGTAAAAAACCAAAACTAGAACTAAAAATAACACAAAACATAAATGAAAATTTTAAAAATAAGAATGTTTGAAAGCATAAGAAAACAAGGATTTGGATGTGTAATAGTGAGTAGGAGCAAAGAGGACTTAAAGAAGGAGTTTGGGCTCCTTTTATAACTAAATTTAAACCCTAACCCCAAATGGTGGCAGCCATCACATTAGGGTTAGGGTTAGTGCCCTAACCCCTAACCCTAATGTGGTGGTTGCCTCCATAAACAATAAGTTTTGTTTTTTTTAATTCTGACTTTTGAGTTTTTATTTTCATAAACGATAAGTTTAATTTTTTAATTTTTAAAATTTTACTCTTATTTTTACTTATTATTACTTTTTGTACTTACTATTTATTATTATTCTTATTTTTTACCTTTTTTACTATTATTTTTACTTCTTACTTGTTATTTACTAGTGTTATTTATTATTTTTACCATGAGAATCGAGCCTTCTCAAAATGTGAAAACTAGTCTGATTCTCACATTTGATGCCAAATGAGAACTTAGGTGGTTCTCACCTCCAATGAAAACCACCAAGCAGGTTTTCATGGCAGTTTTCACCGTCGGTTGTCACTAGTCAATTCTCACTGCAATCAAATTACAAACTAATGCTAATTTTCAGCCGAAGGCTAAAAACCACCCAACACTCGTCTTAACATCTACTCGGTATAAGAAAAGGTTTATTTTTGGGAACCTTATGGATTTGAGGCCCCTAGCACAAGGCCATGATGCTAAGGGATCAAGGCTGAAAATCCATAAGGTTCCCCAAAAAAAACTTTCTCTAGCCTAAAGAATCACGCATTTTTCCGGTTTCTTTTCATTGTCATTTCAATTTCTTTCCATCCTTTGCCTTAAAACTAAAGTAGTCATTAGTTTTTTCTTTCGGCTAAAGTTATCATCAATTTTTTTTAATTTATTTTTTACTCAAAGTTATTTCTATTATCTATGATTTGCTTTCTCAATTGTTCTTTCCCTAGTGTAGTATTCTTCTTTTTCACAAATTTCGACTTTTGTCCCCCACATGCGTTCTTTCTTACCTTCCTATTCATTGCAACCCTACATCATTGCAACACATGTGCAACATTTTTGCACATTTGTTCATGTTTCCTTATTTCTTGCTTCTTTTGATTTTTTTTTGTTATTTGCAAAAAAAAATTCTTTTTTTTTCTTTTTAAACTTCTGTTGTTGCTTGAAATTATTGTTCCTTGTTGGATTTTGTGCAAGTGTTGGCAAACAGCTTTGTTTTTTTTTCTTAGTTATGAATTTTTTGTTCATGTGTAAGTGTTCCTTATTTATGTGCAAGCATTTATTATTCTTCTTGTACCGGTGTTGTTTGGTTTGAATTTGTTTTACTTTCAAACACTACACCATCATTTTTTCACACTACATATATTACTATGTAATTTAGTTTTTTTTCCCATACAGGTGCACAAAATGCTTTAAAAATGTATGATGGTTCCTAATTTAAGACTTTTGCATTTGATTTGTTGTTTTAAAATAATTTGATTTTCATTACTTTTTTTTAAGATACACATTTGATTTTTACTACATTTTTTTAAGATACATTTGATTTGCATTACATTTTTCAGATACACATTTGAAGTTTACTTGAGTTTCAATTTTCTGTTTTGCCAACCATTAGGGTAGCCAGGCTGATCACCGAACACTTAGTGTCTTAGAAGGTTTGCGAATTTCTAGAGAGTGTTCCTTTGAATTTCATGCCCGAAGAGGAATCTTAGCCCTACTATTTGCGCACCCACAAAAACTTGAATTGTTGAAAAGATGAAGAAATGAGTCAAATGTGACCATCCAAAGTAGGGGGGGTCAAATGGTGCAAATGAAAAACCATCACACACTTGGAAGACTATTACTAAACACCCAAAAAAGTCTTTGAAAGTCGCTCTATTTCCTTTATGGTTTAAAGATGACTTGTAGATCATAAGGTTGCACTTTTATAATATTTTAAATCACTTAAATTGAACGAAAAATGAAAAAGTTATGAGCATTGAAAGTAAGAGAGGTAGAAGAGAAGAAAAGAAAAGAAAAACGCGTTTGATAACTTGGAAAAGCTTATTTGTGCTCTTGTTTTTCTATAATTATTCCTTTGATTTTGCTATTAAGACAAATTGAAGAGCTCAAAGTTAACGATCCCATAACATTTTAAATCACTCAAAAATGAAAAAGAGATGAAGAAGATATTAATAAAATGTTCGGTCATAGGTGGTGTTCGGTCATATGGCAAACTACCCTACCATCGTTTTTGGACATTTTTTTGCAATTCACTTCAAGAGCTTAAAAAAAGTTATAAGTGACCTTGTTTGAGAGCTCAAGCATAGTTCAAGTGTTATTTTTTTATTGAGTTTAAGAAACTAGGGTTAGGTTTTATTCATGTTTAGATAATCAATTTAAAATTAAGGTTTCATTATTCAAGGTAAGTAATGTTTAGGACTTAAATTTAGGAAATGTATGAGTTTTGGGGGGAAAATGCATTTTGAAAGAGAATTTAACTTATGTAAAAAAACTTAAAAGAAAATAAAAGATGAAGACCAAGGGAATAACTTATGAAATCCGTAAGGAACTCTTGTGAGCTAGCTTGTTCCTTATGAATTTTGTAAGTTATTGAACGATTTTCTCACATATAACCGAATTAAAAATACACTAAAAAAAATTGCACAATCCTTTACATGTCCAAAATAACTCCATAAACAAAGGAAACACTAGACTTAAGTGTTACAAACGACAGAGGCATGAAACCAAAACTCCAAGGACACTACTCCATTGCCACCTTTTTATTGGTACATCTGATAATGATGTTGAACTTTGATTATGTTTATAATGCTAGTAGGCATGCTACTGTAAACAAAATGAACTTGATATTGTGATTGACTAGACATATTACTGGCATCGCCAATAATCCATGCAAGAACAAATATGATCTTCAAAGTGATGAAAGCGATAGGCATTCCTCATCATGATTGCTCTCCCAACTATTTTTGAAATGAACTTGGTGGAAGTGTAGCAATCTTCACAAACCTGCAAAAAAAAATTTATTCGAAAAGGAGTACCAGGAGTTGTGTTGATGAACCCTAATGTAATAGCTAGTTTTTCACTATGGTGCCATAAATGAAATACCTTTTCTTCTTCTTCCACATCATGTAGAATGAATTTCATACAAGGTATATACCCACATCATGCATGAGCCCTGACAATTTCTATAGTCCTCCATGAATTTCAATCATCTAGGGGTGGTCTTCATCCTTTATTACAAAAGTATGCACCTCGTTATTCACTTCAATCCATGTATGACTTGGTTGTTTCTTCACACCCTTTTTCCTTTTTCTGTCGTTCAACATTTTCAGAGAGATGTTTGTTGCCAATAACAACATAGATGTTTGATAGCAACACATAACTAATAGCATTGTTAGGCTCCATTTCAAGAATTTGTTTGGCAAGATGTTCTGCCATCTCCACATTACCATGAATTCTATAAGTGCCGAACAAAGCCATCCAAGCAGACACCTGCGATTTACAAGGTATTGCCATGACCATAATCTCTACTTCATGTAGATGGCTATCACGCCCAAGAAGGTCAACCATAAAGGTGTAATGTGATAATTTTGTAGAAATCATATAGTCTATAGCCATTGTAACATAACAGTGCATGCCTTCATCCACCATACCTGCATGGCTACAAGTAGATAGAAAATAAACAAAAGTGATATCATCTTGTTGTACACCTTCTTCATACATTAGTTAAAAAAATTTAAAAGCTTCCTTACCATGCCTCGCACATCCTCCAAGGATGGTATTCCAAGTGGCCACATCTCAAGATGGCATCTTGTGGAACACTCTCCAAGCATCCTTAAGGTTCCCACATTTTGCATACATGTCCACCAAGCTATTCCCCACAAAGACATTAGATTCACAACCACTTTGAATGATTTACTCATGAACACCCTTGCCCTCTTCAAGTGGAACTACACTTGCACATGCATTTAGCAACCCTACAAAAGTAACAGAATTTGGCTACTCACCTTTTTGTTGCAGTTGTCGAAATAGTTTTAGTGCATTCTACCTTTGCCCACATTTCACATGTCCCAATATCATGGCATTCCAAGTGACCACATCTTGAAATGACATTATATTGAACACTCTTTGAGCATCCTCAAGGCTCCCACATTTTGTATACATGTCCACCAAGCTACTCCCAACAAAGATATCAAATTCACAAAAACTTCGAATAATTTGCTAATGAACACTCTTACCTTCTTCATATGCAACCATGTTGGCACATGCATTTTGCACCCCCACAAAAGTAACAAAGTTTGGTCACATACCCTCCTTTTACATTTGTTGAAATAGTTCAAATGTCTTTGCCTTTGCCCACATTTCACATGTCCCAAAACCATGGCATTCTAAGTGACCACATTTCATAATGGCATCTTGTTGAACACACTATAAACATCCTTGATGCTCCCACATTTTGCATACATGTCCACCAAGCTATTGCTCGCAAAAACATCAAACTCACAACCACTTTGAATGAGTTGTTCAAGTGCTCCTAAACCAACACATGCATTTGTTAAGAGTCATTCCCTCTTGTTGCATTGGTTGGAAAAGTTGTATTGCCTTCTCCAATTGCCCATCCTTCACATATTTTGTGAGCTTCTAATTCCATGCAAAAATGTTCAATTGCATTGTGCTTGATGCCATTACAACTATTTCTAATGCCACCCACAATGGATTTCATTGGTCCTCGAGTTAGAATCCTTCATGTGTCTTCTTGTGTTTGAAATCTGGATACTTTTCATTTGTCTACAACCAAAATCCAGATCAAGCTAATCAACCATTTATTTTTCACATCCCAAGTGTAGAAAACATCATAAGAACATAAAAAGATACCACTGACTTTCTCTATGCAAATTGCATTTGCCTACCTTCTCCAACTTGCTATTACCATCCCACTATAGTAAAGGACCTAAATAGAATTTTTGAACATGAATTGGAATATATTTTATTTCATCATCATACAATGACATTGTTTAACATTGATATGGTCATTACTCTCAAGAAACGTGATGTCAAATGTTACCACCTATAGAAGAATTAGGCCTTGTTGGATCTCTAGGCTTTAAAACTTCAGCAAAAAAAGTAATTGTTTATAATTAACCCTATAATAACAATTTCTTCCCAACTTGTTCACTTTTTAGAATTCGGGTCATAATTTCCTTTGTCATTTGCATCTTTAAGAACTTTAATTCTTTTGTAGTATGTGAATATTCTTTGATACCTTTTGTAATGGAAGGAGGTTCCTTAGACAAACATCATTTTTTGCTTGTAGCTTTCTTATTGGGTTTGCCTTTAATGTCAAGTAAGTTACATGCCCTTGTCATAGGTGAAACTATATCAAATGTGTGATTTGGTGTGACATGATCATTACTATCAACAAAAACTAGGGTTTAATGCTTAAGGTTTTTAAGTGGTTATGTTTCTAGAATAGAATTAGGATGATCATTTACCACTTGAAGATGTGGTAAATGAGAACCTTGACTAATGCCACCAACTACACCTATCCTTTTTGGTATTCTTCCTAAAATGCTATGAAACTTCTCATACCATGACCAAGAGGAAGGAGGAGCACCTGTTGCATTGCATGCTTCATATTCTTCATGATATTTCTTTCTCGTCTTGGTGATTTTGTTTTGACATTACTTCCAAGTGTGTGACACCTCATTAGGGAACGTTGCATTGATTTTGTTAACAAGCTCCTTCCAATCATTTACAGCCATAGGTTGCCTCCGATACTCCTAATGCGGAATCCCACAAATCAATCATCATTTGGAGTTTTCCATTAGTCCATAATCTCCTATCGATTTGAGGCCTTACCCAAAGTTTAGGGGCACTCAAATTAACATTCACATTTAAGCCCAACCCCAAAGGTTGAGAAGGAAAACTCAAATTTACAACTTGAAAAGACCCTAACCTTTACCCTTGAGAAGAGCTAATATTGAACCTTTAAGAAGAAGGTCCTTTCAAAAGACAACCCATGAAAGAGTTTGGCAATTGTCTTCCATTTTTTTCCTTTAAAAATCACAAACAGAACTATATCAAAACACAATCAAGTTGTATAGTTCCACTCCTCACTTGTGTCTTTGAACTTTGCTATCTAGATTATTGTCGTTGTTTTCTAGATTATGGATTGACTATAGGTTCTTGGTTGCCTTTAAAGTTTTGGGTTTTTGGGAGGATTGTCTTGGAACTTACCAAAAGGTTTTTTTCTTTTCATTTTACCAGTGGGAAGAGGAAAGTGAAAAAAAATTCATTTCATTTGTCGACATAATGATGGTGTGAAAGGTTTATTTTTGACCACTGCTCTCACAACAAATGAAGAGGTGTATATGCTGGTTTGCAAGGCATATACACTCTCCATTTGCTACATGTGCCCAAGGTTTCTCTTGCACCTCCACCACCTACGCATTTCTTGATGGGACAATTCTAGATTGAACGTCATTAGCTTGCTTGCAATGGCCTTCAAACCCTCAAATAGCCAACACCTTAAAAGGATGGTTCACATTAGTAACCTTATAGCACTAGAAATGTGTTTTTTTTAACATTTGGTAGGCAGATTGTGTTGTGTAGACGGGCCAAAGTGGGAATGATCCACAAGAAAATTTAACCAAATTTGATTACAAGTTAAATATGAAAATAATTTTGATGTAAAATAAATTTCCTTTGGCTACCTATTTGAACCACATATAGAAATCTGGCCAAATTATTGTGCTAAAATTTCAATGTTGAATTTTTAAAAAATTATTGTGCTAAAAATTATATCATAGTACGTTGGCCATTTCAACACATGTTTGTCAAATAATTAATTAATTAAAAAATATTTCCTTCAACAGATGAAATATCCTTAAAGATTCAATTTGTTCCTTCACAATATTTTGTGATTTGGAAGAAATAATTTTTGAAATTTTCAAAATTTCTGAAAGTAATGTAACTAATGTCAAATTGGTTGAGGTATTAGGGTACTACCCTTAATTCATATCATGAGTTCACCATTTCATCAAAAACAATGGCAGCCAAGTAAGTGATACAAACATAAGAATGACCCCCCCAAAAAAAGTGTGGTAAGGCCCTAGGGTGATGGCATTCCTGAAATAAGGGCCTTGATGAGGTGGAAGCTGAGGTAGGTTTGCGTTTTAGGAATGCCCTTATGTAATGGAAAGCCTTGTAAATTAAGTGAAAATAAATTAGTTTATTGTTGCCTTTTGACGATTTTCATCAAAAAAAATTTTTGGCTTTATGAGTAATCAAATCCACCCTGAAAGTAATTAACTTTTCATGCAAAAAGTGATAAATTGTCAATGAATTGCACTTCATGGATGAAATAAAATTACAAATGATACTTCTTTGATGAACTTTATTTCATCCTAAAGCACTCCGAGAAAATCTCTAGTGTATGTAGAGGGTACCTTATATCCATCAATTTCCCTCTTACAAAATCAGTGGGATATTATGCCGACTCCTCAAGAGTGGGAAGGAAATTAAGTAAGCCTCCTTATTTGGCTATTGTCTCGTCACAAATGTGGCTATTGTCTTGTCATAGGCCCCTTCTTTTGAGAATGCCCCCAACCCTAGCAGCGGAGAGGTCTCAAGTTACAACCTATAATCGGCTACGTACTGGGTTGGCCAGACAGGTGCAGGGGGTTCTGTGGACGACGACAACAACAATATTCATCCCAGATGTCATTCATCCCAGATGTCCGAGTAGTCATTGCTTTTTGGGCGAGTGAAATCCCATCCATCGAGTCACGGGTTATGTCGTGTAACACAGTTCGAGCAGCTCCCGATTATCGGAAAAAAAAAACTTGCCACTCTTGTGGCTCATTTTTTTCCCCGGTAACTGTGATGCTCTCACCGGTTATGTAGTCCAAAATTAATTTAGGCATTCGATGATATCCCATGAATTAAAAAAATTGTGGGTAGCTTGAGAATGATGACTAGGCAACATGAACTTGGCAATCGAGCATTGTTCACACTTTGCAAATTCGTCAACATGAACTTTGGCAACAAGTAAAAAATCAATTCAGCAAAATAGCCAAATAGTAGCATGGAATTCTCCCAATTTGGCAAAAGTGGAATTGGGAAGCATGTAAAGTGAAATTGAAAAAATAGCGAAGCAAATGGTATTCCATATTTTATGGATGAGCATGCATGAGATATCATTTGTGAATTTTTCAATTGATGAACTTTGATTGATAAAATTTCATGAATTTTCAAGGTGAATTCGTGAGGAAAGCAATCATAACAATAACCTAATTTCTATATTTGGTTTTTAGGTTGTGACCATAAATATAGAATATTAGGAATATTAATTAAAGATTTGTACTCCATATGTGGGTTTGTAGCCAAAGATGGCTAAATCTTCCTAGTAGCATTTTATTTTTTTCCATTTTGGTCATGGTGCATTAGTGCCGATCCTCGTGAAAATTATTTAGCATTGATGGTGACAAAGGTTCAAAATAACTTTCAAAACAACAAAAATATTGGCGAGGGAACTTGCCTGAAGCGGCCCTTTAACATTGAAAATGGGTGCAATGCTAGCAATAGACTTGGTAAGGTGTGACCAAATTTGGCGAAATTTTTGTGAAATTTTCATTTGGCGAAAGGAAAATAAGGATTTTCAGTGCAATTTTGCACCAACTCACTAGAAAAAAAGGGCTGCTTGCTAGGGATGATTGCCTTCTTTTTTACATCCCCCTAGATGGATGAACATCACTTAGGCTACACAAAGAAATTCCTCAAATAAAACCATGCCTACTACATGTTCCCTTGTGACATGACTAACTAGTTTACCCCCCATCCCCAACCTCTAGTAACATTATATATGTTGGCATTAAACAACCATGAAGCCTTTAAACCTAAATGATTCACACAAGAACTAATTGACAGGTCACTAAATTTTGTAAATGATATTTCATGAATGAAATTCAAATGAACTTTCATGAATAAAATAAATGTAGGCATGATTTGTATATCATATTGAAATAAGATGAGATGTTATTCATTATAATTCATGGATGACATTTTATGGTGTTCATTCCTAGAATCTATAATGGATGTTAAAACTCTAACAACGATTTATGCATAAAGAAAATTTCTAAATGATATTCCATGAATGAAATTTATTTCATTTTGAAATAGCATGAAATTTATGTGATTGTTTCATTCACCTGATAGAAGAAAATTTCTTCTTGAATCATATGACTTCCATCCCAAATGCACATAATTATTCCTTTAGTCAATTGGATTCAATCCATATAAAATTAATTTCAACAGAGGCATAAATTTATCTTTTTCACCCAAGAGGCACCTTGAGTAATGTAAGTTTACATAATTATTGGAAACAAAAGTGAACAAATTGCTTTGCAATGTGAAAACAAGGTGGATTTCTATGTTGTCTCCTACTAAAAAGGTCGTTGTAAAATACATGTCCTTGATTGTCAAAATGAATGAAGATCTCCATGCCATCAAAGCTATGAGAACTGATCTTGGGTTCTCGTGTGATGTTAAAGTTATCATGGGTATCATAGCTTGCATCATATCATAGTTGCCAATGTTGAAAGCTAATGCATGAATTCGTCAAATTTGTTCAAAGTTGTGAAACTTTTGTGTGATTTTGTGGGAGCCTTATGATGTGTTGTGTAGATCTACACATTATATTATGATCTAGAGAAGATGTACAATGATAAATAGTTAAAAGTTTTTACATATCTTATAAGTTAAAATAGTGGCTAGTTTTTGTCATCTTGGTGGATTGATGTAAGACTCCACAAACATGAATAATAAGATATATTTAATACCCAGTTAGTCAACAATACCAAATTCATGCAAGCAAGTCCCCTACAATAAAATTCTTTGCTATGTGCACTCATGATTATTGATATGTGTTTATTGAGAAAATGAATTCAGTGTAATTTGTTGAACTTTAATTGTTAGTATCATCAATGAATTTTTTCAAAAGTTTCATAACCACAAATTCATGAGTGTTAATGGGATCGCCTATCTTCTATGTTGATCTATACACCTTTGGGTTTGTCAATTAATTGGAAGTAAGTACTTTGTTGATTTGCAGTGTTGTAACATAATGCAACCCAAGGCACATCCTTATTTCCACACACTTGGAGGTTAAAGGGGCATGTGGGAACTTCAGGATGAAATTAGGACAATAGTGTTAGTGTAAGCTTGTGGAAAAATTAACATGCACAAATTAAAAAAACAATTTGATTAACACAAGTTGAAACCGAATGGGTGCAATCACAATAAAAGGAACCACTGGTCATAAGTTTAGAATCCTTACTAAGGACTAAAATGTACACATGGCCTTCATGTATTGATACATTAAATAAAAAGTACATGTTAAATATAAATTGGAAAATTGGAAAAGATTTTAACATTGATGATTAGAAGGGAAAAAAGATTTGAATTGATGAAAATTGTTTTTATAACCCATTTAAGCACATTTGGTTCAAAAGTGTTTTTGACCCTAAAAATTATGGATTTTGAAAATGTGACTTTAACAAAAGTTGTTGTTGTTGTGTGTGTGTGTGTGTGTGTGTGTGTGATAGAAGGCATGAATGCATAATATACATGATATAAAATCAATTTTTAGTCAAAATGTATTTATATCTAAAATGTAGTGCTAAATGGTGTATTTGAAATATATAATTTTAAGTTATAAACCAACATAAGAATGACACATGTCATGTGTAATCCTTGGAAAAGGACTTTTATGTTGGCGCCCCTAGCTCCTTTGATCGTGATTTCACATGTGGCCTTTTGTCTAAATATGTTAAATCCCGCAAAAATTTGAAAACATTTGGTGTAGGTTTGAGTAACAAAAAACACATTCAATTTTTTAATGTTGAAAAAAATTGTATGACAAATCATTATATGACATTGAACAACTGTAATAATGTAATTAAATGATTTCAAATTAATGTGATTCCAACTTTATGAGTAAAGATGAATAATTATTTCAATAAATACAATAATTTTTTTTTCAAAATAATGCAAATATGGTTTTCATTGTAGTTAACAAGTGCTTTTGGCTCCTCCTATTACAATTGTACCCAAGTGGTGCTAAGATTTATTAGAGGCAACCAAAATTCACTTTATTCACATGGCCCAAACCCTTGGGAGGAAGCACCCTATAGTATATTCTATGATTGGCGATGCAAATTACATTGAAATCACAAAAATTCTTAAAATTCCACATGGGAGTCCCAAAAACTTTTGAAATTATGATTTATTATAAATTTCATTACTTTGTGAGCTCATAATTTCTGCATGTGAATTTTAATTAAGGAATTTCAAATGGGAAATCCCTTCATGAAATCTTTCCAATGCCATATGGCATGGTTTAATCTAAAATCATTTGACCCATGTTTCTTGAGTTTCAATGTTCATGAATCAAATTTGCCAATTTGATTTTTGTGCATTTTTTGGGCCATAACTTGACCTTAAGATTTCCAAATGGAAAATGTGAACTTTTGTTTTACATCTACACTTAAAGACCTTTCCAATGGTCTAAATAAGGTTTAATTTGGACAAGGTTTGTTATTTTCATTTTTGTTCCAAAAATTTGAACAATTTAAAACTCCAATTCCCAAAGTGATTATCATTTGGGAGTGTTTGAGACTCACGTCCTTTGCATTTTCCCACATTTGTGAAAATGTGCATGAGACTTGAAACAATTTTCCAACTCACATCATCTTTTGTGCCCACAGCTTTGATCATGAGCCCAATGTTAAGGTTGCAACATTGGTTTAATTATAATGCAAGAAACACATTCCATGCCCATCTAATTTAGTTGAAGGCATGTACAATATTGTTTCAAGAATGAGTTTAGTAATGAAGATTGGAAACATTCAGTAGGTTAAAGCCCAACAAAGTTGAAGAAGAAACTTGCTTAAAAATAAAGGTAGATTCCTTGTTAAAATTAGTGCCAAATAATAAAAGAAAAAAATTCAAAGTGTTTTATGTTATGGAAATAGTTTCTAAACACTAGACCCAAATTATAAGTCAACTTCCTACTAGAATTGTGTAGTTCAAAAGTAGAACATGGATAGGGCCTGCCATAATAACCTAGGAGCCTAAGCCCTTTCCACACCCATTTTACATACATTATAGAACCTTGGTTAGAATGTTGGTTCAATCATCTCATTACAATTTTGTGATTATAAAATTAGCCATTGGATTCAAAGTTTATCCACTTGGAAATCTTTGGTATAAATTTTAACAAAAAGCAAACAAAGGATGAAGTGATAGCAAAATCAAATTGAACTTACCTAAGATTAGGCAAACACTACTCGATAGTGGATCTAAAGTTTTAAACTAGAAAAAATGAGCTTAAACATGTCATTAATCTACATGCACCTTGATACATAGTTGAACAATGACCATGTTAAGTACTCATTAAGAAAAATTGAGGCCAAAATTGATGTTTTTCACATAAGAGTGAAATGCTTCAATTTTCAAAATGTGAATGAAACTATGAGAACTTTGTAAATTAGTTGCAACTACAAAAGGAAGCAATGTTAGTCCCCATTGGGTCCCCATGCTAGAACACTTGGGTCACCTACCCATAATTGAAATTTCAAAATTAGTCCTTTAATACCCACTACTATCCCCACCAATGTCATAAAGGTGCATCTTTGAGTGTTGGCAATTGAGTTCATTGGTTGGAGCCTCAACTTTCCATGTATTTATTATCAAGTCCTTACCAAAACTTGCATGGGAATGCCCAATTAGCAAACCACTTAAGAACTTTCAAAAAGCCTCACAAATACATGGTTAATTTTCATTGACCTTTGTTGTGTTGACAACTTGATGCATATTTTGAATAGGTGCCAAATGTTTTGAGACCTTTTGTCATTATAAATACATTTTAGACTATAGATTGACACACTCCTAGGTTCATTATGTGGACTTGGTGGATTTTTAAAAATTTTACAATAGTAAAACTCAACATTTGGGATGAATTATTTAAACCTCCATGACTAAAACAAGTGAGTGAAAGCTTCAATTGATTAGGATGAGTTTATGTTATCTAACAATAATTTTCATTCACTTCATATATATATATATAGTAATTAGAACCAAAATGATCAGGTCACAAAGTCACATGAATTTCACCATGACTTTGACCACTATGGGAGACACTATTTGCCCTTATAATATATTCTACATGTTTCCATGACAACTATATCTCTATGATTTTTTTTTCAAAATTCATAAAGTTCTTTTACCAAAATTGAAGCATTTTATTGTCACGTGATTTTGAAGGGTTATAACTTTGACACAAACAACCATATTGAAATGCATGTACATTACCATTTAGCTCCTTTCAAGTGCTTTCCAAGTCATGTCAAAATTATCACATATATTTTATTTGCCAATCCAAATTGTCTTACAAATGGTTGCAACCTTTTTCACAAATGATATTTTGACTTTTCAAATGAACATAGCTATTTGGAAACAACTATATTTTGGGAATGTGAACACATTTTCTTGTATTCCTTTTTCATCACTTTGTAATAAACTAAAGATTACTTGACTTGGACAAAGTCGACCATTCCAAACCTTGCTTTATTGACGTGGGCTCCTATCAATCTAAAACATTTTTTACACATTACTTAGATATTTATTTTATTTTATCATGTTGTCATGCAAATGCAATCTCATTTGTGGGACATTGTAAATATATTTTAAAAAGTTGATTCCAAATGCTATATATTGGCTACATATGTTATTGTGGAAATTCCACAAGATGAATCATTTGTTTATTGCATGACATTTGCAAATGTAGATAATAAGTTTTCCACGTTAATTATACTAGTTAGTAATTGTATGGTGTCATTTGGTAATCTTCTTATCATAAGTGTGTTTGAATTGTATATTGTGCTATGTAGGCTAGGAGTGAAGACATGTATTTTAATTAATATTCAATGATTGTCATTTATGAAAACAAGTTGAAAATAATTGTTTAGGTATCTATGTATACTTCCTATGATTACATTTGTGTGTTGTTGGTAATCTAATGATTGTAGTTTTTGAATATATAACATTCAAGTAGATGTTGGTTGTTCAACCATCCATTTCGATTGAAAGTATGTTTTCATAATCATTAGCTAATTGGAGGTCTTATCATAATTAGTCAATGATATTACCATCAATGATGTTATTGTTTTAATCCTTGTCTATTATAATCAAATTATCATCTTTTTGTTCTAGGATTTCAGTGAACACTATTTGTGTTGGATTGTTCTATTTTTTTGGTTATATTATGTTTTGGAATAAGTGTTTCCATTTCAAACTATCCTTTTTTGAAGTTGGATTTGTGTACCTTTTGGATAATAATATATTGTAAGTTTATGAGTCCATATATGGAACGTAAATTTTATAACATTACATATATGTTTTGCATATTAAATGATACATTGTCAACTAGTTGGCAAAAGCCCATGATTAAGTTGTCAAATGTTTATCCTTGTGTTTTGAAGTCTATGAGACAAAAAGTTGGGGCAATTGGTAGTTGATATATATTGATTGTAAATGTTTTGAAATCATTTAATTCTAGTATGTGGTGATGATATTGGAAACTTCTTGAAATAGGAACTATTGGTATGACATTTTAAAGGAGGCTCTCGAGTTTTATCTCTTGTGAATTGATGTGATTTTGTATGAATTGATTAAAATTGATTAAAAGATTGATGGAGGATGCATTATCACATTTTTCTATATCCATTTGACATTTATGAAAAATTTATTTTCAATACGACCTCTGCTCTCATTGAAATTTTGTAGTTTAAGATATAAATTTTGCGTTATAATGACTTGCATTCCTTTGTAGATTTTGAAGAAAAATATCAAATATTGAATTCTACTTGTGGACATTGTTGACCTTATTATGTAATTGGTATCATTATTTATTGAATTTTTTTGTTTGTGTACATTGCAACAATAATGTAACATTTTTGTTTGGATGTTTTTGAATGAATATCTATCATGAAATGATTGACGATGTTTCATAATTCATTACAAAAATTTACGAAAGTTGTTGTCCTCAAATAAGGAACAAAATCATGTTGTGCATAGGGCTAAGTGATTCAAATGGGAAAGTAATTCCTTCTTACACATGTGGGCTTATACATGAATGTGGGTTGTGTTATGCTCATAATAACATGAGAACCTTGTGCAACATGTTCATGAAAAGTTGGGCCATTTTGGGGTTCTTAAGGCTTATAGTTTGCTCTAGGCATAGTATTAGTGGTGATAAATGCAATTGCAAGTTCAAAAATTTGTGTTTCAATGTGTGGTGTGTGATTAAATGTGAGCATCATTCAACATGCCTACATTTCATTCACAAGCATTGCCCATTGTATTGGTGGAGTTTGGATTTTTTTTGATCCACTAAGTTTGACACAACTAATATATTTTGGTTATGATCAAACATTTTTTAAAAATGGATAAAGTTGGTGCCTTTGCTAGATTATAGTAGTGAGGGTGTTGCATATGCATTTTTGGACATGGTGTTTAATAGGTTTGGGGCTCTAGTCAAAATACTCATTGACAAAGGTACAAAATTCCATGGGGAATTCCATTGTATGGGCTCCAAAAATTCCGTTTGTGGAAGTATGGGCTCTTAAAAGGCCACACTAGAGATTGGGATCTATAGGTACCATAGTTAATTAATTATGGGGTATAGGTTCAATTAGTAGGCCTCCCTTGCATCCTTCTCACCATATTTTATACTATTTGACCATGAGCCCAAGTTACTAACCTCAATCCAATGAGATATGATCGTCATTGATATGGATGATCAAAATGTGTGGTTCCAAACATGTGAATAACAAATAACTTTGTTCCAATGTGTAATGCCCATGGCTATGGAAAATTAACAATTGCTTAACATTAATATACAATTTGGTGTACCACTATTTGAGGAGGTAGATATTGGCTTTGAGTTCATAGATTTGAATTGGGAAACTATGTGTACTTGTAGTAAACAACATTGACTCCTTTGGATGTGATTGTGGGACATGTTATTTTGTGGGTGCAAAAGGTTTTACCTTTTAGTGTGTTGTCGTTGGAGGATTGAGACGGTTAGATATGGAAGGATCATGTGCATAATTGTGTGTTGTGTCATCTCCCCAATGTGGATGGCCAAATTTACCCATCTTTGGTGGTTGTTCATGTTGAATTTCATTGTATGTTATGTGGATAGTTTATAGGGGCTACTATCATGTTAGTGTGTGATTGGTGTTCAAGGGGCTAGCATATGGGATGCCTTACACTGCCCTTGGACAAGGTACTAGTCAAGAAATGGTTTTGCCTTTTTGTCAAGAAATGGTGCATTTCATAAACCTAGGATCCTATTCTTGAATTAAATGGTAGGAAGTACACCTTATGTTTTTTTTCCAAGGTGATTCACATTTGGTTGAGGATTTGAAGGTTGCAATTAGGTGACTAACAATAGGGCTCACATTTGTAGTCAACCTATTGATCTTTATACCTTAAAGTAAGGTGTTCATTTTAAGGATTTACAAAAAATATTTCCTACATTGTTATTTGGCTTAAGGGGTGGTTTGGAGATGATGCACTCTTTAGGAGGTGTGTATTTGTATCGTGTTTTTAGACAACAATGGTTGTAGGTGTTGATATGGTATTGCACAACAAATGTCAAGAGTTTTATCTTGGTTACATGTTTATATTTTAATTATTATAAGTAAACTAAGATAAATTATTGCGGAACTAGTTCCAATGTGAACATGATTATAATTATTTAGCGTATGGGATATAGTGCTAAGATGTGTGATTTCAAATGATTTGAGATTCTAAATCACATAATTTTTTTTATTTTGTAATTTTTCTTTGTGTTATGTCAATTTTCTTTTGCACAAGGTGTTTTGAGCTTGGATTCTTACATTGTTGGAGGGGAATCATGTTTTGGGTTTGGAGGTTATGCATTTTTGAAGAGGGTTGTTATGTTATTAGGTTTGTGTGTGTGAACAATGATGGATGTAGGTGTTGATATGGTAACACATGACATCTTTCAAATTTTGGCCTTCATCAGTTATATGCCTATATACCTCATTTGACCTTTGGAAGGGGTTTGGTCCAGTTCAAAGAACCATCCAACATAGGTTGTGTCAATATGATTCTTGCATATCTAAGGGAGGCCTACTATAATAACAAAACAATTACACAAAACAATTGAATTTAAATGTGAGGGCTAAATATGTGCATGGTAACAACTAACAACAAGATGACTAGTCAGTTTGATCACTAAATTCGAAGACAATAGAGTTATTCATAAAGTACCCCAAATTAAACTGGAGCTACTGGGCCCCAGTTTTTCTCAAAACTGGGGATGAAATGAGAAGTCAGGATGAAGTCAGCCCACATTAAAAAAACAGGGGACTGAAAGAGTTTTCTGACTGGGCTCAGTCCTTAGGGGACTTTCACCCCCCAGTTTTGGATTCGCATCACATGTCCCTTGAATGTTGCTCACATCCTTGATTAAATGAAATCAAAGCCTTGTCAGAATAAGAACCTGCAAATCTTCTGAACTGATACCCAGTTTCATGAAATGTTACACTCACTTTAGAATCAAAGAACCTCCTCGGGTTCTAGTTTTTTAAAAAGGAAAACCCCCTGGAAGAACCAGCAGTTTTCATGAAATAACTGGGAGTTCTATAGAACATTATTTGACTGGTTCTGTAGATTGTTGGAGAATGGTGGTTATGTATCATCAGAATCCGAGGTTCTCGGATTTGTGAGAACCTGCAATTATATATCAGAACCTGTTTATTTGATTTTCGGTTTAGTGAATTTCTAGAATTTGGCAATTAGTCGGTTATTAGTTGGCAATTCTAATAACCACCCAACTCTGGTTTCAGCTAACCCTCTTTTTTTTTCCCCCAGACAAAAGTTCTAGAATCCAGTGTAGCTATGAAGTATGTGATCAGGGTTTAGGGTTTAGGGGTTTAGGGTCCAACCCGACTAGACTGTACTACTGGTGACAAATTAAGACTTCTGGTAAAGGATCAAATTCTTTCCAGAGCTTTGAAATTCCTTGTCTAGCAGCTAGCTAACTTCTGACATTAGTTGAAAACTCATTGACATCTCTACATTCACTAATCTCCCATCTCTTGACAAACATGCATATTTTGCCAGAGCTCACCCAATACAACACACAGTAAGAGACAGACACTTCTTCCAGTAAGGGGTTGTTGAAGAAAGTCCTGTGTGGAAAACCAGGGAAAACCACACAACAAGAAAGAGAGAAATTTCCTCACTCCTTACTCCAATTCTGAATAACCTTAGATATCATGAAAGTAGAAGTACCCAAACTGATCATTGTACCCTAAACCTAAGTCTACACTGGTTTCCTACATGAAAGTAAAAGCACCCAAAATCATCATTGTACCCTAAACTGAGGTCTACACTCTACACTGGTTTCCTGTATAAAGCTAGAAGCACCTTAATATGGTCATTGTACTCTAAACTGAAGGTGAAAAAATGAAGGATAATATTTATTGTGATGGACTAAGCACATCCCCACCAATGCACTGCACAATATCTTCTGGATGAAGAACAATAAAATTTTTGCCAATTTGAAGGTAGTAAAATGATTTTCTGCCAGCATTTGTGCACATAATGCATAATGCTCTGCCTGGCAAAAGGCACAACAGAGTCTAACACTTAGTCTTGATTGACTAATAAGAATAATTGGTTTAGGTTGTTTGCAATCAATAGTGTCTCACCCATTAGAGTCCTAGTTTTGGTGTTTATGGGTGAGCATGTGAAACAATAAGGAAGTCATCTCGGATGTGAAAAATACTATTGTAGGCCCAAATATTGAGTTTGGGTGGAGGTGCTTTAATGTCATTTAAAGCACAACCTTTGACACATACTATTAGGTTCTTATTGGTATTGTTTGTCAAAAATCAAAATACTAAGAACCAGGGCTTCGGATTGGAATGCACATTTCAGATAGTAGGCTAATGCCTTGAGCTAGTCAAGCACAAAAATTCAGCAAATCATAATGCATTTTTACAATAGTTCACACATTACAATTCCAATTGGAAGAGGTTCTTAATTTTCTTATATTTGTGCCAAAAGAAGTGCAAGGTAAAACCAAGAGTTGTTCTTGCCAAATTGCTGTAATTTGGACAATCTTTTTACGTGCTTGAACTGCCCTTGAACTGAGAATTGGTGAAAAGGTTTGTTGCTCAATGTTTTTAGCATTTTGAAAATAAGAGTTGAATCAGATGATGGAGTGCCATGTTCTAAGACAGGAGCAAGGTTGAGCATATGCAAGGCACCTCAAAACAAACAAGATTTCTTTGCTTGTGTGTTGATATGCCCTTTGAATGTGCAACTTCGACTACCTATTCATTTGTCCAAGTCATCACAAGTCCAAATGCCCCCCCCAAAACCTTTTTCTTCACCACACTCATGTGAATGCATTCTACCTACTTTGCAAATTCTGAATTTAAGCAAGATGAGAAGGAGATCAAATTCTCGATAAAACTGAAAATTCTCATGTCTGCCCCTAGTTACATCAATTGGACACTCAACAGTGGTAAATTTCCATTTTCAACCAAATTCCAAACCAAAAGAATCAGTCAGCTTTGCCATTGCCTACAACATTGACAGAGCCAGATTCTTTAATATAGATGGATTTGACAGCTCTGTTGGGCAGCTGGGTGGCTACACATCATCACTCCATGCACTTGGGAGAGCTATCCTGCTGTGACGTTCAAGGGTTAAGCTCTAGTGCAATTTACAAGGCAAGAAGTTATCCCAGCTACAGTGGAAATCAGTTTTGTGCAAATCGGGTGGTGGTGGTGGTTGTTGTCCTCATTGCTAAGTAACGCTCAATTAGTACTAGTCTCATGGCAGACTGAATGCAATTGTCAGAAGCATGATAGAAGCAAAACTGTAATCAACATAAGAATCGCAAGAGATTACAATCCGACATCATGTCAACATGATCTCCAGCCCAACTTCCACCACGTTTGCAGGCACCCAGTACAAGGACACCCATGTTCTAATCCACCTAAAAAATTGTGGTAGATACACACAGAGAGGCTAGACATGCAACACTGCACACTGCAATCTAGACAATAATATGTAATAATTAGGCAAAGAAAAACCCCGGAGAAAACTTCAGAAGCTGTATGATCTGAAGACCAAGATCTTGTCAGCAAGTTTCTCTGGGAGATCCAATAATAGACCTGTATGTATACTTCACCAACTTGCCACTCTCTATATACGTGATACCCAACTAATTTTTCCTTTCAAATAGTTCAAGAAATGTGAAAAAACTCACTGCTGCATAACTAACAAAGGATTGTCACATGTGTATGAAACTAATACTAGATTTGGAATCTAACATATATTATGCTTTAACTCATACCATTAGCATGCATCTTTTGCTATCTCATTTTGACAAGACTTGCATTCACATGGCTTGCAAGCAATGAAATGGAGTTGCATCCTAACTTTGGATGCCCTAATTGAGTGAAATACAATATTTGTCCATTACAATGGGTTTGGGATCAAAATGGGTCACACACATTTATCTCTTAATGTGGAAGGAAATAAGAACACTTTTTGATGTGTTTAACTCAATATGGGACAAAGTAGGCATTTGGGTGGCATCATTGTTTTGTTGAATACCCATTATATTCAATTTCATATTGGTCAAAACAACTTTTGAAATTTTTGCATATTAATTTTCAATGAGATACAAGCATAAGCCTAACACCACTCAAACCATTCATGTCCCACCTACAACTCATATTTTTGGGACTAGGATGGGCATTTGATTTTTTATTTTCATGAGATTGGTGGTGAACTAAGATGAAGTCATTTAATGAGTTGTAGTCTATGACTCTGCAAAGTTGAATAGGTATATATGAATCACATAAGTACCTATTGTATATATACTCTACAGATGTGCCATAAACACAAATTTGAAAAACAATGATGGAATTTGGGATGCAAAAGAATTATTGATATATGAATCAAGGAGCTAATAATTGTTTGAAATTTTTCTTCATGTTTCATTTTATGTCAATGTTGTCATGTAAACTTATTTGCAATCAATAATATCAAAGTTTTGAGTATATATATAAGATAATGAAATGGTTATGCCTTTCCCTTTTCCATCACAAAAGTGTGTTTACCTCCTCAAATTCAATTGATTTTATCAATTTGTTGAATTTCAATCGAAATTTATTGAATCAAATTAAATTTAATTCAACATTTGAATTGAATTTATTGGATTCAATTCCATTCAATTTGGCGAAGCTTAAGGAAATTGAATTGAACCAAATTGGATTCAATAGAATTCAGCTAAGTTTCACTAAATGAAATTAAAATTGAAATGAATTGAATTTCAATTTAGTTAAATTGATAAATTTGGAAAAAATCAATCAAATTGAATTCAGCCACTTCAAGAATGAAAAAACTAATAAAATAGCCCAATTTTTTTTAAAAACCCCTTTCCTTTAAATGCGTTTACAATTATATATTTTTCTCATATTGATAAATTATATGGCAAAGTATATTGCCTAAATTATTTATTGAAATAAAAACATGAGAATTACTACAAATTTGTTCTCCTAATTGCAATGGTCTTTTTAAAAACCATGCTCATGAACTTTGAAAATTCATAATTAAATTACACTTACTCAGCTAATCATTTAATCAAATAATCAAATAAAATATCATCAAAGGTATATTTGAAAATTATATCCCCCAAAAAAACCAAAACATGTTTTGAAGCTTGTGAACTTTACCAGAAAATTTAAGGAAAATAAACATTGTTACGTTTCATATTTTTATATTAAGAGTAAAACCTTATATTTTGGGGATTTTCCAAAGGTTTTTATTTTCAGGTCACAAGGGAAGTCATGTGAACTCAAAACCTTTTTGGCCATATTTTGAAACAGCTGCTAAGGATAACAACTACAATGCACCTTATAAGGCTTGAACCAATGATGCATTACAATGATGGCATTATGAATATAACTAAATTTTCACAAAATCAAAACATACTTTCATTAGTTGATTGTCACTAATAGTGGAAAACCCAAGTCTTGTAATCAATAAACGCATTTGCTTTTAGTCATAAAATTAAGGATTGAAATTTCTTGGAAACATCAACATTTCAAATTATGATACGAATTTTATTTATAAATGATAGGGAAATTTTAAGCCTAAATCATAAGGTGAAAATTGTGCTTTATAGATAATGAATGCTTTTTGAAAACTTTTGGTTGATATCAATAGAACATGTAAAAACTTATTTGATACTATTTCTCCTTTGCCAAAATGATAGAAATTAAGAAAAATAGTTTGAAGGCTTAAAATAATTAAAATTGAACACATATATATTCCATGTGATAATACTTTTGATTATGTTTAGCACCACATACAAAAAATAAGAAATACAAATTTTACCTTATGATTGTCATGCAATACAAACACTTGGTTCAATGCAAATACAATACATCTCAAACTTGGATTCTACACACAACCATATTGTGGACCTCTTGGACATTTCATTTAATTGACTGCTAGCAAATTCCCATATCCATTTTGACATAAAATCATTTTAAAGATTGTCTTCACTAGACAATCCAATTTATGCCTTCTACCTCACACATTCAATTATGATTTTACCAAATGTGAATAAAGAACATCGAGAAAATACCCAATGCATGTGAGATAACCTAGTTGACATTTATTTAACACTTGATAGTTGTATACCTTTGTTGAGTTTGAACACAATTGTTGTGAAATATTTCACACATGGTTCATATAATATTAAAATGGGTCAAATGTTCTAACTAGTGTGAACCCATTAATATATCCTTCAACTATGTGCAAACCATGGATGACATCATACAAATTTACATTCCTTGAACCATGTTGGGAAATTAAATACATTTTCCAACATATGTACTTGTACACAATACCAAAATCCAAGTTATTTGCATTATTTTGTCCATTACACATATATTTGACTTTTGTGTGCATATTTCTTTTAATTGAAATAACATCAAAACTATTTCAAATGGCTGGGGCTCATGGTCATATTGTAAATGGGTGTGAGGTCAAATATAACCAACTCATCCTAGATCATGCTACCTATGATGGCAAACCCACATATAGTCAATCACCAAGTAGACTATTTGTTCGAATAAAAGTGCCCATACATGCAAGGATAAACTTTGGGGGAAGATAAGATACCTTATGCCCCTTTCTAACATTTAAAAAGTGCCCATGATTGATGTTGTGTGCTATGACATCAATGTTTATAATTATCATTGTCATCACACATACAACACATAACAAATAAAATCTTATTCATGGTACATGTTCAAACCTTGTAAGCTTTTATATGTTTATGTGCTTTCCATGGTACATGGTGTTTATGTTGTTTTTATCTTGTGGGTTTGGATTCATCCATGCCCAATCCACAAATTAGTTTGAACTTATTCACATTGGAATTGGTTCACAACTAAATTAAATTAGCCTAACTAAGCTAAATTAAGCATAATTAATTTAAATTTAATTATAAAGCTAATCATAACTGTGTGACATTGAAAATGGGCAATAAGCTAAGGTTAAAACTATGTTAGGAGATGGGACACATATTTAACTTGCAAACTTTAAACAAGTGATTCCTTGGATTTCACTTGTATCATGATATAAGTCAAATAGTAAAATATGGTTCCTTAATTATTCCAAAGGTTTTTATTGATGGTAATGCATAACATCAAACAAATTATATAACATATGTGCTCAACAAATAAAATGGGAACTTTCTTTTATGTCAACATTTGCAAATGATACTTGAATTTAATTTATAGTTTTCCTAATTTTGTAAAACACCAAATGATGGAAGGAAAGTAAGCTAAATATTCATAAGGTCCTTGATAACATATGCAATGTTAAAATATACAAATTTAATTAATGACCCCTATGGCATGCATGCATTCATTCAAACCTTTTGTGTCACCATAATATTGGGCCATTTAGGACAATGGAATAAATAGGAAATATGGAAATGAAAAATTGTAATAATCATTCACAAACTTAATAAAATCATATCACTTGAGTCCATAGCATTTATTTGTTTATTTATTTTTTTAAAAATTGCCACAAAAATTTGTGTGAGAGTGTTTGCATGGTTTGTTGACCCCACATTTCCACATGGGTGAGGTGTCGATCAAATAAGTGTTTGCATTGGGCTTCAAACTTGTGAACACAATTTTTTTCACTTAAAAGTGCACTTTGAAGGTGATGGGGATTGCAAGTGGGCAATAGAGTCTAATTCTAGAAACTCATGTGGCAACGTAATGTCCTTTCATGTAGTTGTAACTATTCTCAAAGGTCAACATTCACATTTTGAATGTTGTTATGATTTTTCCTAATAAAGATGAGAAAATTGGCCCAAATTTTTAACTAAGATTTTGAATAGAGGTAAATGAATGTAAGAAGATGTTAGGCTATTAGGGGTTAACAATGGCAATCTTGCACAAAAACTAAAAGAAAAAAAGAAAAAGAAAAAGAACTAAAATTCAAGCAAAACATCAAACAATAAATAATAAAACCAAATGAAGCTTGAGAGCATACTTACTATATAAACAAATTGTCATCAAATGAATACTTATCATCTATAAAGGGTAGGTTTTCATTACAGACTTTTTCAGACATATTTTTTTTTCCCCTAGATTGATTTTTTCTCTTTGTAATAAGTTTCTTGAGTTGTAATCACCTTTTCCTTGAAAAGGTAAAAAAAACAAACAACACAAGTAGTGTGCCACAAAATTGTTTATTAAAGTTAGGAGTAAAATCTATAAATAAAATAAAAGAATGATATGTAAAAACTCCAAATTCTTATCAAAAGCTTTTATAATTTGCAACATGTAAATAGGAGTTCATTTAAAAAATAAAGTCTTAACAAAAGTTCAAGGAACTAATTTGAACAATCTCATTTGCAACAAACTTTTTCTTTGCACTTAGGGAGAAGCCTATGATGCTATTACAACATTTAATTACCAATTTATTGAAGTTAACTCCTCAAAACAATCCAAGGTTCCCATTTGAACAATTTAATTGGCTATAGTAGCTTTTATTCATCATAGGCACTAGCCTATTCCACAAACCTCATATCTTTGTGAGTATTTTCTATGTATCCTATAACCCTTGTCTCCATACCTTGTTTGTATATAGTATACACGGACATGGCTAAAAAGGGATAAAGGTTTAGTCAATACATTGGTAACCTTTTGACATTAGGACATCCTACCGTAGTCCACCCCTACTCTTCATCGAGTTTGTATCCATTCTACTTTCCACTTTTTGACAACCGGGGAAAACAATTGCCACCATTCACCCTCGAAAGAAAGAAGGTCAAGAACTTTTTGTCAACCATCTTTCTTTCTTTGAGGATGGATTGGATTCAATAGGAAGGATAGTTGCTCAATCATGGAGGTGATGGTGGATTGAATCACTTTTGCTTGACCATCTTTCTTTGAAGATGGGTTAGATTGGATTTGATAGGAAGGATGGTCATCTTTCTTCGAGAATGGATTGGATTCGACAAGAAGGATGCTCATCTTTCTTTGAGGATGGCTTGGAATCTATAGGAAGGATGGTTGCATGATGTAGGTGATGGTGGACTCAATCACCACCTCAAACTTAATCTAAGCTAGAGAAGACAATCAAGAGAAGACAATAGAAAAGCAGAGAGCTTGGTGGGTATTGGGTACAAGGGGTACTGAGCATGAGTACTTGATATTGTACCTGATCGTGTACCTTCTAGGCTTTTGTGTGTGTGGGGGTATACACAATAACAGGATATAAAAAAGACTTCAGGTCTGGAGTCTGGATGGCTTCTTAACCAAGGCAAAAAGGAAGCCTTTTGAAGTGTTTTATCTTTTATTTTTAAAAGGCTTTTATTATTTTCCCTTCTTATTTCACTTTTTCAAACTGGTTTTCAAGAACATAGATTTGCAAAACAAGTGAGAGAGAGATAAAGTAATTAGCACTGAGAAAATGTGATGATGTTCAAGTTGAAATTAAGCAAGTATGATGATTTGTCCAGAGAACCCATGTTGGTGGATGACAATCATTTTGCATCAATCAAAATGTGATAGCATCCTGTGGTAAAATTTACAAAATTAATAAATA
>Ga0116229_10002208_pt1 | contig 31303 bp, 26 predicted proteins | sample S1TSphgellanicum_3_FD_87313 | JGI IMG/M metagenome (GOLD analysis project Ga0116229, IMG submission 87313) | Host-associated microbial communities from peat moss isolated from Minnesota, USA - S1T2_Fc - Sphagnum magellanicum MG | ecosystem: Host-associated > Plants > Peat moss > Unclassified...
GCAGGTCTCAAGGGGAGTAATAAAAAAAATTTTAAATGTTGCTCTTTGGCCCGAGAACTTAGAGTCCTCCCATTTTTCCCCCGCCCAAGAAAAACCCCCCCCCCCCCCCCCTTCCCCTCCCCTCCCCTCCCCTCCCCTTCACCTGCCCTTGTCCTACACTCCTTTCCTAGGGCAATGATGTACAGACCATATCTCAATTGCAGTACTGGTGAGTGGTTCCGACTTAAACCATTGACTAGAAGAGAACCAAATCAAACTTGTCACATGGGCTTGGAATTTTGGGTGGGGTACTTAGTTTAAGAGGGGAACAGGCTAATGGAGAAATGCCTATTATATATATATACATATATATATAATATGAAGGGCCCCTAAGATTCACTAATACTCCTCCTTATATATAAAAAGAGTAGGTTTAAAATCTCTCGTGCTCCTAAATTGTATCCATAAGATCGCTCTCACGGGGCTACTACCTTGTGATCCCCATGTGTTTAGAATATGGTAAAGTCTAAGGATCATAGACATTCTCAAAATGCCCGGCCAGACTCAGCTACCCCTCTCATCCTAGCCCCCCCCCCTAGGCCCCTTATTTTGTAGATGCCCCCACCCTAAGGTATTAGGGAGTGACATGTGAAATCACTACCAAATTTATAGGTTGTGCAAATTAATTAATTGTTGCACACAAGCCCATAAATTATGTATAGAATAAGTTTTTCACCACTTTCATTAAAGTATTTTTTCAGAAAGCAAATATATATATATATATTTGACAATGCACTTGTGCACATGATAGAAATTATGGGTCACCTATCCACTTTCAAAATTGGGGCCCCACTTGTTGTTAGACCAATCATGTAGATAATTACATTGTAGTTATCCGGAAGGGCTTTCCAACTGCAGGAAGATTGATCGGCCAAAAGTGACCTTGAGAAACATCAACAAAAGCTGATGACCACATTATTTTGTTGACCCTATCTATTCACAGACAAGGGATGTAGTACCTATTATGGTGCATTCACACTTGATGTTAAGTCAGTGTTAAATGAAAATCTAGTTGGCATCCTAGGTGGCACACAATGTTAAATAGGTGATAGCTTAATTTTAAGTGAATGTTAGCTTAACATAAAATTTTGATGGTAAGTAAGATTAAATCCTAAATGATTAGCATGGTGTTAGGGGACTCAACATTAGAGTCCCTCACACCAAGTGCAAATGCACCTTTGGTGTACTAATATACAAAGTGTGTTGAAAAGGCTTTTGTGTAGGTAGGCCAAAAAAAATGTTAATGCCAATGAAATTTATTTTTGGCTTGGGGGGTGTTGGAGGGGATTTTCGAGGGGGTATTTTTTGGGCAGATTGGGGACTGTTTGAAGTCTGAATTGGGCTGTGAAATAGGGCTGAATTAGGGGGTCTACTTGAGATAAATTTTTGGGGCTGTTTGAGTGGGAATTTGAGGGTGGAGATTGGGGGTTTGGTTGGGGGGTTCCTAGGTTCTTGCCACTAGTTTGTGCACCATGAAAGGGTGGGGGGTGGGGGGTTTGTGGAAACAAAATTTGGGTGGTCATAGAATTCTGGGAAAAAAAAAAGAGCAAGGCTTGAAAAATATAATTGCAGCTAAAAGGAAAATAATGATTTTTTCAGAGTGTAAAGCATTGGCAGAAAATTTCTAGTGACTTTGGAGGGCACATTGTCAAGTGGAATTTTTCCTCTCCAAAAGAAGGTGGTGTTTGATTTTTTGAAACACCTCACCTCTCTTCTTCTTTTTCTTCCTTTTCCCCTTTTCCCCCTCTTACCTTAATGTCAGGTAACGGCCTCAAAGCAGTGCATTCTCCAAATAAGAACCCCTTTGGCTTATTTTGGGAACAACCTGCTCCTCCCTGGAATTACCCTACTCCAAATTGAGAAGACTACATGGATCTGGCAGGCCTCCCACTACTACTACTACTACTAGAAACTCCAACAGGGAATTCTTGCAACAAAACTGTGGGGCTTCATCTGGAGCTTGGAAAATAAACTTGCAATTGAAAGAAAGATAGTGGCTTCAAAGAGTCAAATTGATGCAAGGGGATAAAATACACTAAGCTTCCCACCACTCCCACATCTTACACACTTCAATCGGGAATTCTGGAAACAAAATTTGGGGCTACAAATACAGCTTGGGAAATTGAAAGTGTAAAATTAAAAGGAAATAAACATACATTTGGAGAGCCAAATTGATGATAGAGAAGAAAAACCACTAGGCTTTGCACCGCCACCACCACCACCACTACTACTAAAGCAACTCCATTCTTATTTCTGTGCCTATGTTTAGGGATCTCCCCCAGCAGAAGAACCCTAGGGTGTTATGCAAGGGGAGCTCCCCCAATTTTTTATGTTCCCACATTCCCATGGAAATATCTTTTTTCTATGAAATGAGAAAGAAATGAGGAAATAAAAAGAGAGTTGTTTAGGGAACGGGAGGTGTTCCTGTACTTGTGCGTTCTCCTGAGGTTTGGGAACACCCTTGGGCTCATGCCCTCAAGTGCCCCTCCTTCAGGAGAACCCACTTGTATGGGAACCTCCTATGGAGATTGGAAAATTAAATTTTGTACCAGGACAAACATTTGAGGTTGGAGAAACAAATTAAAGAGAGTGAATTAATAACAACAATAAGTCTAATAACTTACTGCTCCTTAGGTGAACCAGCACCCACACTAGAGCCATGGTAATATCCCATCATAACACTATAAATCAAGGTCATCTTTGAGTCCAAATTTAACCTTAGGAAGTGTTAAATTTGGAATCAGAGACGCTTATGTAGGCTTGGGATGGGTTATTCACCATGGAGAGATGCAACTGCCAGAAAAACCGGGATTTAACCATGGTAGCAGGGTGGATGCTGGTTCACCCTGGCCACCCAGTTACTACTACTGAAACTTACTACTGACGCACCTACTACCTACCTACCTACCTTCTGGGCAAGGTGCGATAAATTTCAGGCCACGTCGTCGCTTGACCGTCTCCTACCGCTTCTCTAGCTGTCGGCGCCGAAAACGCGTGGGCCGTGTACCGCCGGAACGTGGGGAAAGCAATGCCTTATCCGAAACGCCTCATGCTGCCATAAATTCGTTGGCAGCTACCGTCCGTCCGCCCATGAATGTTGGATATGTTTGAAATTACTCCAACAGTCTTGTCCATTTCTGCTCGGCTCTGCTCGGCCCTGAGAATCATCTCAGCAGCCGTAGTAGTTTTTTCCTTCTTTTTTTTTTCCTTTTATCCCCTTTTTTTTCGGTACCGATTTTCTTCTGAACTTTAACAATAAAATTACCAAAATTAGTCGAATTTACGCTCACCAAAAAAAAACAGAATTTCCAAAATTTTCCTAATTTCTTTTGTCGAAAAATGGCGAGATCTCGCCAGTGAAAAAAAACACTATCTCCGTGGTTTTGGTCTGGTCTTCTCTGTCCGTTGGTTTGCATCAGGCTCTGGCCCAGCTGCAGCTTTTTTTTTTGGGTGCTGGCTATGTATAACCAGAAGATTATATTAGAATCTTTAAAATGCCAAAAACAAGTTCTTTTAATATATTTTCAATAGCCAGAATTTTCGACCATAACTTAAAAGAAATAGCATCAGAATTATATACATGAGTTCAAGTAGGTAGTGAATAAGAAAGAAGGACGTTTGAAAAAAGTTAACTTTCATATTTAGCAATGTAGCCAAATTTGGTTAAATATTCGTGCAGGTCGATCATCGCCACTTTGGCTACATTACAAAATTGACTCAACGAAAAAAAAATACTGCCCAGCTGGGATCGTGGTATGATTCAAAAGCGATTAGTTAGGGTTAATAGAATAGCAGCAATTTTGGGGTGGTGGGGTACGGAGTGAAGGAAGGAGAGCGGGCCCGTGGGGGAAGGAAGATCGTGGCAGCATTATCCGACACCAGTATTCGCGGGGCAAAGTTGAATGACGCCACCACGCGAGTTCGCCAGATAGCTGTAGCCTGCGAAGAGATAAGTCAAGGTAGCCTGCAAATTGCGATGAACTTCCTGCCTGCATGCGCATTGCGATTTGTTTTAACTTTTTGTTGACGCATTATCGTTTCCTGATATCACATTTATGACTGAAGCGCCGTTGGTTCTCCGCGTCTGTACAACAGATCGAGGGCTGCCACGCCGCTCCTCCGTTAGAGCGTGTCCATCGCGCGCTTTCGATCCGTTTGTCTGCTTTACATTACCGCCTGGCCCTGAGTCATTAATACGAACCTGCATCAATTCTCTTAATATGCTTCTCAAGCAATTGTTTTTTGGTTGTTTTGTTTTTTTAAATTGGAAATGGCTAGGAAGATTTAGCCAATTTTGGCTACACACTAAAATACGAAAGTAAATTATTTTAATATAGAGGCTAATTAATTGAATCATGCTTAAAATTCTGGGCATTTTTTACTTTTCCTGAATTATGGCTGTTGGAAATATCTTAAAACCTTAAAAGATATTTTAGTACTTTTAGTGTTTATTTTCGCTTTTTGGCTATAAAAAAGCTGCTCTCAAGTGCACACTAATTTCTGTAAGCCAGCAGGCGAAAACGAGATCTGAGGGTTGGATCTACCGCAGGTAGAAATCCAGTTAAGTAATCAAAGCAACTAATCAAAGTTCTCAGATGGCAGCTTCCCACATTTAAAAGCAAACTTCCAAATATATTCGATCGGAAAGTGGACGAGTCTTCGCGAACCAGCACCCACCAAGTGCACCATCAAGGATGGATGACATGTGATCAGGAAACAATTTTCTGTTGGGTTCCAGTTCCCTAGCTAACCATGGTGGGTAGTTAGCTCAGTTGCTTAATCTACTACCTACCAACTAGGTAGGTAGTAAAAACAGCCCCTACATACCATGTATAAACTTATCTACTTACCTAGTAGTCCCCTATTTTTTACCTACCTGTCTATAGGTTAGACCTACTTCTTATTGAATGGGTTACCAAGATGAAACCAGGTAGTAGTAACTCAGTTGACGTTCATCCACAACTGAGTCAAAACGGGCATCCAGTGGATGGTGCACTGGTGGGTGCTGGTTCATTGTGGGAAGGCAAGAGTGACCCAACAGCTACAAGCGCACCATGATGGATGGATGGATGGATGGATGGATAGATTGTGGGTGAACATGAAATACTTTTTCATTAGGTTCCAGTTCTCTGGCTAACCTTGCTGCTTGCATCAGTTTTCTATGACCTTCTAAAAACCCATGAGCTCTAACCTATGTACTAACCATGGATTTTATTTTATTTTTTCCAATTTTGTGATATCAAAATTTTGGTGAATTTTTCCAAAAGGCTAGCCAAATTAACCAAATTTACAATAGAAAAGAAAAAAATTCCTAAAATTTATCTAATGTTTTGGGCATAAAAAAACAAAATTTGTCCAGAAAATTTATTGGTACTATATACATTGACATGAATATACTTACTTAATAATCACCTATTATTCTACATGCTTACCTAAGTACAAGACCCATCCTATTACTAGGGTGAAGTCCAACATCAACCTAGTTAACATTAGTGATTTTCTTTTTTTCAAATTTTTGATGTAGCTGCACTAGCAATTCACTCACAAGCATCCCAAGAAAAAATAAACATTAATTGATAGTTTGCTTTTAGAAAATTGTTCAAATAGTAGAAACCTAGTGAGAAATTGCCCCAAGATGTTTTTTAAAAATGCAATCCACATGTGATCAATCTTTTCCCAAAAGAATTGCCTCATAAATTTGGCAAATTTTTTCACAATTTTTTTAAAAAATTGCAACAAAACATTCCTATTTCACTTTTCTTTCTTGCCAAAATGTGAGAATTTTCCATTAAAAACAAACATTTGTTAGGGTTCATTCACAACTAAGTTGTAAAATGTTTGGAGAAAATTCCTAGCTTATTTGGAGAGTATTTTATATTCGTGAATAATTTTTCTAGAATAAGAAGTATAATTATGCCTCCTCCTTAAAAGTGGGAGGAAAATTATGCTTATTTATAAGTGAAGGATTCTTTCCACTTTCAAGGAGTAGGTGTTAAACCTTCCTCTTCTTGGTGTTTTTCTTCTCAATTTTGTGAAGTAGCCCAATTCACAATCATTGGTAAGCTGATTTAGCCAAATGTGGCTATTAATAAAACATGAAAAGAAAATATTTAAATATCTTATATATACAGTATTGGGGCAATTGGAGTTACCTACTTGAACCATGTATAGATATATATGACAACTTTTTGAGATTTTTTTAATTTAAAAAGTTTTGAGATTTTTTTCAAAAATCATTGAATTTGTGGCCCAAAAATCTTTAAAATTTCATAGTCAACCCTTCTACTTCATGATCTAGGTACAAATGTTTAGGTTCATGATAATTTTTCCTTGTGCTTTACAATGGATAAGGCCCACAAGTGAGGGACATTCCCAAAATGCGGGGCCATATTTATCTCTTTCCTCATCCTAAGCCCCTTATCTTGAAAATGTTCTCACCCTTGGTCTTTACTTTACACATAATAAACTTCCCATTGATGGTGCATTGTTTGGTAGATGATTCATCTTGGTTTGCAATTTTGAAAATTAGGGAGGAAAGGAGGCATCGCAACACCAAAATGGGTCATTAAGAATTAATTAAATAAATAATTATACTATGACCTATGAATAAAAAGATAGATAAATATGGAATATAAACAATACACCTTATGGGGCCATATGCTTGAGAATTTTTGGACTACTCATGAATTATTTAATTATTTATTTTGAATGGACTTTATTGGATCTTAAGGAAGTAAACTCCACATAATTTAGTGACTCATCCATAAAAAAAGATAATAGTTTTAAAAGGTTGGTATGTGACATAACATTATTAACCTGAAGTTCATGAATAATAATGTTATGTAAATGAATGGGGTTGATAATTCATTAATTCCTTCTTTCAATTATATTTATGGGGTTGGTGGTGGAGTTTCAAATTCATTATTCCTTTTCATGATTTCATTTTGCTAGTTTGTTATAAACCTTGGAATATGACTTTTTGTGTAATGAATGGACAATGCAACAAACATGGGTTTGTAACATGGGTTTGTTGTGATTTTGAAAACATCCACAAGGGGAAACTTATGTGAGTTTAATATTAATTGATCCACATAAGGTAAGGTTTTTAAACATGTGTGATGAACTAGCCGTTGGTTGTAGGTCATATAAAGACCAAGTTTTCGGTTATTTCCAATTTTTGCCTTTGTTATCTAACAAACCTCTTCATGTCAAAAATATTTCTCTCTATTGAAGAATATCAGAATTTTAAAAGTTCATGAATCGATATTCTTGTTTTGAATTTTAATTTTGCAAAAATGATAATTTTTTTGCTTAAAAAAATTCCCAAGTATTTCTGAAAATTAATTCTACAAAATTGTGAAAATGTGTCACATAAAAAAATTGCTTTAAAAAAAACCATTCCATTTTTTGAAATGCCCCCAATTTTATTTTTTTTATTTTTTTTAAAAAATTCAACAAGTTTTAGATACAAGAAAGAAAAAATCCCATTGAACTATGGAGGCTTAAGCATTCATGAGGTCCTTTGGGAAAGGAATCGTGGCTATTAGTATCTCAAACCAAATAAAAGCCTTAAAGGCTCAAATGACCCAACACCCGTTAACGCAACATTCTTTTAAGCATGTTTTAGATTCCATTAGATGAAAGTCTTTAGTTCGGTATAGAACTTGATTGATTTGAGACAAAAAAAATTGTTCTCCATGATTAGCTATTTACCTACCTAACATGGACTACCTACCTTGCTCGCAATACTTTCATTCATCAACATATTGCATTTTTCTAAGTTTACTTACTAAAGGTCCAATCTCCATTCTTCCCCCTCTCTAAATTAACTTCATTGCATAAGGGAACACACACACTTCATCACAATGTCGCTCTAGCTTCAAATTCATTGTTGTCTCATTTTGTGTTGATTGGGTTTCCCCCCCTTTATGTGAAGCTTCAAAACAACCTAAAGCTTCCTCTCTTACTCACCTTGTGTAGATCATAACATCCTTTGACACTAATTAAGAATCAATACCCTTTCATCACATGTTCCATTGAAAGTACACTCATCATCACTTCTTTTTTTTTGTTATTTCAATGTTATAGGTGTGAAGGATTTTGCACATATTTTGATTTCCAAGGCACACAAAATTTCACACAACAAAATTGGGTGTAAAAGTACAAATTAATTTTTGTCTAGCACCCAAAAGTGTTGTTCAATAATAATTAATGTTTGAAAGTTCATGAGAATTATATTGTGTGTGAATTCCAAGGTAGAGTAATTCACTTTACTAATCTTAAATGAACATCTTTTGTAATTTAAGATATTGAACAAAAATTACCGTATTTATCATTTTAGTACATTTAATAACCCTTTGTAAGTTTTATTAGAAAATCAAGCATCATATTACATTAATTAGCCCACACACTAATCATTTAACTAACAATGTTTTTTAATGGTTTTTTGTTCGATTAAAGAATCACAAGAAATGGTAACATTTTTCTTGATTATCAATTCCAAGTCACATCAATTCCTAGTACTAGCGTCAATGGAGTAAAAATTCTCAATATGTCCCAAGATTCATATTCACCAAATTCTCATGAAAGTGCATTAAGATCCAACAATGGATATTGTAAACATTGACATTTAAACAAAGTGAAATCACATTGTACCTCGACCCCCTTCAACTTTACAACTTTTGATAATCACATCATGTGAAGTTGAATATTTTACATAGATGTTTTAATCTTCTAGTTCTATCAACAAGAAAATTCAGTTCAAATTAAAAGGAATTAAGTTGCGATTTGCTTTCCCAAAATTGACAATCTTCACTTGTGCTTACACCCAATAAGTCAATTGATGATATCTCCTCACACAAAACTCCAATGGTACTACAACTTTGCAAGTGTATGCATAATGTTATTTGCTAGAAATGTCTACAATTGCAAGGAAATTCAATAGTAGATTCAAAAGAAATCTATGATCTAAGTTGTTGGTCCAAAGATTAATAGAAGTTTTTAACACAAACTAATTCAACTATTCATTTATGAACCTTTTCAAAGTTATTTACTAATTCAATTTGCAAGACTTTTCTCTTTGGAAAAATATTTTCCCATGACAAGTGAGGAAAGGAAGAGACGTGTTTGAGACGTGGTTGAGAGAAGGAAAAAAAAAGAAAAGGAAAAATGAGCCTTGAAGGATGAAATAACCTAAAGATCTCCTCTTCCAATAACATGTTCCTTCCATACTCCACCTTCAATGTTCACCCTTGATCCTTCTCTTATCATGTTCCATGTTAGATCCATCCCTTGGTTAAGAGCATCTTATCAATTCAAGATTCATTCAAAGGAGTTAGCCCCTTATGATAACTTTCCTTCCACAATTGTTTTCCCATTGAACAAATTTTCATATTTACTTGGTGTACTATTTTTTTGCATAGTACATATAGCACATACATTTAAAATAGTACTAAGTTGTAGGCCTCCTCAACCACCCAAAATTCCTACATCTAAACAACTATTGCATTTAAGGCATGATTTAATCATCACTTTTCACAGTAAGCCTTGATGTTTCATTGGGATCAATGTTGATTTCATATGCCACTGGCCACCATGATTATCAAAGCCAAACTTATCATATCTTCCCAAGTGGGTTGACCTACCTAATTTTAACCTTGTAAAAATAATTTGTTAATGCAAAAAATTTATCATGATGTAAGTCACCCATCTTGAATAATGTGGTGTGTTCAAAAGGCTTGAATTCTAACTATGAATGTGTTATCCCTTAATTTTTAAGAAATTCATTGAAAAAAAAAAAACCCATAATTGAAAATAATAATAATTATTAAATGATTAAATCCTAAATTTTAACCAAACCTAAGGTACAAAAGTGAAGGTCCTCTAAGTTTTTCTTCCTTGGAATGTATAAAAAATGGAAGAAAAATATACTTTGTATTTTGCATTCAAATTGTTTTGCATGCATGGAGAGCCATAGACCAAGAAAATCAATTCTTTTGCCACAACACAAATTCCAGTTCTTTTTTACACAACCATCCATGAATTGATTTTGACTTCGATTAGATGATGATGTACTTAAATGTGCCTTTGTTATTTATCATGTTGATTTTATTTGCCAATGTGTCATACCAATGTGGTCCTTGATGATATTGTTGGAAATCAAATCTCTTACTATCAATGGTACTAAAGTGATGTTTGAAGGATGCTTCCCCAACTTTTAGGCTTCAATCATTTCATGGTCACAAGATTTTGGTTGTGGCCATTACCATTAGTTGAAAAACCCTGGCAATTATTTACCATTTGAACAATACACTTAATACCTTGCCAATATTATCTAATGCATTATTTAGTTTTTAGAAATATAAGAAATTTGGGGAAGAAATTTGGAATTGGGACTAAAAAAAGTTGAAGGAAAATATCACCATCAAGCATGTCAACTATGTTTTTTGTAGATTGCAATATAGAGTTTGAAAAAGGTTGGTTTTTTATATGGAACCAATTTGTATTCTTAGACATTAAATCACAATCAATAAAACCTTATTGTGTTCCCTCCTAAACTCTTATTTTATTTATGATATTGCACTTGGAAAACAATATCCTTGAAGGTTTGAAATGTTGTAGCTAATGTTGCATTCCCATTATGACTTCTTGAGGTGTTCAATTTCCAAGGTTGGAGAGCTACCCTCAAACAAAGTATGGTACTTCCCTTCATTTTAGTGAACCAATTTGGAAGGAACTTTTGACTAAGAATTAAAACATAGCAATTCCTTTTAAAGGAGATCTAGAATTCAACAAATAAAGATATGACAAATAAGTTTGTTTTAACCTTACACATTCTAAAATGATACAATTATACATTTCATTATATAAATAAAAATACCCAACCTTTAGTATTAATTAATTAACATAAATACCAAATTAAACGGTCTTTAATGGTCCAATATGTTAAAATGGGTTCTAAATTTAAATTGTTATTCAATGTTATTTTTACTCACATTTAGATGTTAATTATTTAAAATATAATTATAATGAAACTCAATAAGACAATGAAGGTGTTGATTTAGGTGGTGATGATAAACTCCAAACTTGTCATCGATATCACAAATTTAACAACGAATTAGTAATGAAAATTGTGTGAAATTCATTTATTCATAGGTTTATACATTTTACACATGAATACCATGCATTGAAAACATGTTTGACAAATGGATAAATGTATTGGTAGATGAAGCATGAGCCTATGATTTAATAAATGTTATGACCTTAACCTTGGGCTTATGACCCATGCAAGGGGCATGGAAAGGTGTGGGTCGAAAGTGCAACCTGGGAATCACATTCACATTCTCGGGAGTGCAAGAGAGTGTGAAGGATGAACTCACACATTCCCAAATGGGTTCCCACTTTGAGAGTTGAAATCTCGATGGACTTTCGAATTTTCAAAGAGTGATTTGAGGGGTCAAAACTCATTAGATTGAAAAGTTCTTGAGACATAAATGTCAAAATTGGAGTCGCATTATCCATTTGAATACTTACAACACAAGTTATGGACGAAAGAAAGGTCTAGAATCAAAATGTCAATTTGATTCTCAACTGTTAAAAGTTGGGAGTTGCCCTAAATTATGTGCTTTCAAAGGGCATGCCACCTATGGTTGGAAAGCTTTTGACGAAAGTTACAAATTTGCTTTCAACTTCACCTACACAAGAAATTATAGGCATCCAAAATGGTGGGAGTTCTAATTTCGGGAATTTCAAGACTCCTAATTTGGGAATTTCGAGAAAAATGACATTTGGGTGTAACCCCTATGGCGAATCACAGAAAATACTGTAAGGGGGAAGGTGGTGGCTTCCCCAAATCCGGGTCATGGTGAATCTTGTAAGTTTGTGTATGCCCATGGCTTGTCTGTGCACTCAAAATGTTCCAACTATGCATTAACCAATTTGTTGTTTGGTTTGTGCAGATCGATATGAATAATTGACCCACTTGTCACTCATCATAATCCCCATCTTGGAGCTCCAACATGCCCTTCTACCCTCGAAGTGTCGTGAACAAAGGAACATACCCCAATTCCTTCTTCCGTTGTTTTAATGAGAGGATTTTGAAGAACAAGAAGACCATGACAACTGCAATGATCATGAAAATGAAAAGGAGCAACCAGACATAGTTCTTTTCACGCTTGAATAATTGGAAGTTCTATTGAAAATGAATAGGTTCAATTTCACTAGGCTAGTTGAGGCCTTCAAAGGAGGATCCTTTAAAAATGTAGGATTCAAGCCCACTGAGCCTAGGAATTTTGATGGGGTCCAAGACCAAAAGGTTGGGGATGTTTAGCTTATGTAAATGGAGGATTACCTTCATGCTGCCAAAATTGGGCAACACTCGACTATGGAACTTACCCAGTCTTATTTAAAAGGTTATGTTTTGACATGGTGGAAGATAATGACGCAAGAAGAAGGGAAAACCCATGGTTACACATGGGAATTTTTCAAATAACGCATTGAGTTAAAATTCATTCCAAAGACTTCTTATTACATTTCAAGGTGCAAACTTCATGACCTTTGTGAATGCAACAAATGATAACTTGCACCAACATGTGAAAGCATATTTTGAATTCATGCTTGAAATCCAACATATGCATGAATTAAACCAAATGTGCCATTTTGTGATGGGGCTTTTGACTTGGGCCAAACACAAACTTGAAGAAAATTGGCCCGCTTCATTATTTGGAGCCATCATGAAAATGGAAGGTTTCTTAAATGTGGGACAAGGTGAAAAATCTGGGTTTAAAAAGAAGAATAAATTCCCTCACAAAAAAACACGACATGAAGGGGAATGGAATTGAAGGCAAGACACTTCAAAGGGGGAAAAACCTAAACAATTTCAAGGCTCAGGTTTCAAACCTAAAGGAAATTTTGTCAAGAATGGGGTTTTTATAAAAAAAAACCAACCCAAGGGGGACATTAATGGGAAGCCCAAAGGAACATGTTTCAATTACAATGAAGTGGGACATTATTCTAAGGATTGCCCCAAGCCCAAACTAGGCAATGGGGGTGTTAAAGTAATTACCCCTACTACCAACCCAGTCCAAGGTGAACGCAATTGCCTTATTTTCTTAAAAGGAAAGGTTTTTAAGCGAAAGGTATTATGTCTTTTGGACACTGGGGCCTCACACAACTTCATAACCCAAGATAATGTTGAAAGAATGGAGTTTTAGTTAGAGGAGCTCAAGGCACCCATTGAAGTGCACTTTGCGGACTTGGTTCCCCATCCAATCACGTTACAAACAAGAGACATGCCTCTTTAACTGGGGAATTAGAATAGGAAGGTGGACTTGTTGGTTTCCACCTTAGGGGGAATGGAATGCATTTTGGGAATGGATTTCATCACCCATAATAATGTGTTTATAGAAGGGCACAATAGGCTAGTTAGAATCCCATCCAAAAATGGGACCATTCAAATGAAAGCACATGAAGTGTCTAATGTGAACAAGTCGACCATCCACTTAAGGTTAGGCAAAATTTGAGAAAATGAATGGGAAATTATGGCAAGTTGTGTGTGATGCGTGTGATCGACAAATTTGAGCCAAAGGAGGCTACCAACTTGGTGAATTTTCCTAAATGTGTTAAACAAATGTTGGACAAATTTTTGGATGTGATGTTCGAAGAGTTGCTTGATGAATTACCCTCGAAAAGACGAGTTGACCATGCAATTGTAGTGATGCCAAAAATGGCACCTCCCACCAAGGCCCCATATCGAATGAAACATGAGGAGTTAAAGGAACTTAAGGTTCAACTTAAAGAACTCTTCGCAAAGGGGTACATCAAGCTTAATAAATCACCATATGGGGCACCTATCCTTTTTGTTCACAAGAAATATGGGACATTGAGGATGTGTGTGAATTATAAATTTTTCAACAAGGTGATGGTGAAAAATCGATACCCATTACCTTGGAATTGACGACTTGTTTGATTGACTTTCGGGAACTAAAGTGTTTAATAGGATTGAACTATGTTTGAGATATTACCAAATTTGAATTGTGGAAAGCGACAGAGAGAAGATTACTTGTCGCACAAGATATGGCTCATACGAGTTCTTAATGATGCCTTTTGGACTCACTAATGCATCTACCACATTTTGCACACTCATGAATGACATTTTTCGGGAGTCGTTTGATGATTTCATGGTTGTATACATAAACAACATTTTGATCTATAATAACTTTATGGAGGAGCATGTGGAACATCTTTGAAAACTATCATCCTGAATTTGCATCTTTGAAAATTGTCATTCATGTTAAGTTTGAGAAATGAAAATTCAGGATGATGGAAGTGGATTTCCTTGGACATATAATCACCCAAGAAGGTTTGAAAATCGATAACCATAATGTGAAAATAATTTTGGATTGGGAGCCACTTAGGTTGGCTCTCGCTTTAAGGAAATTATTAGGATTGGCCTCCTATTATCACAAGTTCATCAAAAACTTTGCAAAAATAGCCACACCCTTGACAAACCTTTTGAAAAAATCATCATAAATTTATGAATGGAATGAAACATGCAATGTGGCCTTCGAAACCTTGAAAGACATTTTGGTGAAGACACCAATGTTGAAGTTGCCTAACTTTGACAAATATTTTGAGATCTATTTTGATGCTTCCAACTTTGTGAGCGAAAGAATATACCCCAACTCCTTCTTCCATTGTTTTCACTTTGGGACACACATTTGAATCGATCAAAGAATTTGGGGGTGCATTAATGAATGTCATAAGAATTTTGCATCTTCTTATAAATATGTGTGTGAAATGTGTTTTCAATGCACGACATCAGTGCATGAAACATACGAATCATGAATGAACAAATTTTGCACAATTTCCAATACTAAGTCACGAAATGTTAAATTTGTGATGAAATATTTGATTTTGGTTGCACATGATGACAATGAACTTTTTAAGCTCATCATCATTGTTCCTTTTCTAAATGGGGTTGGTTGAACTTTGAGCTCCAAATAGCTATTATGTCAAAACATGGCATCCATGACTAGTCTTTTTTGACTAGGTTAGTCATTTATGCCATTTACAGTTGAATTAGACCCATCGCTATGCCATTTATAATCATTTGTGCCATTGTAGTTGTATTGATCTAGTCATGGATGCCATGTTTTGGCATAGATTAAAAACAATGATGAACTTTAAGTTCACCATCCCTTGTTTTCTTTTTTCTTTTTTTTGTCAAGCTATAGGAGTAGTCGCAAGTTCAAAATTCACACCTTTTTTTTTATAAACATTATCAATTTGTTTTATTTTGTTGTTCATTTTGTTGCACAAATAACAATAAGTTTGGATCTTATCCTTGTTGTCTTATGTGCCATTTTTTTGTTTTCTTTCTTATAAATACCAATGAATTTTATCTTTATTTATTTATTTATTTATTATTTTGCTACATAAACAATGACAACAAGCTCAAGGCACAAATGACAATGACAAACTCTTGATCATCATTGTTCTATTGTTTTAGTTTGTCATCATTTTTATTTTTATTTTTGTTGTGGATGATGACAAGAAGCTTGAACTCATTGTTGTCATGTTCTTTTTTTTGTTTGCTTGTTACACACATGATTTTGTTTGTTGTCATTTAAAAAAAATTGTGTGTTTTGTTATAATAGATGATGAACTTAATCCAAGTTCATTTTCATCATTTTTTTTGCTTTGTTTTGTTGTTCAAATGTTATAACCATATTTTTTTTCTTGAGTTTTAAAATATTCATTGTTTGTTTTGTTGTTGAAATTTGTTCAAACAAAAGCATGATTTAAAAGTTGAAGAATTAAGTTGGATGTACCAATTATCAATTATGAACCCACATATGATGAAATTAGGTATTAGGTATTCCCCAAAGCCATTAAGACACCTATCATGTAAAAGAAGGCATTATTTTGGGATTGACAATATGAGCTCCTTGACATACAAACAATGGATTTAATCTAGAAGGAAAATTGATGCACATAATTTCAATGGGTATGTAAAAAAAAGGTAGATGCCATTTAGGAAAAAAGTAAATGTCCATAATTTCAATTGAATGAGTTTTATTTTTAAAACAAAGTGCACACCAATTTCAATGTTGGGAGGTTCTTTCAAGCAACACCGGTTTTGTTGCATGTTTTTAGACATCTATGTCTTTTATTCTTCTTGTTTGTTGTTGCATTTTCCTTTTCCTTTGCTTACTTTCATTGATTTTTTGTTACATCATGCCACCTCACAAAAGGTTGAAATGATGTTAAGTTGCACCATATGTCCTTTCCACTAGTTGAAGCAAGAATTGAAAAACAATTGCTTGATATAGTACATGATCTAATGCCTATTTTGATAGAAAAGTAAAAGTTGTAAGTTGTTATTAATGTTTCACACCCTTCATTAATATACTTTCCACACCAAAACACCATCTACTTCTCATTCCCCTAATCCCTTAAGTGCATAATGTCTCTTGCAAAAGAAAAATGGTAGGCTTATGAATTTCAAGTTGTTGTTTTCTTCTGGAAATCTCACAATGTTGTGTGGTTTGTTTTTGGAGAATTTCCACACACATAATACCTTTATCAATTTTGAATTAATAAATGTTAACAAATATTGCCAAAGACATGGGAGTCGGGCTTGAAGGTATTTCATTACTTAAACCCACCTAACACTCCCTTTCCATGTGAAAGGAATTTGGCCCAAATTTTTAATGCAATATTAAAATAATGTAAGAGTTTTTCATGAAAAAAATAACCTCACAATATCATGGTTTAATGAAATTCATGAATGCAATACCTTCATAATTTTAAGCTTTATTATATGTTCATGTGGGTGCATTCACAGTAAAAGGAACTAGTGAACCTTAAGTGCAGCTTTTTAAGAACTATGTTTTTTCAAGTTTGAAACATGGCCTCCATGTTTTTGATAGGGCCCATTATTAGATGATATTGTCAATTTCAAAAGTTTAATTCACATGTGTTTCCATGAATTTTTGAACAATATGTAATTAAATCTATTTTTTAATGATAAATTTTCAAGTAAATCAAATGTGTAGATTTCAACAAAAGTAAACATTCCAATATTTTTAAAATAATATGTGTTTCAAATCTTCAATGATACATTATACATGGAGTTTATCAAACATACCTTTCTTTAACATCATTCCAAATAAAGCAAAACATATTCACACAAAAAAAAAGTAATGTAATATAACACATTCAATATTTATCAAAATGCAACCTTGCCTTTGCTTATATTAAAATAAATGTTTTTTGTTTGAATTTTTTTTCAAATTATGTAGTTTTAATGATCAAAAGCACATTTAGACACTAAAAAAAGATTATCTTGGATAATTAAAATAAAACATATATTCAAAATATTAATGATACCATGCCCTCATAATCATCAATATATGGTCATCCACAATTTTTCAGAATTAATGGTTTGGTTTTACATAAAATAAAGGACATTCAAGATTTTAACACCTTATACACATCAAACTATCCACTCCTTACTATACACTTTAGGGTGCGATCACAATCAAATGAGCCAACAATGACGAAGGACTCAAGGACACTAATTTTTTTGTGATCGTTTTCATTTTCTCATAGAAAGGAATTTTGGGATGAAATCTTTTGCAATATGTTACTAAAAATACATATAATTGTTTCAATACATCACATTTTTTGTATTAAATTTTCATGAATAATTAAGAATTTTAAAAAATTGTATAGATTCTACCAAAGTTTGCATTTTGTTCTGAAAAATTATTTTAATTTCAAATTGTATGAAAATATGCTAATTATTTAATTTTTTATTTTATTGTTTCATAAACTACAACTTTGTTTTAGATGTCATGTACATTATACCCCATTTACATGTGGTAAAATACTTTTGAAAATTTAAAATTCTATTCAATAGATTTTTAATTTTTAAAATTTTAACATTTCACAACTTTCAGTTGTAAGTGTTTTTTGAGTGTGGATAATCAATTAACATCATCTCAAATTTTTTTTCATCAAAATTATTTTATAAAAAGAATTTTTAGCTTAGTAATTTACAAAATTGACTACTTTTGATGCAACTATTGTTCAAGTTCAAAAATCCTTTATTAAAACCAAAACCCAATTTTTATTTTATTTTATTTATTTTGAACTCTTCAACATTCATATTAGTCATTTAGCACTACAGTCCATGATTAACATGGTATTAAAGTGGCACCACAAAACTATATCTAACACAATTATAATTTTTATAGAGTTTTGGTGGGCACTTGACATCTTTTTAAATTGTTTGATTGTGATTACATCCTTTATGACCAATGAAACATATCAAAATTGCACAAAATTCACTTTGATGAAAATTCATAAATATACAAACATTTTGAAAGTGATTTCATTAAATTATAATCTTTATAATTCATGTAATCATTTTTCAAAATCATGGGGGTGCAATATTTTATGTGTGTACATGTAGTCCTTGGCCCCTTTTACTATGAATGCACCCATGTTGAATTTGGCATGTATAGTTGTTGCACCAATTAATGTTGGAGTTGATGGGCCAATTGGAAAAGAATTTTTTTCAAATGGTGGGATAATGATGGATTTAATTGTTGAACATTTGCAACAGTCAAATTCAAAACAAGTTGTTTTTGGAACATTCTTATTAAGAACCTCTCCTTATATAAGGTTTCATTTTTAGTTCTATCTTACTTTCTTTTTCATAATTGTCTCTAAATGTGAAAAGAAAGCAGGGTTTTTTATTCATTTTTTTCAACATGCGATACTTGCAACTATTAAAACACACTTTGTCAAGGTATGAAGGATTTTAATTATCATTTTTTTGTTTTATATTTTCTAAAGTCAATTACAAGTGTGGAAGTTGAATCTTTTGAAGAATCCTCAAAAGACAAGCTAAAGATGATGACATATGTGTACATCCACTATTTACCATAGCAAAGGAAAACATCAATTGATGGGTTATGCAAGTAGGTTTGCTTGCAATTTGGGGAGTGTAAATAATATTTTGTAAGCAAATGGTTCCTTGGCATGGACTTGAAGAAGGACCACAACATCACCATGGATGTAGGCAAATCTAAACACCTTTCAATTCAAAAAGGCGGCCCAAGAAAATAAAACCATCCCAGGATGAATGCTTTCCATTTAGGCAATGCATATGTGGTATATAAAACACAATGAATAAAATGTAGTTGATTATGCAAAGAAAAATGTTGAAGTTGAATTTGACAACCTTTAATTGGAGACACAACATTTACTAAACATTCAAAAACTTGCACTAGGGTAAAAACACAATAAAAGGAATCACAATGACCAAGGTTGTCCTACATGTATTGGTTTATTGAATATCAAAACTATATTTTAAATGTAATTTCTAGGATTGAATATGAATATTGAAACTAAACATGATTCGTATTATAATAAAAACTATATTGTTTTGCACAAAGACCTAGATTATAATAAATTTGAAAACATTTGATGAAAATTTGAGTAACAAAAAACACATTCACATTTTCTTAGTGCAATGTTGTATATATAAACCCAAATTTAGCAATGACCTTCAATTTTATGTATAAATTTTTATGCAACATTGCCTTCCTTTAAACAACAAAAAACATTGTCTTTTAGGAAGTTTTTATAATTTTATGTTTTTGTAGGTGATAAGCATGTTTAAATGCAAACAAAACACACCTAGCTAAGGGCAATTTAGGGCATTCTTTTATGTTTTTTTTTCATACTAGGTCCTTTGGTTCATTCATATATGGTTTTTTATAAATTTGGAGCATGAATGGTTAAGTTTAGCATAGGATTAAAGATGAATGAAATGAAAAACAATATTCAACTATAGACTTTCCACTACTCTATGACCATTAAAACAATTAGGAATCACACAAATTTTTTTGGGATGAAATTTCATTAATAATAAAACATGGTGTAACAAACCTAATTACATTTTGATGTTTTAAACTTTTATAATGATTTTTCAAAATTGAGAATTGCAAAAATTTAAGGACAGTCAACACAATCCTTGGTACATTATACTGTGATTGTACCCACTAGTAAGACTTGCACTAATGTATATGTGCACCCATTGTAATACCCACATTTAGGATCTATGTGTGGTATATTTTTAGAATGGATTTGAAAGATAATGACAAGTTTTTTTGCAATACTTGCATTCTATTTCTTATCGACATTGTGAAACTTAGTTGATCATTAGATTATAGGAGTGGCTATTAGGTAGGTAGGTGGGACGATTTATAGAGGCCCGTGTTAATGGGTAATAGTTAGATAGGTGACGAGTTGAAATAATACTACAAGAATTTCTTAGAATATTTTCATTGATCAACATCACATATTTGGTGGGTATGCAAGGGAGGGGTTGGGGTTGGGGGTATGTCAAGCTAGTAAGTGTACTTAATATTCTTGCAATAATCTCATTGGTCAACATTGACATCATGTAGTTGGTGGGTAAGTAAGTATATGCAAGTAAGTTGTTTTGGGTAGGCATTGGGGGACAAGGGCAGGGTGATAATTAAAAATAATAAGAGAGGAGAAAAAAAATAGGTGTTTTAGGTAGGTAGGTAAGTAGGGTTTAGGGTTTAGGGTTCATAAGTAATGGACATAGTAGAAATCCTTATGTAGGTAAGGGGGTGAATGGCAACATGTACCACCATAGTGTGTAGGTAGGTGACCATCAACATGTCCAGCAAGGTGATGGGGTTGTTAGTTGTTAGATAGGGGCAAGATGGATGTAGGTTGGTCAGTGTGGTCAGAGTTGAAGAGAAAAAAAGCCAAAACAAACAGTCACAAGTAAAGGGAAGGGCTGAGAAAGAAAACACTTCAAATCTAACTGTGGTTACCAAGGTGGTTAGCAAGAACCAATGAAAAAAGCGTGGGCATCCAGTCACCATCCATCCAGAATGGTGCACTGGTGGATGATGGTTCACGGCAGCCAGATTTAGTAAGAGGCTTTCCAAATTCCCCCCCTCCCCAAGACTTCATTTAAGTCTATTTCATAACTCTATCTGACCAACCCCTAAGAACTTAAACTGTATTGACACCCATTTCATCCTTAATTTAAGTCTTAATTTAAAATCTCGCTCAACAAATATAACATTACAATGACCAAATTAAGTACTCATTAAAGAATTTGAGGCCAAAGATGCGATTCTCAAGGAAGAATGAAACCTTGCAAAAATACTGGAAATTTGTGAGGCTACTCTTTAATAAGCACCAAAAAAAAAAGGTTTTCTCCTGTCAATAAATAGGGCAAAAAGGCACCAAGTAATTAAAAAACTTAAAAGTCCTAAACACAATAAAAGTATCCGTAAAGTCAGGCGGTTAGGGGGCGAGAACGGCCAGTTTCGGCATAATAGGGCATCAAATGCTTAACGGGGAATGAAATTTTACAAAACGAAATAACTGGGACCCAAACTAGTTTTTCCACCAATTTTGGTGGTAAACTTGAGTTTCATCCTCTCTTTCCTTTTCCTTGAGCGCTTTCACTGCTGCTACATATATTTTCGCTGCTTCTACCTGTGCAACTACTATAATTACTCTTGAACCTTGTGCATTAAATGCTAAGTTTCAGCATTTCATACTGAGATTTAATAAAATTTCATTACTTTGCGGATACAACTCAAAGAGGGGATAGGGGGTGAAAGGGAGGGTAACTTAACGGATAACTTCAATGAGACTAATAAGTTACTAGTCTACTGGCCACTTTCCCCCAAGGCCTTCTTCACCTAGTTGCCCCTTGTCTTGACAATCCATACCTTTCATGCTCCCATTTGTCCATTCCATTCCATGCATTCATGTGTATACATGTGCACAATGTATGTACACATGTACAATGTACAATGTCCTGGACACAAGGTATATATATATCAGTGTTGGGCAGTTTCTTCTTTTGAAGAGAACCGCCAATCCCAATTTTGACATTATAATTTCTTGGGGTGGGGGTTTACTCAAAACCCCCTCAATGCTTTCAATTTCTAAACCCTTTGGTTTCAGTTCTAGTATAATTCTTTCAAATTCACACATGAATAGTGCATGCCTTGTTAATTGACATGCTAAGGCCCTCTTATTTTATCACATTTTCTTTAGAATTAGGTCCAAAGAAAATCACGAACCCATTCCTAGCATAGACCAACTACTTTTGATGTTGAAAACATAATTTTAAGCTCAAATTATGAGAAATAAACATGAAACATGTGGAAATATATAATTACATATATAAGGTTAAAAAATATCCACTGAATTATTGAAACTATGTAGCCAAGGAAAAAACTTTGGATTTATGGAGTGTATTTTAATAGTTAAATGAATCATTAAATTTTAATTTAAGCTTCACTTTTAAAATGTGAAAAAGAGGTAAGAATAATGGTGAAGGAGATGGAGGTTTATCAATTTAATAATATCTCCTCCCCCTCCTTTTAAAAATTTCTCTCATATGTTCTCATATGATGTCTTATGGCTCATCATTATTTGTATCAATCTTAATTTTGATTTTACAATATGACATGGACATGAAAATACATGTTAATGTTCATTTTCATGTTACTTTTTGAAAGGGTATTAAAATAATATTAATTTGAATTACATACATATATAATGACATTATGAATTACTTGAAAGTTTAAACCATAGACTCTAGATAAATCTAGAGTACACATGGTTGCATACCAAAAACTATTGTGAAATTTCAACAATAGGTAAGATATAAAATTTATTTTATGTTTGTAGATTCATTAATCCCAAATTCACCATAGGTGAGGATGTTGAGTAACAAAACCACTTAAAACTATTGGAAAATGATTACCTTGGGGTTACCTTTCACTAGGCAACCTTGCCTTCCAAAGAAAACAAAGAGAAAAGCTTAAAAACAAGCTAAATCCTGAAGGTTAGTGTTGTGACAAGAAGGTAGCGACCTTTTTTGCCCAATCTTCAATTATGTTGCAAGCTAAGTTAGGGAGGACTGACTACCTTCACCATTTGGAGCTACAACCTTTCACTATAGTTACCTTTCATATTGTTACAACTATTTTTCAATGATTATTTATCGAGGAGAAAAAATAAAATAAAAATAAAAAAGAATTAACTACATTTATTTGCAAGTAAAAAAAGAAAGACAAATAAATTTTAAAAACACAATGCAATAATGGTCTTTGAAATATCCCTTTCTAGCATCCTCACACACCCAAGTTCAGTGTCTTTCTTCCCAGGTGCTTTATGATTCCAAAAAGTCCATAAGAAAGAACGAGGAATTGACAAAGTTCCTCGTCACCCATAAGCCAAAAAAGCATCTCATCTTTTCTTACAAAATAGAAAGCTCGTTCAAATATTTTTCACAAGCTTTTAGAAAATGACCAACTAACCATCATATTTGCGAAGACTAACTAATCTAATAACTTGATTCCCTAGTAATTAGGAGATGAGAAAATGTAACTAAATAAATCATAGGAAGCCCACTAGACTAGGTGAATTAGAGCACATACCCATTAACATTTATCTTTCTCAAAGGATTAGAACTAAATGTTTCAAAGTTTATTTCCAAACTTGAAGGCTCACTTCCTACTTTCACACACAATTAGGCTTGAATACATCCAAAGCCATTGGATGTTAATCATCCAATTTGGGAGGGGCGGGGGGGGTGGGGTGGTTATGATAAGCACAAAGTTTCATAGTAAAATGAATACTAGTCATAGCACATTAATTAATTAACATTCATCATGTTGCATGATGATCATTTCACCCATCAATTGAAATGAGTGACGTATAACAACCCTTCAATGTTGTATTCACAAATAACACTAGCATTTCTAGGTTAAGTATACGTGGGATTTGGGCCTCAAATCATAAACACCGCATAAATTTAACATTCATATAGTGTATTCAATTGGTGAATGTTAACTGGTATCCATCACATTTGATTTGACATTTTTTCTTCTGACTTGCATAATGTATAATTTCATTTGGTCAATATCTTTGTGGAGGTTAAGAATTTGTCACCTGATGTCATGGCTCCACACTTCTGCTCCAGTAGACTAAGAAATTTTTGTGCAAATTCAATCAGCAAGGGCATTGTTGAATCAGAGGATGCAGCACTTGTGTACAAAGATCCACCACACCCAGTATAAAGTGCCTCTACTAGTGCTTACCATATCAAAAGAAGTGTGCAAGTTATTTCGTGCTTTCACTCCTTGCCTTTTACAGTGTCCATCTTGTCACTGCACCAAGTCTGCTGACTAGAGGTTTAAGGCCAAGTTCATGCACAATGTTCAGAATAGAGGAATATTTCATCTGAATGTGAAAACATCTGAGGATGTACTGTGATGCAGAGACTTAAGATCCAACACTGCATGAGCAAACAGGAAGAACAAGTAGCAGTAACACCAAAAACATAAAGAAAAAACCGCATGGTTTGAACAACAATGAGAGTTCCATGTATGGAGTCATGGTCAGAAAATAAGGGACTATCATGTGCATGTCCAATGGCCTTCAACAGCAACATATATGATACATTCCCTTTGACTTTCATTGGCATTGCTGTTAGCATCTAGTGGTGCTCAATATCCAGCATTACCTATGATACCAAACCTCTGTCATGAAACCAGCAGCAGTAATAAAAAGACTTGGAATATTGTCAAAGGAACCAAGTTGCGATGCAAACAAGGGAAACCCAAAAAAGAACCAAACAAGAAAGAGAACTTCACCACACAAAGTTCAATCTATGGACTCACCTGAGTGCAGAGATGACAATATACAATCCTACTGCGCACAAATTGAATCTATTCAGTGCCATATTCTCACATGATAAAAAAAAACCATCCAAAACTGGCACTCTGATGTCTGACCTATCCTTAGAGTTGTTCACTGCATTGATGAGACAAAACTTGAAGACATTCAATGACCCATCTCTCAGTCAGAAATAAGTCCAGCAAGATTTATTCATCTACCATTACAGATTTAAATGTAGGTTCACCCCTGTAGAGCAAATAAACTCCAGTACAACCATACCAGGCCTCTGTGTAGTGTATGTCCTTCACCTTCAGGACTTTCTAAATGACAAAATAAAAAATGAGATAGTCCCACACTTTACCCCAGCAAAAGCCCCAGACATTGCAGCATGTGTTACTGTGGTACAGGGTGTACTATCACAACTTGAGGTGACTGCAAGAGCTCTAACCTATTGTGACTACTTGTTTACAATCAGACCTTGTGGGGTACAGGCCCAATTTTTAATCCCAACAAGATTTCTGTGTGAGAAATGTCACTCAAATATGCGATCACACAAATCCTTCTACAAATGATATCTTCACATTCCTCTCCAGTCACTGTTTCCACCAAAGCTACCACCCCCACCAAAGTCATTGCTTCCACCAAAGGTACTGTTCTCACGGTGGACACCTGTTGGGCTGTATCCTCCACCACCACGTGGCAAACTCCCCCCAGGTCTCTCTCCCGGTGCCCTCTGCGTGGCATAATCCACTCGGATTGTCCGTCCTGCCAAATCCTGTGCACCAAACCAACAATTTATCAAAGATCAAAGATGGTGAAAACCCATGTAAAAGCTTGTTGTGCATTAGTCCTTTGGCACCATGGATTCACCAACTAGGGATAAATGAAAAGATGAAGAGCATATCTCAGCACATAACCTACAAAAACAATTATGGGAGGACCTTTCATAGACTTGATGGCAGCAATTGGGTCAGGAAGAACAATATTTCTTCCCAAGTACTAGAAAACTGCTTCATTCTAAAATTTCAGTTAAATTGAATAGAGTTGAGTGATGACCCACATCAGCAAACAGGCAAAGAAGGAAACCAAACCCTATAGAACAGAGAAACCCGAAAGAAAGCTGAGAAGTGGTTTGAACAAACAACAATAGTCACACACATATTCAGCGAACAGCAACATGCTTGGTATTGACTGGCTACCACAACATCCAAACTGATTTCATCAGGTACAGCAATTGAGTGGAAGTCAAACATTATACATTAAACTACAAACTCCAGGCAATTCTGCATTCCTTTGACAAGATCAGCTGTGATGTGAAAACTCAACAATGATGCTCACTAGGTCAACAAAACCTAATAGAGGCAAAAGGGACACAAAAAAGAGAGAGAAAGGAGAGAGAAAATAGAAACACAAGAGAAAAGAGACAAGATGGAGAACTTATAAAGCACACAATCTTTTGAAGTTGGGAAGAAAGAGGTTCAGGTGACAAGAAAACAATACTACAGATCTCAGTGATGGAAAACAAAAAAATTGCACACAAGATATTCACAAGACCTAGCAACAAGCAGCCTGTTGTGGCAGAGCTATTCAAGACACTTCACTACAAGGCAAATTGAATATCCACACTAAAACCAGCAAAAGTAGAAGGTGATACTTGCATCTAGGAGGAGCAAAGGAGGTAGACTTATTGAGGTGTGACTTACCCGGCCATCCATCTCTTGAAGAGCAACTTCAGCCTCTTGCTCAGATTTGAAACTCACAAATCCAAAACCCCTGGATCTACCTGTATCTCTGTCACAGATGATCTTGGCTGCATGGAAAGGAAAATCTCTTCATCAGCCCAGTTACAAGAAGAAGAAGAAAAGGCACAATCAAAACATCCTGCTCTGACTCTTCAATTTAAGACAAAAGGAGAATGTGGATTTGAGGAAAGGAAGCCTCGGTACCCTCTATGACCTCTCCAAAAGAAGAGAAAGCTTCTTTGAGAGTTTGCTCATCTGTTGCCCAAGCAAGACCTGTTTTTTTTTTCAGAGCAAACATACAACTCCGTTAATACGCCGTGTACAAAAACAAAAGGTTGTGGAGCTGACAACCGGATCCAATCTAATGACCCAAACCTGTCTGAGCCTTCCAAGTACCTCAAGCCTTTCTGTGCTCTTAAACCCTAATCTCTGTGCACGGAGGGGAAACCAAGAAACCCATGAGCAAGGAGACAACAAGCAAAAGAAGGCGAAGGTGGGGTAAACTACGAACACCATCTCTGGCACAATCCTCCTCATTTGGAGACTTTCAACAACCAATTTTGCAGAGAGTTGCGACAGATACACCCCGCTGAAAACACTGAAAGTAGGGGGAAAAAAAAAGGAGAACGACACAAACCGCCTATGAAAAGTTTTGAGGAAGCCATTCCCCGTTGCAACATATATACAGCCGGAAGAGCAGCAGCAGCCGCCGCACCACTCTTCTGCAACATGGACGTCGCCACCATCTGACGTGACAAAGCTCCCAGTTTCCCAAAGTACGCCATAGCGAGCTCTAAAACCCCCTAAAACTCCAGCTTCCTTCCCCCAAACCGGTCCTGTTCACAAAACCATTCCTTAAAAAAACAAAGCACCGACATAAAACAAAATAGAGTTGTGGGTCCTGTCAGTAACAAACATCCATACCGGCCAAATGCAAGGTATGCTGTCGGATTCAACAGACGCGAGAAAACCCGCAAAACCACGCAGAAGCACACAACGTGAACCCAAAAAAACCCTCGCAGCGAGCGAAGCCTTTGCTGCGCCCACACAGCTTCTCGTTTTCCGTCGAGCCTAACACCAAACCTAAAAACCGAGCCTGAACTGACCAGAGCTGGGCGGGCATATCAATTGACAATTGGTGATTATCTTGTTGGTTATATGGTTTAAAGTTTTATTTATATTTTTATTTATTTCTATATTATATCATAAACATGTTTAACATTTTAGGAATTATAACTTACTTGGATAATAACAAGGTCATTTGGGTGGGTTATTAAAATTTGAAAACTCAATACCAGGCAGAGCTAGGTTATTAATCAAGTGCCATACCTATGACTAATGTTTGACACACAAAATAATTCACAAAAGGTCTAACCCCACAAAAAAAAAAGTTATTGACATTTGTTGAAATTGTTGAACATTGAAAACCTCATTGGGTTATTATTACAAATGCACAACACAAGATATATTATGCATATGTATTCCTCAATTGTTGAAATTTTAGAAAATTAACTTGAAATTGTTGAATTGCATTTTCTATAATAAACAAATGTTCAATAAAGTGTCGAACATTAGTTGTACATATAGTAGTCAAGCATATTTTCAAATATATAATAAAAGGAACACAAACTTATGGTATTTTATATTCATCACATGTAATCAACAACATAGCCTTGGTAGGACTTTGTGATGTTGAATGGGTTCAGGAAGCAGACAGTTGCAAAAAATACCACATGTTATGTCTTATTGCTTAAAGGTGGAGTTACTAGTTGGAGTAGTAAACACCTATTTACTTTAGCCTTCACTAATACAAAGGCAAAAAATAACATCACTACTGAAGTTGCCAAATATGCAATATAAATTATATAACTTGTGCCCAATATTGCAATAGTTAATGGTGATAATTGAAATTGTATAGTTCTTTCTCATGATCACAAATTTCATTTTCACACAGAGCATATTGAAATACAATGTCATTACACATCAAAATAATAACAAGAAGAATGGTGATGTTATAATATTGTAGCACCAATGAGAATAGTATTGAGATTTTTGCAAAATCACTTACCAAAAATAAGCATCAATATTGTGCTATTCATCTTAGTGTTACCACTATTTATTTCTTTTCAATTGCTTTTTGAAGATTCATTATATAATTTTCTTGTCAAGGTTGTGTTTGATCATCCAACATTTTTTCAGTTTAATTTATCCAAAGTAATTAATTTTAAAGATAGTTTACCCAAGTAAGAGAGAGTGATTTTCTTTGTTTTTTTCACACTATGTCAATTTGGGCGTTCATCGAACATTCTTTTACCTAAGGTGTACTATTTGCTTGTTTAGTACATATTTACATCATTAATTGCAATGTTTTATTTGCTTGTGTAGTACATAGTAAAGTTAGGATATAGGTTTTTTATCACAAGATTCCACTTCCATCTTAATCCACTATCAAATCTAGGATTTTATCAATGCCATTAAAATTAGGGCATTCCATTTAGTCACAATTGTCAACCATTAAATTATATTTCTTAACTTTACTCATGAATGTATTTAAAGGGGCATTGTTCGAAAGGGACATTGATTGTTAATTAGTAACATGACAAGCAATTCAAAAATGCACAAACCTCAATCACACCATTGAATGAAAAAAGTTTTGAATCGCCTTTAGACTTGAATTTGACACAATTGATTGAATGTCAAAAAAATTGAATATAAAAGGGTGTACCCTTAGTTATAATTTGTGTGCATCACTAGACCCATAACACCACAAATTAGGGTTTAATGTGGGTTCGTTTGTGTTAGGGTTAGAAGTTGAACCTATGAACCCGAGGCCCTATATGAAAACATCTATGAAGGTGATGAAAGTATTGTATTAGTGTGGTCAATGGTCCCTACAATCGACCACCATCAATGGTTATAATGTCTAATTCTCCAAATTTCAATTGAATGAAAGGTAAAACTTTTCATTCACACCATTTATTGCATCTTAGAATTCTTACATATATAATATATGATGCAACTTGAACTAGTGACCTAGAGGTTTGAATGTGATTATTACCTAATACAATATGTGCCAAAACTCTTTTGGAATTATGAATAAAGAATGTTAAGTACTAGTTCTAGCATTCAAGTTCATTGTATTCGAAAATATCAATAAAAAGGAATCAGTTCCCTCCAAATACCCATTCTGCTTCATGTTAAGATCTAATTGGAACATATGCAAAACTCAACTTACTTAACTTGCAACACAAAAAGGATAATGACCTTACTTTTTATAAGGTTGGCCAAATTCTAATGTATAATTAATGTAAAATTGACTAGGATGGTTTCCAAGATCAAGCTCATACATAATTTGGTTCAAGTTATTAACTATTGTTAGTCAAAGGTTTAAGCAACTCATAATTGTTAAATATCAAAGAACTATTATATTTGGACTTAACAAGATCAATGATATTGTTTATGTTACTCACAATTGGTTGTTTTCTTTTGTTGCAAGAATGTTACTCTTACATAGAATTGACTTCCAGTTTGAAATTACGATCTACTTCAAGAAGGACTAACAAACATTTTTTATAACTAGTGATCCAAAGGTTCATCACCACAATAGGTTTACAATTTCAGAAATCCAATAGCTACTTTCATTTCCTTCACATGTTATACGCCTCCTTTACATAAATGGCAACAAAGTGACCTTACTTTCATTTAGGTTGTGAAGGGACAATGTGTAGAGAATTGATAAAATCATGTCAAAAGACTAAACCTCAATCACATATCCTTGATTCACATTCCATAGAAACAAGGGACCAAAATGAAAAACAAAACCACTTCAAAGTATTCTTACAAAACAACCTTATAGAACTATGAACTAAGTAATCTTCCATGCACCCCATACACAAAACACAATACAACATTGTTATATGCATTTATATGTACTAAAGTTAAAACAAGGTTAAGATGTGCACTTGAAAGTTGAGAGTTGAAATTGCTATTGATTTCAAAATGAGTAGACACAATGTTTTGAATGCCAAAAAATTATGCTCATTTTTTGCCAGAGAATTTGATAATTTTCAGCAAAACCTTATACTTTTGAAAGAGTGGACTCTAAACTAACCTTAAGAAATAACAAATTATAGCAAACTTACTTGGAAAACTATATTAGGAATGGTCTCAACTCCCATTAAAAGTTTTTCAAATAGACATTTAATCCTCTTTGTTTTGGGTTTGCATCAAAAACCAACCTACAAACACGTAATTACATATTAATCACAACACTAAAATAAATAAATTGCACAAAGATGATACAAATCTAAATTTATAGGGGACATTATTTAGAATTAACTTACAAAGTTTTTTACAATAGAACATGTGTTTGTAGAAAACAAGTTTCTTTGAACCCATCTTGTTGCTCATGATGCCCATGAAAAGGTCCTTTAACATCATCATTTTTTGTCTACATGTAAATATAAAGTGAAAATTTTCAAAACTTGTGCAAATTTTGATTTGGAATTAAGAATGGCTTAGCAAATCCCAAAGGAAAAAAAATTGAAAAATTATCTTCAAAATTATTAGTTGAACCTTGTGTTTTCCAATCTTTACATTTACTTGAGACTTGCTATTAGGTGCACCTTGTGTTGAACTTTCATCCCTAGAAAGATGTTTCCATGCGAACCACCCCCCCCCCCCCCCCCCCCCACCCCCCCCCCCCCCACATTATTCCTTTCCCCACACCAAACCTATATTTTTGTGACGTTTTTTTTTTA
>Ga0116229_10002209_pt1 | contig 31300 bp, 17 predicted proteins | sample S1TSphgellanicum_3_FD_87313 | JGI IMG/M metagenome (GOLD analysis project Ga0116229, IMG submission 87313) | Host-associated microbial communities from peat moss isolated from Minnesota, USA - S1T2_Fc - Sphagnum magellanicum MG | ecosystem: Host-associated > Plants > Peat moss > Unclassified...
ATTTTTTGTTTATTTTGTTATAAATATAATTTATAAAAAATAAATAAAAAAAAAAATATAGTAAGGATTTTTTGGAATTTAAAATGTAAAAAAAAAAAAAAAAAAACATGTACATTATACAAAAATCAAAATTGGCTTTGTGTTGCAACTATCCAAATTGTGATGGCACTAATTTGGACCACATCTAAAGCTAATGCAACAAAAGAGTACAAGATTTATCCACTGCTCAACTTAAGATGTTCCTCCTCCCATAGGGTGTTAGTTCCATCCACATCTTTCAGGGTTAGATGTGGAGGGTCATCATTGTGATTTGGGGCAAACAATTCAATGTTGCTGTCAATAACCCGCCAAACTGCCACCTTGTAGATAGCTATTTCAATCCCCTTAGAGTGAAACATGTCACCTTTAATTCACATCATTTCTCCATTTCCAACCACTCATTCAAAATTATGAGGATCCAACAGCTCCACTTTATCTCCTTTAACAAACTATGGACATTGAGGGAAATCAATATGTTAGTCCTAATTGCCTACAATTTTAATGCATTCAATGTTTGAAAGTAGGCAAAAAATTTCAAACCTTCATATTCGTTCGCTTCAATGCCCTTGTTTGGTATTGCCACATAATAAACACCCACAAACATGAACTTTAATGCAACAAATCAGACGTTAATGAACAAATTTTATGTTATCTTATATGTACATTATGCCCACACCACCACAAGAAATGAAAAAAATTGTACCATTTTTTGTTGGGTTGACACAACCATTGAAGTTCCTCATGCATTATGAATTGTGATGGATTTCACAACGGTCCCTGTGGTTTTCTTCACACCTAGAACGTTCTTCTTTGGCCTACCTACTTGTTTGGTAATTTGGCCTACCCACTTGTTTGGTAATTTGGCCTACCTTGTTGGGTTTGTTCACAGTTCCCAAAATTGAAGATCTTTCATCAAGTAAACCTGCACAATCCATGGGGTGAACTTGTCCCTCTTCTATTTTATTTCTTACATTTTTTTGCCCATGTTGCACTGTACCCTCATTACATACTTCCTTGTCCTACCCTGCCTCATTACATGCCTCCTTGTTTAACCATCCATCATTACATGCCTGTTTGTCTTGCCCTGTCTCATTACATACATGTGATTTTTGCCTTGCCTCATTACATACCTACTTTTCCTACCCTATCTCAGGCCATACCTGCTTGTCTTGCCCCACCCCAATACTTACTTATTTTTCCTGCCCTGTCCTAGGCCATTCTTGCTTGTCTTGCCCCACCCCAATACATACTTGCTTGTCCTGCCCTGCTTCATTACATGCTTGCAACTCCTGCCCTGCCTCATTACATGTCTTCTTGTCTTGCCTGATTTTATATCCTTGACCCAACTCGTGCCCTGCCTCATTACATGCTTCATTGTCTTGCCCTAGTTTATATCCTTGAACCACATCCTTATTGCCACCTTCCATCAGCACCTCCATAGGAACCCCATTTAATCTTTATGATGCTTGTGTGACCTTTTCCATGTCCGTCACTACCCCCACATCCCCCCCATTAGGCAACTCAACATTCTCATATTTACCATCAATTTCCATGGTAGTTGATGTTGGAAATAATGTGTTCATGTAGCATGCAAGTTCATGAAGGCATAATTTTATGGTCCTCAAACACCCATCCATCTATTTCATGAATCTAGTAACATTGTTTTTCACCATAGTCATCTAGTTCACTACTAGAATTTCTATTTTTTTTAATTATAAATTTTAGTCAAAAAAGATCCATTTTAGACAAGCATAAAAAAACCTTTCAATCATTTTGAACAAGTCGTTTTGAACATGTCGATTGTGACTAGGACATGTATATTTTAACCAAGCTTAAGTTGGCATTTTTGACTAGTCATTTCGACTACTACTTTTGATTAGTCATTTTGGCTAGTACTTTTGCATGGTCAATATAACAATCAAATTATTTTTTGACTGGTTAAACACCATTTTGACTAGGCAAATATCATGTAGCATTTAAACAATGGCCACCCAAGTTAAGCCACATCGCATCTAAACATTGGCCACTCAAATTAAGCCAAATGGCATCTAAACATTGGCCACATAAGTTATGCCACATGTCATTTAAGCATTGACCATCTAAGCTATGTCATGTGGCATTTAAACATTGGCCACTAGGCTATGCCACATGGATAGAACTTAAAATAACCTAGGTTAAACCAAAAATTAAATACCTACTCCTAATGTCCCTATGCCTAGGAATCTACAACCTAACTTTTAGGCCTAGGTCTAGGAACCTATAACTAGCAATTAGGTGTAGAAGCCTAAAGAAAGCTAAGGCAACCTAAGCTATGATTTTTATTAGGCTTAAATGTACACCACCTAAATTAATTTTACATCTAGATGACTTGCATAAGAAAATCTTATTTCATTTTGAATTTGGCCTTTAAGGTTGAACCTTTTCAATTGGTTCATCCCAAGTGGCCTTCCTTTTTTAAATATTTCTTATGTCTTGGATGCTTATGGTGCATCTATTTATATTGCTCATAATTTAAAAAGGATGACAAACAATATGGGACAAACTTTTGGGAGAGAAACATTTTTATGTCCACACAACATTAGAACTTTTTAGTTCACATAATATTATTCCTAAATAATTATGTAAGATGCATAAATTAAGTAAATAAATAAATAAAAAGGTAGGTAAATATGTATGTTAATTAAGTTAAAATAAAAATTAGTAATAGTTAATGTCTAATTATTTAGTTTTAATTAATAATTATAACCAAATTATAACTAATCCTTACAAATTTAACCTAATTCATTATATGTTGTCAACAATGTATTTGTAATAATTAATATTTAACTATTTAATTACACGTTCATTATTATATTTTAGGTAAATAACTAGTTAATCAATTGGTAATTTATCATAAGTATATAAATGGCCTACCCTAGCCTATATAATTAGGTTACCTATAGGTTAAAATATAGGTAAATAGGTGGAGTATAGGTACAATATGCATAAATAAATAACCTACATATAAGCTAATTGAATTTAGGTTATTTAACCACATACTTACATTACATAAGTTAAATAGGTGGTTAATTTAACCTCGGAAAAATTAATTATGGCAAAATTAATGATTGGTACAATAATGTTTAAACCAACCACAACTAAAGTAATTATGGAAAATTTAATAAAATTAAACTAATAATGGCTAAACCAACCAAATTTTTTTAATAATTATGAAAAAATAACCATGACTAAACTAATTATGGTTCAATTATCCATAAGTCAAATAAATATGACCAAATTAACCAATGAATGAATATTTTATGATTAAACTAAAAATGATCGAACTAACCATGAGTAAAATAAATATGGCCAAACTAATTAAATAATAAATAATTTATGGTTCAACCAACCGTGGCTAAACAAATCATGTATAAAGTTAATATGGCTAAATTAACCAATGAATAAATATTTTATGGCTAAAAAAAATGCACAAATTAATTATGGATAAAATCAAAATGAATAAAATAATTATGGCTAAAATCAAAATGGTAAATATTTATGGCAAAATTAACCATGGCTAAATTAGAAATAAAAAATATATCATGAGTAAATAAATTTGGTTAAACTAATTACTAATAAAGTTAATATGGCTAAATTAACTAATGAATATATATTTTGTGGCAAAACCAGTTATCCAAAAATTAATTTTGGTTAAAATAAACATGAAATGAAATAATCATGGCTAAAATCAAAATGGTTAAAATAAATTATGGGAAAATTAAACATGGTTCAACTAGAAATGGTTCAACTAATAGAGTAACTAATGAAAAAATATTTGATGCCAAAACCAATTATGAAAAAATTAATTATGACTAATAAACATGAATGAAATAGTTATGGTTAAAATAAAAAAAAATTAAATAATTATGGCAAAACCAACCATGGTTAAATTAACAATAATTTTAAATTAATTATGGGTCTATTGATTATGGTTAAATTTATTAGAGTAAAATAATAATATGGTAAAATTAAATATAACTAATTTAATTATGCTTATAATAGCCATGGTGCAATTCATTATGGCAAAACCAATAATGGCCCAATTAATAATGGTTAAATTAATAATGTTAAACTAATTATCATGGTTGATCTTACTAAGGTTAAACCAACTATTGTTAAATTGACCATGGTTAGATTAATTACGAATTTGACCAAATTGGGTGGTCTTATTAACTAGGCCACTAACCAGTGTGACTAAATGTTCAATTTGAATAATTGTCAAATTGGTCATTTTAATCAAATTAATTAGTTGAAAAATACAAATTGTGATTCAAGCCTTTGGCGTCTAGTCAAAAATACATGCCCTCTAGTAAAAAAACCATCCAATCAACTTGGTTATTTAAAAAAATAGAAATTTTAGTAATGGTTATTGACAAAACCCACACCCACCTAAAGACCAACATTTCTCTTACAATTACAAAACTGATGCAATAGTAAATCATTCCTATGAACTTTGTGCAAGTTTGAAATCAAGGGATTATGTCGCAACCCCACTTTGGCCAAGTGTGGGGGTGAAATCAAACACTTGGAAAAGTTGGAGGTTTGGAGCCCTCCGGGACTCCTAAATGTTCAGAGCTCGACAGCAAGGCCCAAAACACCTTGCATTGAGGTGTTCTTGGTGTCATTGAAAAGATCCTGAAACGTAGATATCGAAAATGGCCTCGCATTGGCCATTCGGACATCGGCAGCCCAAGTTATGGGCAAAAGAAGGGCCGGGAGTCAAACTGGCAGTTTGACTCTCGACCATTAAAAGTCGGGAATCGACCCTTTCCCGACGTCGCCTCAGAGAGTGCGACATGTCATTGAAAAGATCTCGACGAGGGCTACAACTTTGGTTTAGACCTCATCGTGATTGGACTTTGCAGTCGAAAGTTATGGCCGTTCAAAGTTCTGGGAGTCCAGTTGGGACAGTTTCGGGATTCCATTTCGGGAGTCCCAACAAAATGTGCCATTTGGATGTAGCCTCGACGGCGAGCTGCAGAGAATAATATATGGGGGAAGGTGGTGGCTTCCCCCGAGTCCGGGCCGTGGTGAGTCTTGTGTGTCCAAATGCCCGTGGCAAGTCCCAACACCCAAGGGTGTCCTAAATGCTAAACTAACCTTTTGTGGTTGGTTTTTGGATGTAGATTCACACGAACTAAACTAGTCCCTCTTCCTAGTCTAATCCCTGGGCTCCCAACTCGACCCTCTACCTCTTTTTAGAGTTGGAAGCCGGGAGCATGCCGCTAAGTCACAATTTCCGCAACTTGACTTTATGAAACCCTCAAGTGGGTTTCACCCTATGACTTGGGAGTGCGTCAGATTAACAATTTAACATTACATTATCCAAAGTGTGGAATTTACAAAAGAAAATAAACCATAGAAACATGCATCAAACATTATAAAAAAAGGTTGGGCAAAGTTCATTTTGAACCCACTAATTCACCAAAAAAATTCCCAATGTATGACCACCACCATTTAAACTCATCTAAGCTCCAAAATGACCATCAGGCTATTTGCAAATCTAATATAAGATTAAAATAACAAAAATTTCGAACTAAGATGTTACCATAAGAATTAATTTCACAAATAAAGTCACTAAATTCATTATCAAATGTTGCCAAATCAACCTTTTTATTGAGCAACAATAATAGTTTTAAAATTTGGGTTTAACAGTTTAATTACCCAACTTGTTTTTTTGTAAAAAAATAAGAAAATGATAACTAAAATAGACAAAACTTCAAAAAAACAACAAGAAGATACCCAAATTGTAAGGCCACCAAGGCCATTATATAAAGATATGTTAATAATATAAAAGGGAAGTCTAAACACATTGATCTTAATTCGGAAACCTCATTTTCTACGATTTCAACCAATGATGGTTATCTTGCTTTTCTTCCCTCTACATAATTTCCAATTTCTTCCTTTTCAACCCACGTTTATTAAAAAAAATACCAAATAGTTTTCCAAAAAACAAAATATGTGTACCAATTTGGCAAATGTCCCAACTTTTCCACGTCTCCCATGCCTATTGATGTGATGGACATGGATTCGGGCTTGAGTCATTTGCTTCCCACAAAACACACCACCCAACTCATGAAATCAAATTTAAAGTTCTTGATATACATAAGCATCTTAACAATTGATAAAAAATCACAATAACATGTACATAACAAAAGATTCACAGAAGTTTTTTCAATGGATTTTTCATCCACCTAATAAGCTTTCAATTTCTCCAACTCTCAAATGTTGATATATGTGAGAGGCATAAATAATGGATCACAAACCCAACACTTCTTTAGTTTGGAGCACTCTCATTTCATAAAATAGGGCAATGACCTCTTTAATGCATGGAAGGACACAAGAAAGCCATCCCACTCAAATTCTTTGTTCAAGCCTTCTCTGATCTGTTCAATGTCTTTTGGGTTTTGTTCATTGAGGTTTATGATCGAATAGTCCAGAAATCTATTGCTAAGGGTTCAAATCATCTCATCAAATGCAACTTTGCCATTCAAGGCCCCATCAACAACCCCTAGCTTGTTAGTTTTTATGGTGGCCCCCTTTTTTCCAAAAGTTTTTCAAGCCTCCTCTTGTGTTCTTGTTCTTTTTGAGCTTTTCGTCATGTTTTTTGATCTTCACTAGTACCCCTTTTTGTTGGTGTGGCCTTTCATTATGGTGTGCATGTCTTTTGCCTTTTTGCTTTACCAAAGGTGAATAAAGTGCCCAAGATCCATGAGGGACAAGCATGTACCCTATTGGAACTTGAAAACCCTCTTGTTCCTTGCCATGCCCTTTAATTCATTTATGTTTTCTTTTCTTCTTGCCCTACACATGACAAAAAATTGTTCTAAAGCAACCCCAACAACTAATAAAAATCTCATTGAATTTATAAAATGAAAACTTATATCAATTTTCAAGTTTGTAGAATCTATCTCTGTACTTGTTCTATACTTCTAGCTTTCTACCTTTTTTACCCCAACTTTAACCCCCAAGCTTCCAATGGGTGTATGAGAATCAAGTCTTAATTCATCTTATAAGGATTCTAATTCTTATTCTTCAAATTCCTCAATCTTATAAGGGCTTGCCTCTGTATCTCCAAATGAGCTGGATGAAAAGGATGACGAAGATGTAATCCCCTTCATGTTATAAAAAACAATACTTCACAATGGCAACCCACCTAATCCAAAGCATGAAATACATATCCTAGCATGAACAAAACACAACTTTTACATGCATTAATAGCCTTTGATTAAAAATCAGAAAATCATATTCAACAAAGATTTTGGTCACAATTACACATATTTTATGATCACCACCAACATATTGTGTAAATTACATGGTCAAGAAAATAAACAAATGTATAAAATTATTAGATCATAAATCAAACAAGGTTTTTAATATTAAATGTGAGTATAAATCCCCCATTGAACTCATGTTGCCCAAAAATGGGTCAATTTTTTTTTTAAATAACATTTAATAATTTAACTAGGATGGAAACACTTACAATGAAGATGCTTTTTTTTAGGTAAGCTTGGTATGAAATTGATCCACATTAATATTTGAGATCTACACCAACACAATGTCTAATCCTTATTAGTCCTTGTGTCACATCTCATTTCTTGAAACCATACATGGAAGCTTGAACCTCCCAACAAAAAAAACTTGCAAGAGTCAAAACATTGTTGAGAATATGTACAATATTTCCAAAACCAAATTTGCTTTTGTGAACCTGTAATCATTGCTAAGAATTTTTATGAGTGATGTAAGTAGTTCAAACTACCACAAACATACATATAAACCTAGACGACAATTGTTTTACTTGGTAGGCCAAAAAGAAAGTCACAGAATTGATTAGACAAATGTATATTTCAACGTAAATGTTACACCAAATATTAGAAGCTAATTACACACAAGTTGACCAATTGAACCCATGGTAAAAAGTCCTACAAGGAAATCTACGCATTTAAACCTTAAGCAAAAGTAAAATACATCAAAAACTTACTGGAATCAAAACACCACTTGTTTCTAATTGATTGACCTAAAGTCAAGACACCACTTGTTTCCAATTAGGCGAACTTGCAATCATCATTAAACATTTATAAATAATACTAAATAATTCAACATGAGAAGACACACAACCTTAATACATATTGGGACCATAGTTGAACTGTTTCGTTCTTACCCTCTAAAAGTTCAAAACACCATTCCAATATAAGCTCTCAATGTGATAGAATCCACAAGGAAAACATGCAAAACAAACTTTCATCCCTTAAAATAAAAATATGCAAAGGTCACCCTTCAAACGTTAAACATCACCTTGCACTCCTCTAGTGCAACATAGCAACCACCTTGGAAAAAGAGTTGATAAGACTCAAATACCACTATGTATTAAAGGAGTGCATCATTATGCATTAGTTCTAAAACTTGGTATTTGAGACGAAACTAAAGGCGACAATCAAAACCAATATTGGTTGTGCACAAGTTCAAAGGAGTAACAATAAAAAAGGTTGTTAATCCACAAACATTACCACAAACTAACTATAAAGTGAGAATGTAAACAATTCAAAGCATGTCCATAAAACTTTCCTTGTCTTAGCACTTTCCTTATATTGAGACCTTGAAAATCATAACACTTAAAATTTACAATGCAAACGACAAAGAAAGAAGAAAGTTGGTTCTTCATAAATGCTGACACAAACCAAGGCACCCAATGACATTAGAATGTAGATAGCAAAAGACCTAAAATGTGAGAACTTGGAGGTTGCTACCCTGAAACCCATAATGGAAACAATGGAACATTCGCACTTGTGAAAGCCCACAAAAAGATACCAAGCTTTGCATTCAAATTCTTGTGTGGTTATTAGTGATGCAACTAGTGACTATGAAAATATTTCCCATAAAACAATCACAAAAGCAATAAAAAAGGAGGCGAGTGCAACTCAAGTTATTTCATTTACACCCTTAGGTTAGGTTAAGTTGGTTAAACTAGGTTAGGTTGACACCTACCTAGACCTATTTACTACCTACCTACCTACCTTTTTCTTTAAAAATAATAATTTAGAAAATGATTTTAATTTAGGTATAAAATTAACCCAGTCGAATGGTCCATTATCTACCAATCAAATAATTGAATGATGTTTGATCATGATGTGCTCCCAAGTTCCTAGTTAGACCCAAAGTGGGTCTAAGTTATTCAAGCAACGGAATTGTGAGGAACTCAGGGCACACTCCCAGTTTTCAGCACTAGAAGGGGTAAAGGGGCATGTTAAAGCTCCGAGATTGGACTAGGAAGAGTGACAAGCTTTAGTTACTTACTCGAACCTGCATTAAACCAACCAACAAGTTGGTTAAATCACTTTTTGGAACACCTTTGGTGTTAGGACAAGCCATGAACAACTCTAGACTCACAAGATTCATCACGGCCCGGACTCGGGGGAAGCCACCACCTTTGCCTATATAGTATTCTTTGCATCTCTCCACGACACCTACATCTGAATGGTTTTTTGTCCCGAAACTCCCAAGGATAAGTCTTGAATTTGTCCCAATTTGGACTCTTGGGACTTTGTGAGGTCATAACACTTTGCCTATACCTTCGATTGGGATGAGGTCTGAAGCAAACTTGTAGCTCTCATTGAGAGCTTTTCAATAGTGTATCGCACTTCACCTGCACGCACCGGGGTCAGGTTGATTCCCGACTTTTAATGGTCGAAAGTCAAACTGCCAGTTTGACTCCCGGCCTTTCCTTTTGCCATAACTTATGCTACAGATGTCCAAATGGCCCATGCGAGACGATTTTCGACATCTACATTTTGATAGATTCCCAATGATATAAAGAACACTTCAATGCGAGGTGTTTTGACCCCTGCAATCTAATTCTGAAGTTTCAGGAGCCCCGGAGGACTCCCAAGTCCCCATTTCAGGAGTGTGAGTTTCATCTTCACACTCTTTCAAAGTAGGGTTACGACAAATCATGTCAAACGTGTTCAAGGTTGGAGGACCATGGTTTGCCATGTTTACAACCTTGTTTATTTGTGAAGTAATGTTTATTGCTATTTGCAATATGTAATCAAAAGACATTAAAGCCCAATGTATACTTTGGAAGAAGCTGAATGCCATTGTTCCGAAGAAAGGTGTAACAAATCCAAATTTCAAAGGCTTCATGGTAGACAATGCCCAAGCAAATTGGAATGTTATTTGTATTGTTTATGGGACTAGAGATCCCACTATGAAGTTGAATGACAAGGAGTGTACTTGTCTTTTCCATTGAACTCAATCACTAAATAGGCACACAAAACAATTCATTGCTTCGGAGTTCCAAGGTTGGCATAAAGCTCTTTGTTATGATTATGAAAATGTAAAATCCTTAGAAGAAACTAACCTTCTTGGTGGTACTCCTCTTGGGTTATTATTAATGGTGTAATTCATGAAGTCAAATAATTGGTTGAACTTCTGGCATTTTTGAATGAAACAATGTGGAGGATTCATGTTAGATATAAGAATTTTTTGCACCACTTTGTACATTAAAACTAATTTTTCTTGTTCTTTCTACACCATTTTGTACATTGGAAATAATTATTTATGTTCTGCTCTGAATCCATTTCTTGAATGTGAATGTAAAAATTTTCCTTGGAGGAAAAAGTGGACATGTTAACTTATAACCTACCAAAAATAATTCATAACATTTGGCTTTCGGAATTTGGGAAAAGAGGTGCTTACTTGTGCTACCACCTCAAATGATTATATGCAAGCTTTTAGGCAATTGACCTTATATTATGTTTTCCTTCATAGTGGTCGCTCAAGGACTAGTCTGGATAGGGATGAATTACAATTGTGTAAGGTGAGCCAATCTAATGATCCATTACAAATGGCTATTGTAATTGTTAGATTAGCTCCAAGTTCTTCATATACATCAAGGATATTGCACTTGGAAGATGAAAAGGTATTTGGATCCGTCAAACCTAACCAAAATTTGCCCCTTGGATTAGAAGGCAACTCGCATAAACATGATCGTGTTAATTTCTCCCGTCCGTGAGTCAAATTCACTTCGCGCAACTCTGCACCCAATGGAAATATAAGGTAATCTAGCCATTCACAAGAAGGTTTCCTAGTTGTTACTCATAATGGCAAAAAGGTGTTGGAATGTTTTTGTGGTGACAATGTTTGACACATTGAACGATGTAACCCCAAGTCCAATGCCCAATGTTTGGCATCCCAAAAGGACACTAAGCACTATTGCAAGGCAAAAATTATTTCAAAAGGAACATAATGGGGCATTCCTATTCCTTGTTATGTTGGTAATTGGAGTGTTGTCAAAGATGCGACAACTAAACTACACAAGTTTTGGTTTTGTCATGATGATCAAAGTCGTTATGTTAGAAGCACCAGTAGAAAATACATTATTGGAAGGCCCATTGTGCCTTTTTTATGGCTTGTGTAGGAAGGAACAAATCTCACCCAAGATGAAGTGATGACATTAAAGGAAATTGGTTTTCTTTTCTTCAAAAAACTAAAGTGTCACCCCAAAAATCTCTTCAGTGATGATGCATCTCTTCTTATTAATAAACTAGCGGATGTAGATAACTAGCCAAAAATTCAAAACAGGAAAAGTATTCATCATGCTTTAGTATTCAAGATCTCTACTCAACAACAAAATAAGTGGGAGGTTGGACATGTTTTTATGTCAAACATCTTACCACCCACCAATGTTCCTTCTCCCAGATATGGAAAAATATATATAATCATTTCAAGTCCAACTAAAAATGGTAAACAATCTGAAATTACAATTGGCAATTTCCTTGATTACACTTGCATAGATTTTGTGTTAATGATGACAAGCTCATTGGGCAAACGTGGCAAATGGGTTGTAAGCACTTATATTACATCTTGCAACATGTGATGTTTTGTGGGCTAATGGAAAAGTTCATTCATCATCCAACTTGGAGCTAAAACAAAGTCCATAAATTAACCATCAAAGTTACAATGGTGGAATAATTAGTTAAAACCAGTTTTCATTTTCTTATTCTTGGGAAGTAGAAATGATTTTATCTCTAGTTGAAGTAAAGTAATTTTAACTTCATACTTGTTGGCTAGATGTAGAAATGTTTGCTCAATTAAAATAATTTGAAAATTTTAGGGTTTTGGATGATGTACATATAAAAAATTTACTTTTTACTAATATTCTAAAGTTAATAAGTTTTATTTCACTCAAATTGATTACCATACATAAAACTATTTTTAAAATCACAAATTAAGTATGTGTGTCAGAAAATATATTAGAAAAAATAAACCAAACAATTACCAATAATTACCAAACATCACAAAAAAAAATTCCAAATAAAAGTTGTCTTTTAGCATGAGCCTCTTTGATTCAACACTAAAAGTTTCACAACTTCAAAGGGTGTTGATGTTTGGGCTCCCAAGAAAATAGTTCAAATTCCTATCCTTTTGGCCCAAATATATAAAAATTATACAAAACAATTTTGAGCAAAATATTTGGGTTCAAATAATTTGCTTTGAAGATGATTTCAATTCACAAATGGGGAATACCATATTCAGATCAATCGCATTTTCTCCTTTTGATTTGTTGGTGCTTGTCATAAGTACATTGTTACAAAAAATACTTTCACAATCTTGAGACATACCCTATTTTAATCAATAAGGGGAAATCTAATTATAACCCATTGACTTGTAATGAATGATCAGTCCTTTAAATCCTTGTTCATCTACCTATGTTGTCTAAAGTTTTTCAACAAATAACATTTTGCATATTTTTTCATTCAAAAAGTTCATCTATTATTCATCCATTTGCATACACATGGCAAAATATTTTGCCACATCTACAAAGATTCTATCTAATGTGACAAGGAATATTTTTGGCATATTCCATCCACATCATCAAAAGATGTTCAAAAATATTCCATCCTACTCACAGGCTCATGTTCATAAGTTCACGTTCACGTTCACAAGTTCCCAATATATCAATCCTACCTACGGGTGATTGTTAACCACTACATGTTACAAAGTAATGATTGAGTGTAAGCAAGATAAAATGAACAACTTGATTACCTTGTCAAAATTAAAACAAGTAAATTTAAAATAACAACAAAACCCATTATAGAATTGTGGAACATTAAAAAATTTCATTTCAATGACTAAATATGATATGTGTTTACCTTAATGTGCATTGATTTTCATATTTCAAATTGTAAAAATAAGTTTTAAGTAGGTTTTTCAAAATACAAGTAGCTTTTGACATTTACTTTTCATTATGGGCTTTTGGTTTCAAGTAGGCGTCAAATAGGTTTTTACAAAAAAGAAATAGATTTTTTAAAAATTGACTTGCTAAAACATATGTTGATCTTCATTTCCTAACTTATTACATATGAATTTCATTAATTTTTCTAACCAAAATGTAGGTTTGAACATATATTTATTAGTCGATTTCAAATGTATTTTTTATCTATTTTGAAAATTCATTTGTTTTTAATTTTCTTAAAATTAAATTCTTATATACTTAATAGAACCAACTAATGTTATTTGACATGTACTTTCATTTAATTTGATATTATTTTATGGTAGTTATATGAAAGGTGTAAGGTTAAAGTGGAGATGTTTATTTTTTTGGCATACATTATTTTGTTTTGACCTTATTGTAATTTGAATCACAAATTAGAAAAAATTATCAATAGTTCAAACTAGCCAAATGCATTGAAAATACCAAAAGAGAAAAATATTTCATTACGACAATAAAATGATTGAGAACTAAGTTGTACCATTACAATGGCATGGTGTTTTCCAATATCTGGTGTGACCGATGATCCAAACTAAAAAAACAATAATGATTTTATATAAAGCATTTGTAACCAAATGAACATATCAATAACTATTAAAGCAACACAATATTAAGTAGACAAGATTCAAAAATGAAATTACCAAACAAACTAAGGTTCATGACCTAGTATTGTCGGATTCACTAAGTTTAAAAAAATGTTTAGATTTACATGAAATAGTTACAATGTATGCTCAATGATTAGATAATCTATTTGTATTTTCTTTTGACTAATTACACTAATTCCCATTGCTTTTTGAACACAACATAGATATCATACTATGAAAGGAATTCAAACCATATGATGTTGCATATGTTAATCAAGTCATGTTTACACATTGAATGTTAAAAACATGGATGTTAACTTGTCTTCACCTATGACCTATGAACTACATCCAAAAGTTTACAACATGTCCCATAAATTCTCAAAATGAATCACAAACACATACCTTGTATTAAACCTTTTGTTTGCCATTCTATTAATGATCTTAAATTTAAGCATTTTTGAAAAAACTTAAATTAAATCTTTAAAACATCATAAATCATGTAACATGATCTCTCTATGTTCCACTTAAACTTGAATCATATTCTCTTGAATCATATCAAACAACATTTCATTAACATACTATCAAGCATAATTTGTTCGGCCACATGTTGTTAAACCTTTGAGTTTGAAAATATATCCAAATATTTTTATAAGATTTTTAAATATTATAATTAATATATATATATATATATTATCATGAATATTATTCATGTTCACAATTTAGATTTCAATTTCAAATTAAAAACTTCAAAACAAATTTATCAAAAAATTCTATTTACTTTTCAATTATCATTTTACATACAATTCTACACCATACAATTCTACATGGCGTATGTTTTTCTTGCTACATTGACAACATTTAACTTATGTGTTTCAAAAAATTCATGACATGATTATTTCGATTATCTGAGAGAATTAAGAAGGTGACATGTGTTTTAGTTATAGTTTGCAATAATAGATTAAGAGATCAAATAGAGGTAGACCTTGCATGATTCAAAGTTCCGTTATATAAGGAATATTAACTTGCTCAAAGATTTAACAACATATGGCCGAACAAAAGATGAATGACAATGTGAAAATGAAATAAGTTGCTCGAAATGAGAACATGAGAACTTATGGATCTTTCATGAAGACTTGCAGCTGCCAACCATCAAAACACTAGAAGCACTTGCCTGCAATGGCTTGGATTTCACAAACTGGCCGTTGCCTTTATGAAACCACGTTGATGCGATCGAGATTTTCGAACTCCCCTCTAATCAACTACCATACTCGGCTGTCGCCGTCGGAGATACCCACCATTTCGTGTGCGCGCTCTTCCCAGTTCCCACGCCTTCTAACTTGTGAACGAAGTTCCAGAACCCCACACTTAATAGGTATAAGAACTCTACGTCTTGCCAGAACCTTAGACTTTGTTCCACAAAGAAGAAGTCTGCAATCTTTATATCCATCGGATTCTGACCTGATGCCAGGTGAAGAGTCCATCCTCGAAAAGCCGAGTCTTCTGGCCCTCCTTGTCATCCCAAAGGACTTTGAGTATTGGCGCGATGCAGCTACCTAAAGATTCTTAGAGGCTGCAGGTGCGATCCGTCAGCTAGGTTCGTGCAAGGGACAAGTTCACGTGGAGGAAGGGTAGTGGGCTCATGACGAATCTGCAGGTGTATTGATACCGGTCCACGTGGGCAGCTAATCTTGAAGTATCTTGACGTCGTTTATGAATCCAACCCAAATTAAGAGAGCGTAAAAGCCGTTTCGTTCTTGCGAATCGAAAGGTACCCTGGAAGAATAATTCGCATTTGCTGGTTCTCAGCTGCTTATCTTTTCATTTCTCCGACGAACAGTTTGGTGAGAACTCATTGTTTGCAAATGTTGGCAGATCTGTATCTCTTCGAACAGAGTATATCGACTGGCGCAACAATTGTTTGTATTCCCTATCTCGAGCCAGAGACGAATACCCCGCAATCACCAGGTATCAAACCCGTTCTCCCTATTACTCTTCTTTCGGTCAAGATTCTTGCCGTACTTCACATGACTCGATGACCCCGTGGAATCCTCCACCTCAATTTTGTAAAATGTAGCACGGTTAAGTTACAGATTTTGAATTGTATTGCTCTTAGTTTCCAGCTGCAAGTTCCATTAAACCCATAAATATGCTGTCCCTTGCCTTATCTTTGTAAACCGTGAATCTGTGATCATGTACTTATCTCTTTTGTCGTCTGGAGAAACTTCACAAAGGGCAGAAGCGATATCCCTGAAAGTAAAATTTGGAGTTCCTGAGTGATCTGTTTTGTTGGAAAATTTGTGACATATGTTTTGTACCATATTTGACTCATGTGTTTGGTGAGCAGAGTTAGCAAGTGTGATAGGTTAAGCTACAAGTTTCGATAAGTATGAACCGGAAGTCGAATCGAAGTCTAGTGAATCAGAGCAGCGACCTGCGGATTTGGTTCGGGTGCAATAACTCGCGCAGAAGTTCACCAAGCGGGTCCACCAGAAGGGTTTTGTACATGGAGGCTGGCAAGAATTTCGTCGACATCGTTTTCAGCTTTCTCATGCTGCCTAGACTGGAGCAGAACTTTTTAAACTTATTTCTCAAGGTATGAACCTGCAAAATCATTGGTTGCAACCTAATTTAGCAAGTTTTGGTCTAGATTTGTTTGGCAATTGCCTGAGTGCTTGCTCTTGTACGAATGAGTTCGCTCTGGTGTTAATGCTGCAATTCTAGTTTAAGTTTGGAGTCTGAACGAATGGCCGGTGGGAACTATCATCAACATTTTCAAAAGCGTCGTCAAGCTCAACGATAGCTACATGAATATTGGCTGCAAGGACATTCTTCTGAGCCCGCAACCTGCATCGGGCTACCGTGAAAGCTCACTTCTGCGGATTGAAGGTGTTATGTCGGACCCAAGGACATACTACACATGCAGGAATTATGATTGCCCTGACGATGAAACCGTCATCAAAAGGACGCACAGTCAGATCTTCGTACAAGATGCAGGTTTCCGATGACACTGCGTCTCACTGAATCTCAAGAATCTCTGGCTACGGAGCTTGTTTCTGAACCTGCAAGAGCTGGTTATGTCACATGTGAAGAAAAACACGATTTTTATTGCTACTGATGATATTGAAATATACCCTATGTCCACCATCAAGTGCATTGTGCTGCTCAATAAGCTCAAAGTCAAGATCTGAACAGCCGGAAATTGCAGTAGGCATCACCCAGGTACAGTTTCACGAGTCTCTGCTTTTAGGCATTGATTAACAGGATTGATCTGGAATGAAGGAGTCAATCAGACATTGAGTCAAATACATGGTCGTCTCCATAGCTTTAACTTCTGCAGTCAAGAGTACTTCAAACCTTTAGAACCAGACGACATCCCTATCATATATAAGTAAGAGACCACCATCATATCCTCACTAGAAGTTCTTCACTTCTAAACTGTCTTGATTCCTTCAGGAAAAATAAATCAAGAAGAGATAATTTGTTTATGCAACAATTTCAGATCTTTCGCAAACATCAAAAAATCGACCAGACTGGAAAGCCTCCTTCACTCGTATGATAAATGGGCTGCTAAAAACAATTTAAGTAGACCCATCTAAAAATCTTTAATGACAATTCGAGAGAAACTGCCAACCTGGAAACTGGAGAAGGTAACATAATTCAAAGTTTTAGAAGTGCAAGTCGCTAATTGTTCATAGAGCGGGCATAGAAACAGTAAACTATGGCCGCAGAAAAATCTACATCGGATAGTATGCTGTTGGCTTTATGGTGTTGGATCAGCAATGGTAAAGCCAGCAACAAAAAAATAGAGATGTGTTAAAACCTATTTCTAAATTGGCAAATCCAAGGTATCTGCAATTAGTCTTTAGGGTTAGAGCACCCACCATAATTGTTAGGATTGCAGATAATCTTATAAACTGCATCATAGGCGTTGAGATATGCGAATCGAACTCCTGGAGGATCAGCATTCAGTCCTTCGAGAAGACCTTCGAGAAGACCTTCCAGGCCGGTGTTAAACAATTGGATTTGCTGGTTCACCTCTGGTCACACACCCCATTAGTATATATATTCTTTGTCCACATGGTGGTTTCTAGTTTAAACCCAGAAACAGGGTAACAGTACTAGTACCTGTCATCGATTCCACAATCTTTATTTCATGCACCTGACTTTTCATCTGACCCGGGACATAATTTATGCAAATTATTCCTTGCACGGGTCGGAGACATAGTCGGGACTCGGCTGTCAGCTTTGTGTCCTTTATCCTTTACCGAGAAAGACTTTCAGACTAACTCAACATTATCCATATGTTGTGGCCTTTGTGCAACACAGGTGAAGCGGCTGGTTCAGTGTGCCAAAAGGTCGTTCTTCGCCGTGCAGTAAAGACGTGGATTCTATTTGCGGTAATTGCTTTGTGTATGCGCAGAAATTTGCTCTATATGTCATTTTAAAAGTATTAAACATACAGAGAAATGTGAGATGTACTGCATATAGTTGCCTGTTGCAGTAATTGCAGTATTGCATGTAATCCACGTAATTGCAGTATTGCATGTACCTTGTAGTAGGTACTCTGCTTTAATTTATGATGACTCCCTGATACATCCAGCTTAATGTGACATCATTGCAGCTCAAATCAGCCATGGAATTACTATGTCAATGTGTGTCACGCATTGCTAGACGCGCTTAATGATTCTCCAATGTTCTTGATGGCATGTACTCGAATGCAAACTCCAGGCACGCACCTTGTTTATGTAAATTTCTGATTGCCCAACCATGAGATATTTTAGATGGTGCCAGACTTGAGGTGAGCCTATAATTTTCAGGTGTCAATTATATATATATATATATATATATATATATATATGTTTGGTGCACTTGTTTCGCTCTAGTGAGCGACTGTAGAACATAGTAAATTAAGTAGGACTGGATTCGTCAGGATTTATTTCAAATAGTAGTGTCCTATCATCGATTGTATGATATATATTTTCCTGAATGGCTCGTTACTGGCTTTTCACAATCAAAATTCAGATATGGTGGCCAATATTCATCATAGCCTATAGGATTGCGTCCTTTTACTGCGACTTGTTTACTGCAATTAATCTTTTATGACTCTGTATGAAATTTCTGGTACACTATTGTCGTGCTGGTCTCATATCTGACAATTCAATTGAGCCTGTACAGTAAAGATACTTCGAGAGTATTAACTGTGTTGGTTGTATGTGGGGCCAAACCGAAGCCAATGTAAATCATGCAAGGATAATTTTGTCTATGATCTCCTCTCCCGGTTCAATTACATCCTGGGGTTCTTCTAAAAAAGTCCGATTTGGACTGGCTGCCGAATGTATCTTTGTCTATTGCAAATCCCAGAGCGCAATGTAAAGTGAAAAACGTCATACATCCTGGTAGGACGTTTCGGATGAACTCTTGTGTATGTTCCTCAAATTAGGTTTCTGAACAGCTCGAAGAAGTGCAATTCTCAAAACCTGGAGCAAGCTACATTGGCTGTCTACTGGCTTCGAACTCTTTTTATGTATGCAATACAATTTTCCTTTCCCTTGACCCTAAAATGCCAGCGTAACTGCAGTATGTGACAAACCTGCAGGTTAAATGCAGGTATGCTATTCATGAGCATGTAGACTCAGTAGTTTATCTAGGGCTCAGCGCGTCATGACCTTGTTCTGCGTTGCCGAAGTGATACGAGTAGGTTGCCGATTAAATCTGCCAAGTCTGCTCACAAAACGTGACACGTGTTCTAATAGAGCGTCACAAGACTACGTCAACGTCCACCGCTCGCGTTACCATGAAAGTCGTGGACAGCTTCAAATCGAGGAATTTGAGCTGCCTGACCACTCGGAGCTTCAGAAATAGCCGTAATCGATTCTATTTAGGACGCATGATGCATGAATGATTACATCTTAATTTAGTTCCTGCTCTGAACCCTACGATATATTCTCATGGTATTAGGTAGGGAAAGTAACTCCAAAATATCCCAGGATTCAAGAGGGACGCAACCGTCAGATCGCCAAAATTCACTCCCTGTCCAAGGTCGCCCATGGCATGCAATTCTAATCTGGTGGGAGCTCACCACGTTACGTTTGGAGAGCGCTGCCGTCACCCAGGTCCCAGCAGCTGGAGCATGCACCACATGATAAGCTAATTGGCATCAGATATTTGTTGTTTACTCTACTAAAGTGATTGCCACAACATCTCAACACTAGTGTTTGATGATGTACAAAGTTACAAAATTATTAGCCCGGATCTCGAATTCACGTGGAGCGAAATGCAGGCCGCCCAAGTGGTGCTTTAGTAGTCGTTTGTGTAAGTACTACTAATCCATGAAGTAACACACTTGTAAACAAGCTGGCCCTGTGATAACCAACAACACTACTTAGTATTTCGCTTCTGTCAGGGTAATCTGAATGCATCTATTGCAGTTTGGACAGTAGCTTCAATTCCAAAAGGAGATATTTAAGGCCCGACTACTAGACGTGCAAGACAACTTTCATCAACGTTTGCTGGAATGCGTTTCTTGTTTTTTGTTGATTTTTGTGAATGTCCCAAAGTTCTTAGAACTATTTTTGCATAGGGTAAGGTATCCCATCGAGGGCATGCCCTACTATCCAGATGTTAGCTTCCTGTACTCGAGGGGCAGTAGCCCCAGGTGTACGGAGCTTACAGCCATAACGCCCTCTGAATGGAGTGCCTTAACTAAAATAAAATATTTAAATTAAAAATCCAGCTTTCAAGGGGCCTTACTGGCATTACACCCCTTTCAAGGTTCGTACTGACGGTACATACCTGGGCAGTGCTCAGGACCAAGCAAAATTCTACCCCACAACTGCCCTAAATGACAAAGGAAAAACATGAACGAAGGTGTGACACTTAAGGTAAAGCCTCAGGGTAAGGGCATTCCCAAAATAAGGGGCCTGGGACCAGGTGATAGCCAATCATTCTAGCATGGCCCTCAGATGTGGGATTTATTCATCATAAAGCATAGGGCAAATGTTATACGAACTCATAGCCAATTTACATACATGGATTTCCATGTAAGCTGGGTATTCTCAGATGTAAGGTGCTTCCAAATACACTAGGTAATGTCTCTAAGTGCAAATACACAAAGATATTAAGTGACTATCACCAATTGGGTTAAAACATGGGTACTTAAAAAGATTGTCTCATGGATTCTTTCACTTAAACATGTTGTTAAAATTTAATAATACATTAATATTGAATTTTTTATTTTATTTATAAATAGATACATTATAAAAATATTATTCTATGCATAGAATGTCAAATTTGAATAAGTTTTAAAAAATTTACCAAGTCCTTAAAAAACATTTAGGATTTTGTCACATGAAAAAAAAAAATTTAAGACTCATAAAAAAAAAATTAAACATTTTTTTTGGTTCAAAATTTTTATCACAAACAATTTGCTAATGTGTATAAAATATATGAATGTGACAAGAACTAAATGCCTGTAAGGCAAAATGTTTTTAAAAATTAAATTTTTAAAAAAATTGAACCATTGATAAAACACGCCCCACATTGGATAAATTATATTTTTCTCACTTTTATAAATGAAAAAAATAATTAATTAAAAGACCTACATAAGAAAAATTAATTATTTCATTTGAGAAGAAAAAAAAATGATAAAATAGGTCATGAGAAAAGTGAAACAAAAGGATAAATTTGAAAAAATGAATCCTTAGGATTCAAATGTGATACCCAATCATGCTTAGACCCAATTACAAAATAAAAAATTTATTTAACTCCTAAACATAATTAGATATTATGACATCTTCTTTATTTAACTAGCCATATATAGTGAAAAAAGAGTTAATTAAATCATATCTAGCTTATAAAGTGTCATTTTCATCAATATGTTATGATTGGAAAATACCTTATGATTAACATGTACTATTGCGCTTGTAGAATAATTTGTGTCAACATTATTTTAAACTTCTCAATGTAACTTGTGAAATGGTCAATACATGACCATTTTTGGGATTATATGGTGGATTGCTTGTCAAACTATGTTAGATGATCCAGACACACAATGCAAAATCACTCTCTTAACTATTTTGAATTATTTTCATTGTTTCTTTTCTTATGTATTACAACCTCATTAAGGTGCATGAACCAAATTCCATATATGAATATTGAAAACCCCTAGTGGCTAAAAATGGTAATTTTTTGAAATGTGTGACCTCCACAAATGACCACACTTGGAAATTCATAGAGTCCGCTTGGCAACTAAATAGAGGAAGCAATCATACCTAGGGTGCACCAAAAAAAGCTTAAGCCAACCCATCTCCAGCTAGCTGGACAATAGTAGCCTGGTTTGTTTAAATGTTTTTTCTAAATGTTTTACAAGTTACACTCACAACTATGTTGAAATCTCCAATCTTCACTTTGTGTCAAATCCTAAAATTTATTCAAATACTCATATCTAATTTATTGATATGTCTGAGCTCATAAAATTGATTGTAACGAAGAATTTAGTAGTTTTGAAGGCGGAAGTATGGAATACAATGCAAGACACAGGGAAACAACCAAACTTGTAATTAAGTTGATCTGTTCATATTACATATTAAACTAGTTTTCAGCTGTCAAAAAAAATCAATTTTACAAGTAGCTACTTTTCCTGGTGAATTTGTGTAAATGAATTCCAACTACTAATTCCAACTACTCGATAGAATTCAATGCAGCTCCAAACGCCAGGAACAAATTTCACAAATTTAATGGACTTTCGACATTATTATTAGGATTAGGATGTATATTGGTATTGGGATTAAGTTTAGGATTCTATAAAGAGATTCATTTTTAATGTGAAATTACATAATTAAGAATTAATTATGTATTATGTAGAACTTCACATGTCTTTAATTTACATAATAAATTTACTTCTAGATGTCTTGTAATGTCAAGTGTAATGGTTCATGACATACACATGTGTAATCTCTATTTCAGAATTTGAATGTGATCATGAAATGAAGGACATTTGAAACTACACATTTATATGTGATTATATAATTTCATCATTAAATATCATTTACCAAATCTCAAGGGTGCAGGTCAATTGTACGAAGTGAAGTAACTATATTATTGTTGAATCACCCTTTGCACTATGCTTTACACTGGACATATATTAGTTTCAATGGAGATTCTAACAAATTTCAACTAAGTCTTACACGTTGAAGAATAAATAGGTTGTAAATGTCTTTAAAACTCTTCTTACCAACCTTCTACACATATGTATGATAATAAGTATGTATTCCTAGGCTTTGCTTTGTCACCATCAATCAGCAAGCTGCACTTATCATGCCAATATAGTGTCCTAATACAACTTTTATCAGTAATGAGTTCTTTTGTTTTGGAATCTAGTCTTACTCAGTCTAATGCTTGCTTAATTGTTCTAAGTTTTTAACAAGAAGGTTTATAGACAAAATTTTGAGTTTATGATGTACATGATATCACTTGTCATAATACTTAAACGAAGATTTTATTGGTGGTGGCATATACTCATATCGATTATAGGAACTTAACTGTACTCCCTTGCAATTTTTTAAAAGAATTGCAATTGTACCACAAGATTCAAAAAAATTTTAAAAACATTGAGATATTGACAAGTATTCTGAAATAGTGATCCTAATCACAAGAAATAAATCTGAACTTAATTCAAATCATGAACTAATATAATCTCAAGTTTTAGAATTTATACTTAGGTGTCCTGTCAATTCTATTCAGATTGATGTAAATCATAAGGATGGAGAAGTTCTCAGTAGATATGACAATATTTTCTTCTACATAGTCCAATTAAACTGTTGCAGATGCAAGTCATTTAAGGTTGGACACAGATAGTCATGTGAACTGTATTCATTTCCTGCGTGATGTGTAGAATTTCAAGACTTGAATTTGTGTAAAAGCTCAAATCAAATGGCTAGGTCTCAGCAACTGGTTACAGAAACACAAGGTTGAGTTGAGGAGAAAATGTCCAGTCAATGGTGCTACTGACAGCTTTGAGGTTAGAAATCTTTCAGTAAACAATCATTACCAAAACATGCAGAATTCTGTTTTTTAAGGGATTGCAATCTCTATTTTGCGTGCATAGGCCAATGTCAAAACCATATTCCTTGATTCAAATGCTTCTGGACTGAATGTGCATTGTGAACCAAATGTAGAAGCAGCTATCATGAACCTTGGTTGATATGGATGAAGCTGTCCATCACCTTGGTTGAAGGAGGTTCAAATTCATTGTTGACAGAGTCAAAGCAACCCCTTGTATCAAATCAAACACCACAGAGAAATGAAGATTTTGTGAAGGATTCCAGGACAAGCATCTAGATGAAGCCTTAGTGCATGGTGAAAACAATGGAAATTGGGTTTGCCATGGGAAAGGACTTATACATTGAGTGTACAACTATTGTGATCTTCAGAACAAAGCTAATTTGTCTCCTTTGGTGCAGTCCAGTGGCAATTTTCATAGTCCATGCTGATTATGGTGAAGTTTGAGTGTGTGCTTAAGTTCAATTAAGTCCTCCATGGGCATTTTGGGATTTGGTGCTCTGCAGAATGAAGCTTATGATTTGAGTCAGGCTCATGTCATCCAGATGGACTCTGACATCAGAGAGGTATAAAGTTCCAGTTTGATCCTGAAGGCTGTGTTTGTCTGTCTGTAACATGTAGAAGTGTCAATCTACTCACAAAAACTTGAAATAGCATATGGCAACTTGTCAGTAGTTTTGTTTGGCATAACAAAAAAATTTGATTTGTTGCTTGACTACATGGCTGGATTTTGTGTGTAGATCACTAGGTATACTACCTTTAGAACTTGACTTGGCTTTGCATGACTAAGTAACTTGTGAACCTTTGTTCTCTGTGAAGTGCTGCAGCAGATAGTGTCAGTGGTTGCAATAGCCCTACTTACAAAGCATTCAGTCCCAAGTTTAGTGAAGATTCTTAGAACTGTGCCAGTTGATTGTCATATGAAATATAGAGATCAGTACGTAGTCTCTGCACAACTATCCTGTATTCACTGAACAATGTGCTGCCTGTGAGAGCTTAACTTGCCAGATTCTTTATGTTGAGCAATCTGGAGATGGTCCTCATCTATGATGATGGAATACAAGTAAGCAATTTTTCTAACCTAAATTTTCCATCATGTGCAAGCAATTGGCATATTTGACAGGCTCAACAACTTTTCTAACCTAAATTTTCCATCATGTGCAAGCAATTGGCATATTTGACAGGCTCAACAACTCTGTCATTTTTCCACCATGAAATTTTACTATTTGATCTTGAGGTCTTTCTCAATGCCAAGAACATTCTGTGGAAGGCAAGGCAGTGTGTGTTTGAAGAGAAACTAAGTCACAGAATCTGAATGAAAACATGATTTTTTCAGCAACATGAGAAAGCCTCCAAGAACCATTGCAAAGTATATGCAGGAGGAGACCACACATGCTTTTCATTTATTTTTGACAGTGCAGGAAAGGAGGCAAGGAATTGGATGATGGCAATGTATCACAACATTGTATCACAATGATTGAGGGTGGTTGGATATAATGTGTGTGGTGGGTGGGTTTAACATAGATGATAATATGCATTTTCTTTGCCTTGAAAATTGACATGATCTGTATAGTGCAATTTTTATGCTCCATTTTGTCCAATATTATGCTGTTTGGGGTTTAGGGTTTGACAGTGCAATTAGATCTAAGATCTGACAATCAGCAATGCAACTAAGTCAAAACCCCAATGAATTTTCATAGCAGATTTCAAGAACATACAGAGTCATACCAGGTTTCCAATGGATGATGCACTGGTGCATGCTGGGTCTCATGATGCTACATGTCTTAGAAGCTTTGACTGCATGAGTTATACTTTGTCTTCCACAGGGATAGCATTCTGCTTGGGATCTTGTATGCAAATCCCCTGAATTAGTTTTCTCCTTTTTCCTCATGAGGTCTTCTTGAGCCTGATACTGCTATTGTGTACTACACTAGATGACATCCACAAGAATGAATGCATTCCCTATCTTTCCAAAGTGAAGTTGTGTGCAAATGACAACATATTTGGGGGAAAAAAAAATTGCATTCATGATATGTTCATAAGCATGTTTCAATCAGAAAGTGCTTCTATGCACAGTGGGTGTCAGATGTATCCATCTATACCACAAAACAGCAAATGGGATTCTAGAAGTATTTGCATCAGGGGTGGCTATAACAACTAATTGCAATTTGGATGCAAGTCCTATTTTATAGACCTTGCTTTATTGCCTTCCACCTTTTCATTCTAAGTTGTTCTTGTACTTCTATGGAGATGTGAAACACTTGGGGGGGGGGGAGGATTTTCTATTGTATTTGGAGGGCATCTTATATCCATCAATATCCCCTCCTAGAAACAAGGAGGGAGCTTATACTTAATTAAGAGTGGAAGAGAAGTTGCCTACTTGATATAATAATAATATAACTAATATTATAGTAATTATGAACATAAGGTGGATATTATAAGTAATGAATATAAATAATATTAATTAATGAATATTACAATAATAATAAGCCTCCCATCACACTGCCACTGAACTACCATCAAGTGACACGAGATGCTACATCATATTTTGTGCATGTTACCATTTTTTGTGTGAATTGGTGAACAAACTGTCCATCCAAACATTGAGATAAATTGTATTTACCACCAAGACTCTGATTGCAGTTTTATAGGTGTAAAATCTTTCCCACTAATAAGATGTAGGTGTAAGAAGACAAGTCTTACTCGTTACACCTAGTGATCTACAAATGTTTAGGTTCATGATATTGTTTGCCTTGTGCTTCACAGTGGGTAAAACCCACATGCAGGGGACATTCTCAAAATGCAAAATGGAACTCATCTACTGCCTCATCCTAGACTCCTTATTTTGTGTATGCCACCACCCTAGGACTTCACCCTACACTTTTGTAAAAGGTTTTTGCTCAGACCTAGAGCTCATTGCTGTATTATGAAGTATGCCAATGTTTGGTGCTGATTCATTTGAGTTACCTTATTTTTAAATTTACTATCAAACCAGCTTGAAGTAGCACTTCTTTTTGTTTTTAGAATTTGGTTTGTCTGAATCTTTGTTTTCTGAATTCTAAGCTTGCCAATAATTCTCTTTCTTTGTTACCACGTTTGGTGCTCTATTTGCTCTCTCATTATTGATCACATTTGATGCTCTACATTTGCATTGCTTCTTGTTTGTCCCAGAGAAAAACTCTTCACTTGACACAAATTCACAAGTGCAAACATAGCTTTTGAATGCTTTAGAGGTGCAACGAACTGTCCTGATAATAATATCAGATTCTATTGATTTTACAAGTGAAGATTGCAAATTTTTCAGGAGAGCTTGACTCTAATCAATGTCTCCAAATGGTCCTACCAAGCTCAATTTGCAGCAAATGTCGAACACATTGAGAGACCATGCCCATTGGGGGATGGCAATATAGAGAATGGCTATACTGAGAAGTTATAGAACTGAGGTGGGAATTAAACCTCTTCTGCCGTGGGTAAGTTAAATCATACAGACAACAAAGACACAAAATTTGCATAAAACTTTGCTTCTATTGCAACATCTAGGTGTGTACAATGAATCAAGAGGGTTAAGAGTTGGGATACTCCAACAAATCATGTCCTGTGCCAGTTGCATCACTGGTGCAGCTGTTTGGCCCTCGAAGTTGAAAATTTAAACAGGTAGGTGTGTTCTGTTGCACCCTCATCAACCATAGTTATTTGGACTCACTTCGGAAGAAGATTCCAAGAGATGGGTTTCTTTGTCCTTATTGTTGGATTTGGGATTCTAAACAGTGCATGATATGATCTGGCTTATTATCAAATTCTTGCTTTCTGAACTTAATTGTTGGAGCCTGGAGATTCAGCTGGAGAAGTAGACAGTGGACAAAAACTGGATCCTAATTGTGAACAGCTCACATGGGATGAAAAATATGCAATAGAAGATATGGATCTGAGGATGCATATGAAGTTCAATTCATACGAAGTCAATGAGGTTGTCCCCACAGCTTGGGCACATGGATCGAAATAGTGTCAGTTTGCAGAGTGTGGATGTGGAGGAGCTGTCACTTAGCCAATTGATTGGAGCATCATGCGTGTAACCCAAGTGGTTGGGCAAGTGGTTGGATCCATGGCTATCTTACAAGTGCTTGTGGGTTCATTTCTTCATTAGGTCATGCTACATTTAGTGGGGCTGGCTCAATAGTAAGGTTCACTTGTGGGTTCAATTCACCATTAGCTCATGCTAAATATTACCAACTATAGTGGGGCTAGCTCAAGAGTTAAGTTCACTTGTGGGTTCAATTCACTGTTAGGACATTCTACATGTTTCCAACTCTACTGCGGCTAGCTAGATAGTTAGTTTCACTTGTGGCTTCAATTCACCATGAGGTCACGCTACATGGTACCAACTATAGTGGGGACCCTAGTTTAATGGTAGTTAGGCTCACTTGTGTGTCTGATTCACCATTAGACAACGCTGCATGTTACCTGCTCTAGTGGGACTAGCTAGATAATAAGGTGTGCATGTGGGTTCAATTCACCATTGGGTCATGCTACATGTTAGCATCTATAATCAGGTTAGCTAGATAATAAGGTCGGCTTGTGGGTTCAATTCAGGGTTAGGTGATGCTACATGTTACCATATACGGTGGGACTAGCTACATAGTATGTACTAACGGTCATGTAAGTTCACAATTAGACTAAGCTGCATGGTACCTTCTCTAGTGGGACTAGCTAGACAATAAGGTTCACTTGTGGGACTACCTAGATAATAAGGTTCACTCGTGGGTTCGATTCAACCTTAGGTCACACTACATGTGACCTACTATAGTTAGGCCAGCCAGGCCTGTTATACAATAAGGTTCACAAGTCAACTGGCCTTTGAAAAGTCTGTGATATCTGGACTCAAACTTTGGGAGAGGACCACTTTGTGCAGATTAGTTTGCAGAATAAACAACTAAACTTTTTATCTTTTTTGGGATCAAAACTCAGCCAATTTGCAGAGTGGCAGAATTAGCTACCATTGTGAATGTGGTAGTGAAACCGAGAAGGAGCAAGGTGCCAAAAACGCCAAAGCCAGAAGGGTCGTTATGTCAGAATAGGAATGCAGGAGCGTATTAACAATAAACTCAGAATGGGCAAGGCTTTGTAAAGCAGGCACAGTCAGAAATTGAGGTGAGATTTGAATGGAGAAGACAGATTTAATTTAATTTAATTTAATTCTCATCAGAGGCAAAAGGTTAGTTAGTGGTTTCTTTTGTAACATTTGGGATGAATGTCTGCTTTAATTCAATTGAAATGAAGATAGTTACAATGACCCCTACAACCCTGTTCCTGTTTTGGCTTTGTAAGGGGGGATAAGCATAAGGCCCCTCTTTGGGGGCTGCAACACTCTTAAGGCACTTTGACAGTTGGATTCTACTACTTTTTCCTAGATTTAACAAGTTTTTCCAAAGGGTAAGGCTACTCCTCAAGGGCCGTATGATGTGACCTCCCTACACCTCAGGGCTACCACATTATGGTTGTAAGTTCTCTAGCATGGTTCTTCTTAAGGCCACTTTAGACAAGGGTCCAGGAACCAAAAGCTCGGGGACCAATTTGAAGCAAATTGGACCTTGAATTGGACCTTTTTTTACATTAAAAACAACAGTTTTTTTTTAAGTACAATGAGTGTGTTTAAAGGCTTGGGGTCCAATTCAAGGATTCAATATAAAAATGTGTGATTGACATGTGAGAGGATTAGGTTAACTTTTGGTATTTTTTTTTTCTTCTTCTTTTTCATGGTTTTTTCTATTTTTTGTTTTCACCTCCATTTTGTGCACTTGGAAGGGCTGAAAATGTATTTCTTCTAACAACCACCTTATGAGGATCCACAAAAACCAACCATGTTAACTCTAGAATTGGTCAAAAATGGGAGAGCTAGTGTGTTTCCAAGAATGTCCACAATCCATACCATGTCTACCAATCTCATAAAATTTGAGCAACAAGGGTAAAAAAAAACAATGAAAAAAACAAAAAATAACAAAAAAAATGAACAACCTTGGACTCTGGGTTACACTTTGGTTCTCCAAACCATGAGCTCTTACAGGCTCTTTTTTTCCTAAACCAATTGGTTTTCCCTCCAGAATGATGCCATTTAGACTAAATCACAATTTGATTTGTCTTGGTCTTGGACTCGTCTAAAGGCCTTGGAACCAATTTAAAGCTCTTGGCCAATAGAGATGCTCAATTTCATTGTACCCTGCTCCTTGGACCCTTGTCTAAAGTGGCCCTTAGTGTTGCTGCAGCTAGCCTTATAGAGTGTAATACATCACAGGCTTTTTGAAAACATAATGCCCACAGAAGTGGCTGTATCATTACTGAAAAGCCCACCATAGTTTCTTACCCAGCAGGGTGGGCTTTACAGAACTCAGCCCCGCAGGCCCCTTATTCTTGTAAAGCCCACTCCCTCAGGTTTACCCCACATGTAAAACCCTACTCATATTATTTAGTGTAATTGGAGGGCACTTTACCCCCATGCAATCTATGCTCCACTTTTTGGGGGTCATTTCAAATAACTGAATGGCCCCTGTATTTTCTTAGACACATTAAAATTTTGACTTTAAATGAAAAAAAATTGATATTGTTATCCATGCTTCCAATTTTGCAACACTGAAATATGAATTAGTTAATTTGATTTAGGAGATATGCTAGTGTGCAATGTGGCAGCCAGCTCAAGCCACATCCATACTCTTAGATGACCTGGCCCCATCTCAAGGAGGAAGTCAGATTATCTGACTAAGGATAGTAGCACCTTGATGAACAAGGTATCTTGGAGTGTTGGGTACTAGGTAGTTTGATTTTGTTGCAACCTCAGGTTCCAGATTTTTTAAATGTTTTGAACAAGTGGAGGGTTCACTAAGAACAGATGTCTTAGGGTAGGTTCTCTGACCAGTTCTTTGATTTTTGAGAATAGCTGGTGTAAGGCTTGATACAGCAGGTCATTACCTGCTCTATCTTTCTTTGAAAAAAGAATCAGGAATACCGCCAACATTGGTGTCTTCTTCCAGGAGTAATCTCTTACACAAATGTTGTTGCATCCAGTATGATACAGGTTGGCACCCATATACCTGTAACTTGAAGAACTCTTATGAATTCAGTACAAGGGAAATCGGCTGGACCATGCAAGCCAGGGACTTCATTTGTGACAACTTTTTGCTATTTTGTCAAAAAAAAAAAATTAATTTTCATATTCAGTTGATAGCCAAATTTTGCTAAATCTCATAATGGGGATGATCACCACCTCTAAATCTTAAAAACAGAAAATACACACACACACACACACACACACACACAC
>Ga0116229_10002211_pt1 | contig 31295 bp, 28 predicted proteins | sample S1TSphgellanicum_3_FD_87313 | JGI IMG/M metagenome (GOLD analysis project Ga0116229, IMG submission 87313) | Host-associated microbial communities from peat moss isolated from Minnesota, USA - S1T2_Fc - Sphagnum magellanicum MG | ecosystem: Host-associated > Plants > Peat moss > Unclassified...
ATCGGTGAGCACGGTGGTGGTCTATGTGCACGGGCTGTGGCTCAGCGGCCGCGAGGGCGCGTGGCTGCGGCGGCGCTTGGCGCAGGACCTTGGCGCGGAGACGGTGGCGTTTTCGTATCCGTCGGTGGTGGCGGATGCGGGTGCGAATGCGCGGGCGCTTGGGCGGTTTCTCGGTGGGATCCGGGCGGAGACGGTGCATCTCGTCGGGCATAGTTTGGGCGGGTTGGTGATTTTGAGATTCTTCGAGGAGCGGGCGCTGTTCGAGGCGGGCGCTGCGGCGGCGCGCTTGCCGCCCGGGCGGGTCGTGCTGCTGGGCGCGCCTGCGCGGGGTAGTCGCGCGGCGCGCGGGCTGACCCGATTGCCGTTCGGTAAGAGGATCTTGGGTTCGAGTGCCGGGGAGGAGTTGCTGGTGCCGCGGGAGCGGGCGTGGAAGGGCGGTCGCGAGTTGGGCGTGATAGCCGGGGACTTCAGGGTTGGGCTGGGTCGCTTGGTCGGTACGGGCGCGGAGCCGAGCGATGGCACGGTGTTGGTGGAGGAAACGCGCGTCGACGGCGCGAAGGATCAGTTGGTGATGCGGGTGAGCCACTCGGGGATGCTCATCTCGGGGGCGGTGGCGCGGCAGGCGGGGGTGTTTTTGAGGACGGGGCGGTTTGAGCGGGGATGAATAGAGCGTCGACACCCTCACCGTGCGAGGAAATTCTAGGGCGCTTCGCCGCGATCGAGTTGCTGCAAACGGAATAGCACGTCGAGGGCTTCGCGTGGGCTCAGGGAGTTCGGGTCGAGCGCGCGCAGGGCTGCGAGTGCCGCGGGTGTCGGCGGAGGTGCGTGCGCAGGCGCATGGACAGGCGCTTGCGTATGGAGAGGCACTGGCGTCGCAACGGGCGGGGCCGTGGGTGACGCGGGGAATAGCGGAAGCTCGGCTTGCGGCGAGGTATTGGTGCGCAAGGCGTCGCGCTCGCGCTCGAGTTCGTTCAGGTAGCGGCGCGCCTGCGCCGTCACCGACTTGGGAATGCCGGCGAGAGCGGCGACTTGCAGTCCGTAGCTCTGGTTCGCTGGACCCTCCTTGACGCTGTGCAGGAATATCAAGCGGTCGCCGTGTTCGACGGCTTCGACGTGCACGTTGACCACTCCGGGCGTTTCGCCGGCGAGACTGGTGAGTTCGAAATAGTGCGTGGCGAACAAGGTGAAGGCGCGCAGCTTGGCGGCGATGAACGCGGCGCAGGCCCAGGCGAGGGATAAGCCGTCGAAAGTACTCGTGCCGCGGCCCACTTCGTCCATGAGCACGAGACTCTTGTCGGTGGCGTTGTTGAGAATGTTCGCGGTCTCGGTCATTTCCAGCATGAAAGTCGAGCGGCCGCCGGCGAGATCGTCGGAGGCGCCGATGCGCGTAAAGATTCGGTCCATCGGTCCGACGACGACGCGCCGCGCCGGCACGTAGCAGCCGATGTGCGCGAGGATCACGATGAGCGCGGTCTGGCGCATGTAGGTGCTCTTGCCGCCCATATTGGGGCCGGTGATGATCAGCATCCGGCGCGAATCATCGAAGCGCAGGTCGTTGGGTACGAAGGGTTCGCGACCGGCGCGTTCGACCACGGGATGGCGCCCGCTGTCGATCAGTAGCATGGGCTCGTTCACCAATTCCGGGCGCGCGCAATCGAGGGTCGTGGCGCGTTCCGCGAAACAGGTCAGTACGTCGATTTGGGCTATGGCGACGGAGGCCGCCTGCAGATCGGGTAGGCGAAGGGTCAGGTGGTCGAGCAGTTCTTCATACAGGGTCTTTTCGCGCGCCAACGCTCGGTCGCGTGCCCCGAGCACCTTGTCTTCGAAGGACTTCAATTCGGGCATGATGAAGCGTTCGGCGGATTTCACCGTCTGGCGGCGCAGATAGTCGGGCGGAACTCCGTCCGCTTGACTGCGGCTCACCTCGATGAAAAAGCCCTGTACTCGATTGAAGCCTAATTTCAGGCTGGACAGGCCGGTTCGCTCGCGCTCTCGTCGCTCGAGGTCGACCAGGAATTGTTCGGTGTTGCTGCCTAGCATGCGGAGCTCATCGAGTTCGGCGTCGTAGCCGGCGGCGATCACGCCGCCATCGCGCAAGAAATGCGGCGGTGAGTCGACGATGGCTCTTGCGAGAAGGGCGTGGTCTTGTTTGAAGCTGGCGCTGTCGCGGTTGCCGCCGTTGCCGTTGCCGTTGCCGTTGGCGTTGCCGTGGCTTTCGCCGTTGCCGCTGCTGTTGCCGCTGCTGTTGCCGTCGGCGCGGCGGCTCAACTCGTTGGCGAGCTGTTGCAGCAAGGGGGATTGGGCGGCATCGAGCGATTGATGCAACTGCGGCAGAACGGCGAGTGCGGCGCGGAGCTGAGTCAGATCTCGAGGTCTTGCGGAACGCAGGGCGATCCTGGCGAGGATTCTTTCGAGGTCGCCGATGGCTTTCAAGGAGTCGCCGACCGCGCCATGTTGGGCGGCCTCGATCAGGGTCGCGACGGCGTCGTAACGTTCTCGCAAGGTGTCGTGATCCCGCAGCGGGCGGTGCATCCAGCGGCGCAGCATGCGCGCGCCCATGGCGGTTGCCGTGCGATCGAAGACACCGGCCAGCGTCATCTCGGGTTTGCCCGCGAGGCTCTCATCGAGTTCCAGATTGCGACGAGTGGCCGGGTCCATGATCAGCGCGGCGTCGCGTTCCTCGGTCGTAATGGCCAAGAGGTGCGGCACAGCCGATTTTTGCGTCTCGCGGACGTAGGCGAGCAACGCGCCGGCGGCGGCGATGGCGAGCGGCTTGTCGGCGCAACCGAAGCCCGCGAGATCTCGGGTGTGGAATTGTTCGGTGAGCGCACGCATCGCGGAGTCGGTGTCGAAATGCCATGGCGGCCGCAGTCGCCAGGGGCGCTCCTGCCCCACCGTTGAAGGCGTCGGCGGGGCGAGCTCTGCGCCGTCGGGCGCCAACAGTTCAGCCGGACGCAGGCGCTCGATCTCCGCGTCGAGCGCGGCGAGGCTGCCGAGTTCCATGACGCTGAAGCGGCCGGCCGAGAGGTCCAGCCAGGCGAGACCGAAACGGCCGTGAGCGCCGCAGACGCTCGCCAGCAAGTTGTCGCGCCGCTCTTCCAGCAGCGCCTCGTCCGTGACGGTGCCGGGCGTCACGATGCGCACGACCTCGCGTTCCATCGGCCCCTTGGTCTTGCCCGGTTCGCCGCGCTGCTCGCAGATCGCCACCGACTCGCCTTTGCGGACCAATCGCGCCAGGTACGTATCGAGAGTGACCGCCGGTACGCCGGCCATCGGAATCGGCGCGCCCGCGGAGGCGCCGCGTTGAGTGAGTGCAATGTCGAGCAGCGACGCCGCGCGACGCGCGTCGTCGTAGAACATTTCGTAGAAATCGCCCATGCGATAGAACAACAGCACGTCGGGGTGTTGTGCTTTGATGCGCAGGTATTGCTGCATCATGGGGGTGTGGTCGGCGTGCTGTGAGCCGGGGCCGGCAAAATCTGTGTCTTTCTGAATTCTCATGTAGTTAGTAGGATATAGAAAACCCGCGCCGGACGTAGTCAGCCTCACCAATATTCTGAGGAGGAATCATGAGCGAGAACAACGCGATCCGCATGTCGGATGGTAGGTACACAGGCGACTACACGCTTCGCTCGAAGTCGACAAATGACAGAGCGTTTGCCGTTGACCTTCGCGAGGCCGTTTTTCGGCTCAAGGGCCTGCGTCCGCTGCGGGATACGGCGGCATTCGCGCGACCGATGCCGTCGAGTTCATCCGCTGGCGTTGGAGGCACGGCTTGAGTTTGACTGATGCTGCTGAAGCCCTCGGACTGTCGCGTCGGCAAGTAGCCTATTACGTCAGCGGCGAGCATGCGGTGCCGCGTACCATTCTGCTGGCGTGCAAGGGCTGGGAAGCGGAGCGAGAGGCCGCTGCGTAGGGCGCCCGTGCGAACGGCAACGAAAGATCTTGACCTCGAACGACTCGCCATGCGAGTCGGCCGACATTTATTGGATAGTCACCGAACTGCGGTGACTGCGGAGTCGTGCACGGGCGGCTGGATCGCCAAGGTTGTCACCGACGTTGCGGGGAGTTCGCAGTGGTTTACCGAAGGCTTTGTGACCTATAGCAATGAGGCCAAAGTGCGGCGGCTCGGTGTCCCTCGCTCCGTGTTGGCGAGAGACGGCGCCGTGAGCGAGGCTACGGTTCGCGCGATGGCGGGCGGTGCACTGCGGCGCACCGAGGCGCAAGTGGCGGTGGCGGTGACGGGTATTGCCGGTCCGGGCGGCGCGGTTCCGGGTAAGCCCGTGGGAACGGTATGGATCGGGTGGGCGGTGCGACGGGGACGACGTATCGACGTCGAGGTCGCAGTGAAACATTTCCGCGGTGATCGCGATGCCGTGCGCCGCAAGACGGTTCAAGTGGCGCTCGAAGGGTTGTTGCGCCGCTGAACATGCGCGCCGGAATATCATGCGACGTTGGCCTTTGTCGGCGAGGTTGCCGAGTCGGAGATCGGGGTGTCGCAGCCATGTCGCCGTTTTCGTGGAGTGTGCGCTCATTCAGTCTGGTGCGCTCCGATACGAGCGGTGCGCAGTCGGTTTATACAGTAGTCGATACCTGGCCACTACTGTATGAGACTCCGCGGCAGTAGAAAATCTCTGCAAATTCGACGCATATGGGACGAGCGTTGTGCGCTGAATATGAAATAATGTCGGCATACATCGTTGAGGAATATCCATGGAAGAGAATCGCAAAAAAGCGCTCGCGGCGGCGTTGAGCCAGATCGAAAAACAATTCGGCAAGGGCTCGGTCATGCGCTTGGGCGACGCGGCCGCCACGTATGAGGTGGAATCGATTCCCACGGGCTCGCTGGGTCTCGACATCGCGCTCGGCGTCGGCGGCATCCCGCGCGGCCGGGTGATCGAAATATTCGGCCCGGAGTCCTCCGGCAAGACCACCCTCACGCTCGCGATCATCGCTTCGGCACAGAGCCACGGCGGCACGGCGGCGTTCGTCGACGCCGAGCATGCGCTCGATCCGGTGTATGCGGAGAAACTCGGCGTCAAGGTGAATGACTTGTTGGTGTCGCAACCGGACACCGGCGAACAGGCGCTCGAAATCACCGACATGCTGGTGCGTTCCGGTGCGGTCGATGTGGTGGTGGTCGACTCGGTGGCGGCGTTGACGCCGAAGGCGGAGATCGAAGGCGAGATGGGCGATCAGCACATGGGACTGCAGGCGCGGCTCATGTCCCAGGCGCTGCGCAAATTGACCGGCAACATCAAACGGTCGAACACCATCGTGATATTCATCAACCAGATCCGCATGAAGATCGGCGTCATGTTCGGCAACCCGGAAACGACCACGGGCGGCAATGCGCTGAAGTTCTATTCATCGGTGCGCATGGACATCCGGCGCATCGGGGCGATCAAGAATGGCGAGGAAGTGGTGGGCTCGATGACGCGGGTCAAGGTGGTCAAGAACAAAGTCGCGCCGCCGTTTCGCGAGACCGAGTTCGAGATCATGTACGGCACCGGAATTTCCAAGGAAGGCGAACTCATCGAATTGGGCGTGCTGCACAATCTGGTCGAGAAGTCCGGCTCCTGGTACAGCTACAAGGGGGAGCGGATAGGACAGGGCAAGGACAACGCGCGCACTTTCTTGCAGCAACATCCGGAGATTGCCGCCGACATCGAGGGGCAGATCCGCGCCAAGCTCATTCCGGAGAAAGCCACCATGAACCGCGGTGGGGACGTCAAAGAGGCGTAACACCTTGGGTTCCCGGGAGGCGGAGCCGCTGGATGCCCGCGCGGCGCGGGTGGCGGCGCTCGATGCGCTCGCGAGGCGTGACTACTCGTCCGAGGATTTACGCCGTAAACTCCTCCAGAAGGGGTACGATACCTCTGTCGTAGCGCCTCTGCTCGATCAGTTGCGCACCGAAAAATTGCTCGATGATCGTCGCTACGCGGAGTACTTCGTGGCCTATCATGCGGGACGGGGCCAGGGTCCGATGCGGGTGCGCGCCGAATTGCGCCGTAAGGGCCTCGAGGGGCCGTTGGTCGAGGAGTGCCTCGATGCCTTTCCCGATTGGCTCTTGCACCTGCGCAAAGCCCAACAGAAGAAATTTGGAGCGACGCCGCCGGGCAATTACGCTGACCGGGAGCGGCAGTCGAAATTCCTGGCGTACCGGGGTTTTACCGGTGCGCAAATACGAATGGCCCTCGGGTTCGATGTGGCTACCGATTCGGATTTTGATGCTGGTTCTAATTTTGATGCGGGTACTGATCCCGATACTGACACCTGAAGAAACATGAAACGCGACGCTAGAATGAAATCGATGACAAGCTCGGAAATCCGGGCGAGCTTCTTGGAGTTTTTCCGCAAGAACGGACACTCCGTGCTGCCCTCGAGTCCGCTGGTGCCGGGAAACGATCCGACGCTGTTGTTCACGAATGCCGGCATGGTGCAGTTCAAGGATGTATTTCTCGGCAAGGACGTGCGCGATTATTCCCGTGCCGCCACCGCGCAGCGCTGCGTGCGCGCCGGCGGCAAACACAACGATTTGGAGAACGTCGGCTACACGGCGCGGCACCATACGTTCTTCGAGATGCTCGGCAATTTCAGCTTCGGCGATTACTTCAAGAAAGAAGCCATTCATTTTGCGTGGAACTTCATCACCGGCACGCTCGGCATTCCGAAGGACCGATTGTGGGTGACGGTGTACCAAGAGGACGACGAAGCACAGCGCCTCTGGACCCAAGAGATCGGCATCGATCCCACTCGCTGCACGCGGATGGGGGAGAAATCCAATTTCTGGTCGATGGGAGAGACGGGTCCGTGCGGTCCGTGCACGGAAATTTTTTACGATCACGGTGCCGAGATCCCGGGCGGTCCGCCGGGTTCGCCCGATGAAGATGGCGATCGCTATGTCGAGATCTGGAATCTGGTATTCATGCAGTACGACCGCTCTTCCGACGGCGTGTTGGTGCCGCTGCCGAAGCCCTCGGTGGATACCGGCATGGGATTGGAGCGCGCCGCGGCGGTGATGCAGGGCGTGCACAGCAACTATGACATCGATCTATTCAAATCGTTGATCCGGTCGGCTGCCGAGATCACCGGTACGGATGATCTCGAATCATCGAGCCTGCGGGTGATCGCCGATCACATACGGGCTTGCACGTTCTTGATCGTCGACGGCGTGGTGCCGTCGAACGAGGGCCGCGGCTATGTCCTGCGGCGCATCATCAGGCGCGCGATTCGCCACGGCTACAAGCTGGGTCAAACTCAGCCGTTCTTCCATCAATTGGTCCCCAGCTTGGTCAGGGAAATGGGGTCCTACTACACCGAACTGGTGAGCGGCGAGGCGCGGGCGACGCAAGTACTCCAGCAAGAGGAGATTCGATTTGCCGAAACGCTGGCCACCGGCATGGCATTGCTCGATGCGGAAGCCGCCAAGCTAACGTCATCTGTCATTCCCGGCGAAACGGTGTTCCGCCTCTACGACACGTATGGCTTTCCGCTCGACTTGACCGCCGATGTGGCGCGCGAGCGCGGGCTCACGATCGACCAGGCGGGGTTCGATGCGGCGATGGAAGCGCAGCGCGGGCGTGCGCGGGCGGCGAGCAAGTTCGGTACCGACCTGCGCGAGTCGATCAAGCTCACCGGCACGACTGAATTCTCCGGCTACGAGCGAGTGGCCGGCAGCGCCCGCGTCACGTCGCTGATTTTCGACGGCGCCGTGGTCGATGTGCTGCGGCCGGGACAAGAGGGGCAAGTGGTGCTCGATCGCACGCCGTTTTACGCCGAGAGCGGCGGCCAGATCGGCGACACCGGCGTGATCGTCGGCGCATCGACGCCGCGCCTCGTGACTCCGGGCGCGACCACCGGTGCGCCGGCGCACTTCACTGTGCGCGACACGCAAAAAATCGGTGCGTCATTTGCGCATGTCGGCGTCCTCGACGAAGGCGAGTTGCGGGCCGGCGATCTCGTCGAAGCGCGAGTCGATCACGAACGCCGCAAGGCGATTGCGCTGAATCATTCGGCGACGCACCTCCTGCACGCCGCGCTGCGAAAAGTGCTCGGCACGCATGTGGTGCAGAAAGGGTCGCTGGTTGCAGCCGACCGGCTGCGCTTCGATTTCTCGCACACACAAGCGGTGACGGTCGAGGAGTTGGCGAAGATCGAGGCGCTGGTCAATGCCGCGATTCGCGACAATGCGCCGGCGGAGACCCGTGTCATGGCGCTCGATGCCGCCGTGGCCGCGGGCGCGATGTCGTTGTTCGGTGAGAAATACGAGAGCGACGTGCGGGTGCTCTCGATCGGTGATTTTTCCATGGAACTTTGTGGCGGCACGCACGTCCAAAGGGCCGGCGATATTGGTCTGTTCAAGATCTTGAGCGAATCGGGCGTGGCGGCCGGAGTTCGCCGCATCGAGGCGGTCACCGGTCAAACGGCGTACCAATGGGTGGTGCACACCGAACAGGTGCTCCGCGATATCGCGGCGCTGCTGCGCGGCAGCCGTGACGATGTGGATGAGAAAGTGCGCGAACTCGTCGAGCGCGCCCGCAGATTTGAAAAGGAACTGCAGCAGCTCAAGTCGAAGCTTGCGACCGGGCAAGGCGGCGATTTGACATCTCAAGCGAAGGATGTTGACGGCGTCAAGGTCTTGGCCGCGCAGATCGATGGGGCGGATGCCAAGTCGCTGCGCGCCGCGGTTGACCAACTCAAGGGCAAACTGGGTTCCTCGGTCATCGTCTTGGCGACGGTCGAAGAGGGCAAAGCGGTATTGGTTGTCGGTGTTTCGGCCGATTTACTGACACGCCTCAAGGCCGGCGATATCGCGGGCGTGGTTGCGGCCGCAGTCGGCGGCCGCGGCGGCGGCCGAGCGGATTTCGCCCAGGCGGGGGGCACACAGCCGGAGAATCTGGAGAAGGCGCTGGCCGCCGTCGAGCCGCTCGTAAGAACCCGACTTTCTAATTGAACGGTTTGTTTATTCTGACAGCACAATGCAACAAATCTGGTTACTATTCTAGTATTCTTGATTCCCAGAGATTTCGATTCCGTGGCCGTTCGTAAGCCACCATCCGCACATTGCAAAACGTTGATGACGATTCGCTGCGCAAAACGGCGAACATCGTCGATGCAAGTGCCAAGGAAGCCAGGAGCTGGATTATGTTGATATTGACTAGGCGTGTTGGGGAGACCGTCATGATCGGTAACGAAGTGACGGTTACCGTCTTGGGCGTCAAGGGCAACCAAGTGCGTATTGGCGTCAACGCCCCCAAGGACGTGGCTGTGCATCGAGAGGAGATCTACGAGCGCATCAAGCGCGAGGAAGATCCGAATTCCGGTTCGCCGGATGCCAAGACGGTGACTGCGCTGGAATAATCCCTGCTGGGAGTTTCTATACGTACGGGAGCGCCGGCCGTCTCACGGGCAGCCGCTCTAGGAGCATCTGGCTTTACCTGGAGCGCTCCGGGCGAGTATCATCCGGCGCTCCGCGATTGGGCTTGGCCTGACCGGAGAGGTGGCCGAGTGGTCGAAGGCGCGCCCCTGCTAAGGGCGTAAGGGTCAAAAGCCCTTCGAGGGTTCGAATCCCTCCCTCTCCGCCATGTGGTAAGTAAAATTCTAACGGCCAGGATCAGCCGACGGAGGCGGCGACGAAGCGGGGATAACGCCCGATGACGATGCCCGTTGTTCGCATTCGATTCACGCAGTGCGCCCGTAGCTCAGTTGGATAGAGCGCCTGGCTACGAACCAGGAGGCCGGGAGTTCGAATCTCTCCGGGCGCACCATTCAATCAGACACTTGCGCACGCCCGGCCGTCGCCCGACTTGGTCGTACCGTGATCGAGCCAGGCCACCTTGCGGGTTAAATCCACGCGACTCCATTCGAGCCCCAGGATCTCTCCCGCACGACAGCCGGTCGAGAGCGCAAACTGCACGATGGGCTTCATGTGCCCAGGCAAGGCCTCGATCAATCGATCCGCCTCCTCGCGTCTTAAAAACCGCACGCAGCGCCGGGGTTCCTTCAGCATTCGAATCTTCGGCACCCCTTTGAGCCATCGCCAGTCCTGATGCGCGACATTCAATATCCGCCGAACCACCTCGAGTGCGCGATTGACCGTCGCATTCGAGACACCATCCTTCAACTTGCGATCGCGAATGAACGGCTGCAACACCAACATGTCGATCGCATCCAGCTTCCGGGATCGCAAATAAGGATCGAGCTTTTTCAGATGATCCTTGTCATCCGGGAGGCTCCTCTTATCCGCGAACTCCTTGAGATATCGCACGACCGCTTGCTGCCATACGAAAATGCCGCGGAGCGCGCTTGGCTTCACCTTAACCATGTCGGACAAGTGTGCCGAGAAAACTAATTACCGTGAGCTCCCGAACCGGTAGTTTGCTGTAAATCCATAGGTTCGCGGGGGATTATCTAAGGCGGTTTCATAGCCGAGCGGTGGTCGATGGACTATTTGGGGGCGTTCGACAGATTGCCAATCCTTGAGCGCGCAGGTGGCGCGACGGGCCTAAATTCCTGATTCCCTCTGGTGACGCGCCGAATTCTCTGGCATCTTGCAGCCGTCGTGTCGCGCCGCTCCCGTCAATTCCGTAGGACCTTGATTTCCAGCTTATTGCTGGGAATGCTGCTCTTGCGCGCCTACGTGCCAGTGGGCTTCATGCCGGCAAGCGGCCATCCATTCGAAATCGAGCTCTGTTCCGCCGCATTGTCGATGGATATGCCGGCAATGCCCGGGATGGTACATCACCATCATTCTGGCTCGCATTCGAATTTCGAGGTCTGTCCGTTTGGCAGCGCTCCGTCGGCGGGTCCCATCTCGCACATCGATTTCTTCTCCCCCGCCGGTCCCATCAAGACCGACGTCTCCGGCCTATTCACGCCACTTCTGCCCAGCGCGAGACTCGAGCGCGCTCACCAGCCCCGCGGGCCGCCCTCCGCTCATTGTTGAATTGAAAATCGTGTGACGAGAACGCGTGCGCGGCGCCTTCGCCGCGCGCGTGGCAATTCAATTGTGGAATTCGTCCGCGCGTGCGGGCGTTGGAGATTCTATCGTGAAGAATTCAACTCAGTATTTCAGTCTCGCCGCCCTGGGGGCATTGTTATCACCGATGAGCGCATGGTCATGTGCCACCTGCGGCTGCACCGTCAATTCCGACGCGGCCATGGGTTATTCGGCCGCTACTGGGTTCCGGGTGAACCTCGAATACACCTACATCGATCAAGATGAGTTGCGCGGCGGCACGGGCACCGCGACGCCGGCGGAGGTCGTGAATAATCCCTCGAATCCGTCCCTAGGCGGCGGCGAGATCGAACGGCAGACCATCAATCATTACCTTACCTTGGGAGCGAGCTACCGGCCGAACGCCGACTGGAACTTCAACCTGCTGGTTCCCTACGTACTGCGCGATCACACCACCTACGGCAACCAAACGGAGCCGTATACGCCACCGGAATCGGCACCGGACCAGATCAGCGGGGCCCACGTATCGAACTTGGGCGACATCAAGCTCATTGCGAACTTCCAGGGCATCCTGCCGACGCATGATCTGGGCGTGCAGCTCGGCGTCAAGCTGCCCACTGGACAATACGGATCTGCAGTCAATTTCAATGACGGCCCGAATGTGGGTACACCGCTCGACACGAGCCTGCAGGCGGGCACCGGCAGTACCGACGTCATCGTGGGTGCCTACTATTTCCATGCCGTCAGCCAGAACTTCGATGCGTTCGCGAACGTCCAGTTCCAATCGGCGGTCGCCCATAAACTCGACCAGCCGGGGAACGACTATCGCCCGGGGAACACGACCACGGTAAGCTTGGGCCTGCGCTACGAGGAAAATCCAAAATGGATACCGCAGTTGCAATTGAATATTTCACGCAAGAATGCGGATCAAGGCGCGCTTGCTGACACCACAGACACCGCAGGGACCGTGGCGTACGTGAGTCCGGGTCTCACGGCGCAAGTCTTCCATTCTCTGCATGCGTACAGCGTGCTGCAGTTTCCTGTGTACAGCAACTTGAGTGGCTATCAATTGTTTCCGCATTGGACCGCCACGGCAGGCATGAGTTACGCCTTCTAGCCGGCGAAACCGCCACCGTGCAGCCGGCAAATGCTAGGCGGCGACGGGTGATCACCAGGGTCAGCGAAGCGCCGAAGGACGACGAGTTCGCGCTCGAACTTCCGCTCCAACCCCGTGCGGTTCTCTAAGTCCACACTCATGCCGGTTTGCGTACCGCATCCGTTGTCGAACCCCTCGAACATTGATGCAACAACGCGGCGTGAGTAAGCGAAGCGATTCCGCGCCGCGGACAATCCTTCGATCGAAAAAGTTCATTGCGACTGCCGGTCCGTTTGGATCATGTACGGTCGCAGCGAGTTGCTCCTATGCTTTCTCCCGGGCGATTCCCCAATTCATCTCGGAGGTTTGAAATGTTCAATCACAACAGCGACGCATCACTCTATGCCGCCTCACAGCAGCTCAATCCGTGGAACAATGGTCTCGTACAGCCCCTCGGACACGCTGGTCTGCATTCGTGGCAGCAGCAGGCGGCTCTACAGCAACTGCTGGCGCCGCAGCTTTCCAACGCGGCACCGTTGGGGGGTCTGCCGCACATGGGAGCGTTGCCCTACATCGCGATGCAGCACCCGCAGCAACTCATCGCGGCACAGATCCGTTTTCAACAGATCGCGCAGGTCCTGCATGCGTTGGCACAACAGTTGATACAGCTGGCCTCACAGGGGAACCTGTACAACGCCCAGCCGACGCCGTTCTCACAGGCGGGACACTTCTCGGCGTCCCAGGGCCAGTTCCCTGTCCAGGTGGGACAGCAATTCGCGCAGCCGGCGCAGCAACTCGGCCTGCATTGACGGGCCGTCCGTGCCGCGATGAATCCGATTCAGATTTAACAGGAGGAGATATCCATGGCCGATCAGAAAGACCCGCAAGCCAAAAAGCCTGCGCAAGTAACAAACTCGGCGGACGCCGGCGGTCATCGAGCCGCCGGTGTCCGTCCCGGTAACGAGCATGCGCCCGCACCGAGCGGGACTGAAGACAAGTCGCCCCAGGTGGTTGCCCGTCGCAGGCAGCGCTACATGATCGGGTCGCGCACGGCGCCGTTCATCGCGGCGGGCCAGAGCGAAGCCTTTCTCGCCCGGCTCGAGTTCATGGACGGCGTGCAGATTGTCCGCAAATTGAGGCCGCGCGCAGCCGCGGCGTTTCCATCGGAATTTGCGCCGGCGCAGGATATCGTCGTCGCACAGATGGATGAGCACTTGGGAGAGTCGCTGCGACAGCATGCGCCGCCGCACGTGATCGTCGAAGTCGATGCGCCCCTCAGTAATCCTGATCTGCCGGCGCTCGAACCTCTTGGCTGGCAGTTGCGTGGACGTGTTATGCCACATCCCCGCTCGCCGCGCGAAATACGCTTCAGAGTTATCGGCGCCGGCGATCGACCGCTCGAGAACACGACCGTCAACCTGTTCGGGCCGGGTTTTCCCACGCAGGCGTCGACCGACGCGGCGGGACAGGCCACGGTGTACACCTTCGCCACCGACGCGACCGACATTCAGGCGCTCTACCTGCGGCCGGCCGCGGATCACTGGGAGCACTATGTGCAGAATCCGTCCCTGCATTTCGATCGGGTCAACGTGATTCGATTGCGGCAGCTCTGGGCAAAATCCGCGAACGCCGAGCGGCCGCACGGTTGGGGTAAGCGCGTGATGCAGTTCGATCGCTCCTCCGCCGAATGGAGCGGCGTCGGCATCAAGATCGGCGTGATCGATTCGGGGTGCGATACGTCGCATCCGAGTCTGCGCCACGTGGTGCATGGCGCCGACCTCACGCGGGTCGGCGATTCAGAGGGCTGGCGGACGGACGAGTTGGGTCACGGTACGCATTGTGCCGGCATCATCGCCGGTGCCGTCGTGCCGGGCGCGGATTTCGCGGGGTGTGCTCCGGGCGCCGAGTTGCACGTGTTCAAGGTGGTGCCGAGGGGTTATTGCAGCGATCTCATCGAAGCGTTGGATATTTGCATCGATCGGCGGCTCGACGTCGTTCAGATCGACGTCTACGCCGAACGGTACTCCGAGCTCGTCGCGCAAAAGATCGGCGCCGTGCATCGACTCGGGATGACGTGCGTGATGGGCGCTGGTAACTCCGGCGGACCGGTTCAGTTTCCGGCCAGCGTCCCCGGTGTTCTGACCGTCGGTGCGGTGGGCAGGCTCGGCGAATATCCGCCCGATACCCGCCACGCGCAACGCGCACTGCCGCAGATCGTGCCCGACCACGGGCTGTTCTCGACTTATTTCAGCTCCTGGGGACCGCAGGTGGCGGTGTGTGCGCCCGGTGTCGCGATCGTCTCGAGCGTCCCCGGCGGTGGCCACGCCGCGTGGGATGGCAGCTGCATGGCGGCCTCGCATGTGACCGGCCTCGCCGCGTTGCTGCTGTCGCGACATCCGGCGCTGCAAATCAATAACCACGCAGGCCCACTCGAACAACGCGCCGCCGTGTTGCTGGATCTGATTCGATCGGCATCGATGCCGCTCATTCACGCCGATCCCAATCGGGTGGGTGCGGGAATGCCGGAACTTGCGCGCGTCCCGTCGATGGATCAGATGCTGACAACGTACGGTCTCCGTCCGGGTGCCGCGGATTGGACACCGAGCGCGGTGCCTTCGCACCTCGCCGATCCACAAGCCGTGATTCGACGACAGCTGCAGGCCGCGGGAGTATTGGTTTAAGGCGCGCGCTGAGCGCGGCGGGCCGCGGCAACGCGGCCCGCTTCATTTCCCGACAGGCGCGCTGAATCGATCGGCGATCAATTCCCGCAAACGAGCCACGGCCGTGCCTCGCCGATGCACCCCGAGCTTGTGCATGATGTTGCGCACGTGATTCTTCACCGTGCACGGCTCGACGCCGAGGCGGTTCGCGATCTCCTTGTTCCCGAGCCCAAGATTGAGCAGATCCGCGATCTGTAATTCTCGGAGCGTCAACGCAACGGTCGGTGCGATTTCGTCCGACAGACCGACGGCCGGCGTCGATCGGCGGGCGACGCGCTCGATCATCGACACCATGTCAGCCACCGGCGCATCGGTGCCGACGAACCCGGCGATGCCGGACGCCGCACAAGTCAGCACATCGCTCGCGGTCCTGACGCCGATCGCAATGATGTGCGGGGTCGATTTAGCGCCGCGCAGCAGGTCCAGAAATCTGGCGATACCAGGTCGCGGCATATCCAGCAACGCGACCTCGGTGTGTGCCTGCCGCATGAAGATCGGTGCCTCCGCCAACGTGTGAGCGCCGAGGACCCTGATCCGCGGCCATCGGGACAGCAGGATGGCGAGACCCTCGCAGTGCAGGCGGACGTCGCTGACAATGCTGACATTGATGGGTGTCATCAACTTGCGGCCGCCATGAGGACCTCACGCTACGGTTTTATGAACCGCCGTACACGGAAAAGTTCCGCGCCGCGCGACGAACTTCAATGCAATACAATCATCCGCGTGAGCAGAGGGCGTGTCCGCATCCTGCAAACTTCGCCGTCTCTAGCCGTCCGATTTCAGAGCATCCGATTCGGTGCACGTGTCCGATGAGCGAACTTTCTCGTTTTCATACACTCTGTATCACATGTAAGAGTCTCGTCGACAGCAACGATCAGCAGCGGAGGATTTATGATCCTGCGAAGTCTCTCCTGCATCGGGACATTCTGCGGCACCGTCTTGCTCAGCGCCTGCGGAGCGGGCTATGAATGGTCACACGCGAGCAATCTCAATACCGTCGCCGCGTACCAAGAGTTCCTGTATGCGTATCTGGATGATCCACATGCCGCTGATGCACAAGCGCGTATCACCAAACTTCAGGAGCAGCGGGCATGGACGACCGCGCAGATCGATTCCAGTATCCAAGGTTACCAGCGATATCTGAGAGCCGAACCAGAAGGCGTGCACGCCCAAGTGGCGCGTGAGGAAATCGTAACGCGCGAGCGCGATGACGCTTGGCATATTGCGCAAACGAACGAAACCGCGCTGTCGCTGCAGAACTTCATAAGCAAGTATCCCAATACCTCCGAAGCGGATGAAGCGCGTGACAGACTCAAGGTGATAGCGGGCTATCGCGCCGTGGTCGGAATCACGGATAGCGAACGCCGCGCGGAGCGCGAGCGCGATGTTTTAACGAAGCGCTTCGGCAAGGACTTGCGGCGGGTGTACGTTTTAGAGCCGGATGCGAATGATCGGGAATATAGGATCACATCGGCGCCGATGAGTGAGCGAGATGCCGGCGCGGCCTGCGACTCTCTCAAACGTGCAGGCCGCTATTGTACAGTTGTTCAAATCGCCAGTTAGCTGGACGTGTGAGGAACTATCGGGACCGTGCCACTGGCTGGGGCTGAATCACGCGGCCGGCGCCGCGGGTGAACGCCCAATCCACGCAGCGGCTGATCAGTCCACCGCCGAGACTCGCGTCCGCGACGCCTTCGAGCGTGTATTCGTTGCCGGTGACGATGGCGTGCGCGGCCTGTTGGCCGCTGCTGATTGCCGGCCCAATGCCTTCGCAGAGGTCGCGGGTGCTGAGCCCGGCGGAATCGCCGGTCAAATAAGCGTTGCCGATGCGCACCGGCGCGCCGAAGTCCCGCACGTAATAGCTGTAGCCGGTGGGTTCACCCGGTTTGATGCCGAATTGGCGCTGCAACTTTTCGGCCAGGTGCGACCAGTGTTCCCGAATGCTCTCGCCGCGCTGCTTGAGGCGTGACGCCATGCCGCCGATGCCGACGTTCAACCAGCCGGCGGCCTTGGGAACATACCAACTGTAACCCGGCAGACCGTGTTCGAAGAACCACAGGTGGCAGTCCCCGTCCCGCCAGTCGCAAGGAAACTCGAGTTCGAGTGTGGCGGTCTGCAGTGTGCGGGTTCGGGGATGTGCTGCCCCGAACAGCGACCGCCGTACCGGGCAGGACGTGCCGCCGGCGCCGATGAGGTGGCGACAGCGGAAAATTCCATCGATCTCATAATGGTCACCGCTGTCCGCCCGAATTTCCCGGACGGTGTGCTGAACCACCTCGGCACCCGAGCGCTCCAACAGCCAGGCGTCGAATTCGAAGCGACGGATGGAGTGCTGGACGCACGGCACCGCCAGCCGCGGACCCTTGACATGAAAATGCAGGCGCCTGAAGCTCAGAAAGCCGTGCGGGTAGGCGTCGACCTCCAGTTGCAAGTCCTCGAGCACTTGCGGCGTGATCCAGCCAGCGCACAGTTTGTGGCGGGGGAATCGCTCCTTGTCGAGCACCAAAACATCCGCGCCGGCAACCTTGAGGCGTTCCGCGGCCGCAGCCCCGGCGGGACCGCCGCCAACCACGACGACATCCACGCTTCGCATGGGAGCCATTTACCTCGGATACATATAATCGCGGGTGGGCGGAAGATCATTGTTGTTGTACGGGGTGACCAGCATCTGAAACAACTGCAGGGTGCCCGTCTCGAAGCCAGCGATGGACCCCGCCAGATAATATCGCCACATGCGCACGAAACGCTCATCGAACATTGTGCGCACTTGCGCGACGTTGGCTTCAAAGCGCTCGAGCCAGTGTCGCAGCGTGCGCGCATAATGCAGCCGCAAATTCTCCACATCGAGCAGCGACAAGCTGAAAGGTTCGAAGATCTGCATCATTTCGCCGGGCGAGGGCGCGTAGGCGCCTGGGAAGATTCGCCGTTCGATCCACGGATGCACGGGTGCCGGCCGGTTGCGGCCGATCGAGTGAACCAATCCTCGGCCATTCATCGTCAACGCGTATCGCATCACGCGGCCAAGTTCCAGGTAATTTTCCCGACCGACATGTTCGAGCATCCCGACCGACACGAAGGCGTCGTAGGATCCGCTGATGTTGCGGTAGTCGTCTTCGACGAACTCCACCCGGCCTTCGAGTCCTTGCTCCCGGGCTCGCCGTCGCGCAAACTCGAGCTGTTCGCGGGAAATGTTGAAAGCTCGCACCTTGGCGCCGTAGCGGGACGCCATGTGCAACGCGAGGCTGCCCCAGCCGCATCCCGCCTCCACCACCGAGTCGGCGGCACCGAGCCGCAGTTTGCGGCAGACGTGATCCATCTTCGCCGTCTGCGCCTGCTCGAGGGTGGAGTCCGCAGTCGGATAATAGGCGCAGGTGTACGCCATGGTGTCGCCCAGCCACAGCGAATAGAACTCGTTGCCGATATCGTAGTGCCGATGGATATTATCGCGCGCGCCGGCGAGCGTGTTGCGGTGAGGCCGGCGGCACCAACCGGCGATGCGGCTCAAGGTCGACTCGCGGGCATCCGGAGCGAAGATCTGGAACAGCGCCACCATGAGTTTCACCAAATCGCCGTCGACTTCGATCTGGCCCGTGACGTAGGCATCGCCGAAGCGCATCTGGGGGTCCAAGAGGAGTCCGAGCAACGTGCGGCGATCCGTGATCCGCAGAGTTTCGAGAGTGCCCGTGGCGCCCCCCGACACCCGTTCATCCGACCAGATAAGATGGAATTCGAGTGGCGGGTCGCCGAAGCTACGCAGTAAGCGGCGCAGCAGCCGTGCTTCTAGCGAATTTCCAGGGCGAGAGCGTTCATCGGCTCCCGCATGCGCATTGATATTGCCTTCCAAATTGGACCTACTTGCCGTTTGTCATGGGATTCGAATCCAGACTCGCAAGATAACTCGTCAGCGCGAGGATGTCACACCTCGGCCCATAGCCGCAGCAGGCTATGATAATGGCCGGTCAGCCGCACCAACGAGTCCGAGTCAACGCCTCTTTGCGTGAGCTGCTGGATCGTGCCATCGAGTTCGAATAGCTGTTCGCGTTTCAGGTCCTCGCGGATCAAGCTCTGGATCCAGAAGACACAGGCAAATCTCTGTCCGCGTGTCACCGGAGTCACGCGGTGGCGCAAGGTGGATGTGTAGACGATCAGGTCGCCGGCGGCGAGCTTTGCCTGTTGGCTACCGAAGTCACCCTCGATAACGAGTTCGCCGCCGTCATACGCATCCGCCGCCGTTAGAAACAGGGTCGCCGACAGATCGGTGCGCAGCTTCCGACCGGTGCCCGGGATGTGCCGAATGGCGCCATCCACGTGACTTCCAAAATGCATCCCGACGTCGTAGCGATTGAACATCGGCGGGTACACTCGGTGCGGCAACACGGCGCTCACGAAGAGCGGATTTCGTTCCAACTGGGCGATGACGAGAGTGCCCAATTCGCGAGCCGTCGCGCTTCCTTCCTCGAGTTGCAGATTGCTCTTGACCAACGCGCCCTGATGACCGGCGGTCACACGACCGTCGACCCAGGATGCGGTGTCGCTCGCGAGAGCCGCGCGGAGCGCAACGAGCTGCTCGGCACTCAAGACCTTTGGAATTTGCACGAACATCACGAAGGCCGTTGCAGGGAAACCGCCGCGGCGTTCAAACGATCGGCCAGGGTCTGAAATGCACCCGTCGCGCCGCGCACGATCAGTTCATTGACGAGGGCGGTCACGGCGCGGCGCACACCGGAGTTGCCGCCGCCGGCCGCGCGCTCGAACCATAGCGCCGCGTCCTCAAGTGCACCCGCTTTGAGCAGCACCGTGGCCCAGTTGTACTGCCCTCGGAAATAACCGGCCTCGGCCGACCGCCGATACCAATCCGCAGCGGCGCAAGCGTCGCGTGAGGTTCCCCAGCCTTCCTCGGTGCATCGACCCACCAGGCTCATGGCACGCTCATGCCCCTGTTCGGCGGCCCGGCGGTAAAGCGTGTAGGCCTTGACGGCATCACGGGGGGTTCCCCGCCCATCCAGAAAGAGATGGCCGAGATTGTATTGCGCCCAGGCATGATCGGCAGCGGCGGCGCGGCTGAAGTAGGCGGCGGCGGCCGTAGGATTTTCAGGGGTCCCCCAACCGTTGTCGAGGCAGCGGCCGACCATGTTCATGCCGTCGACATCGCCTTGCGCCGCAGCGCGTTGAAACCAGGAGAGTGCCGCGGGCGCATCTTTCTCGACACCGGTTCCCTCGAGGAGCAGTCGCCCGTAGCACACTTGAGCCTGAGGCACGCCTTCCACGGCGACCGCACGGACCCAGCGAGCCGCGCGAGCGGCATCCTGCGCAAAGAGCGCGTCCCGCCGACCCGCATTCATCGTGCCGAGCAGCGAGACGATCGACACATTGGGCATACCGGTCATAGAGGGCGTCAAAACCGGTAGCTCGCGAGCCCGATCAGCGTTCGGCCGGCGCTTGGGAGCGCATGATTTTCATCCACACCCGAGTAATAGACCCCGGTGAAATAGAGTTTGTTGGTCACGTTGTTGAGGTTCAATTGCAGTTTCAAATGTGCGTTGACGGTATATGAGGTCATCGCATTGAAAAAGACATAGCCGGGTACACCAGCCGTGTTCTCCGTGTCCGCATAGCGATGGCTTACCGCCGTCATGCCGGCGCCGATCGTCCAGTCCTCGGTCGGTTCGACCGTGGTCCAGACGTTGGCGGCATCGTGCGGAGTATTCGGGGCCATCTTGCCGAGCGACAATGGGTCGCTCGTCGCCGTGATCTTGTCGTCCAAATGCGTGTAGTTGGCGGCGACTTCCCACTCCTCCATGACGTAGCCATTGATGCCGACCTCGACGCCCTTCACCCGCTGATCGAACGGTGCGTCTTGGATCGTCGGGTCATCCGGATCGGAATTGCGGGCGTTCTTGACTTCGGTATCGAAGAGAGAGCCGGTCAACTCGGCCCTGCCGCCCGAAATCTTGATCTTCGCACCCAACTCGAGATTGCTGGTCTTCTCCGGCGAGAGACTTTGGTCGGAAGGCGCGATGATGAGGTACTCGATGGCCGGATTGTAGGATGTGCCATACGAGAGAAAATAACTCTGGGAGTCGTCCGGCTTGAAGATCACCGCGGCGCGCGGACTCACGAAGGTGTCGGTTCTGGAGAAGCTCACCGGCCCCACGTCCGGGTTCGAGTCGCTGAAACTCGAGGCGAAGCGGTCCCAGCGCAATCCCGCGTCAACATCCCAATGCGACCCTAGCGCGATGCTGTCGAGCGCGTACACGCTGACATCGTTACCGCGTCCGTCAGGATTGGAGTATACGACCAGCGGAGTCGGCGGTACGCCGAAGCCGCTGGGGTTGAGCAGCGGGGTCGGAGGAATGTCATCGAGCCCGTTGTTGAAGCGGCTGACGTTCGATTGCTCCTTGCTGAGTTCGAGGCCGGTGGTCAGCACATCTTGGAAACCGCCCACATCGAATCGAGTCGTGAGGTCGGTGCGATTGATCGCGAGGCTGGTGGTCCCGGCGCTGCTCGGCTGATCGCGCGAGACTTCGATGTCTGCATACGGAGTGCCCGGCGGCGGCGGCGCGACGTAGTCGTTTCCGAGAAAGGGTCCGCTCACGAGGTACCGGAAGCCGTAGTTGCCGTACCGCGCGCTGTCGCTCAACGTGACGTCGTCGCCGAAATCATGCTCGAAACGAAGCGTGCCGATATTGGTATTGGTGCGGGTGTCGTCGTAGTTCACGAGGCCGTAATAGTTGCTGCGATTGACGTTCGCCGGTGCCCCGTCGATGAAGGGGATACCATAATCGGGCAGGTTGTTTTCCTCCTCTTTGAAGTAGCTCAATGTCAATCGGGTCGGTGTGCCGATGCCGAACGCGAGTGTCGGGGCGACGCCATAGCGACGGTAAATCACCTGGTCACGATCGACCACTTCGTTGCGCTGATCCATGACGGTGATGCGGGCTGCCGCAGTATTGCTCAAGGGCACATTGAAATCGCCGGTGCCGCGCCAGTAGTCGCCCATGCCGCCGGAGACGCTGATCGCGGCCAAGGGCGTCAATAGCGGTTGCTTGCTGATGGAGTTGATGACGCCGGCCGTGGATCCTCGACCGAACACCGCGGACGCGGGACCCAACAACACCGAAATCGCCTCGGAGTTGAAGGTGTCGCGCTGGTACTGGCCGATGTCCCGGACACCGTCCAGAAAGAAACTGTCCGGTATCGACAGGCCCCGCAGGTTCACTGAATCCCCGTGAGATCCGCCTTCGCCGGAATTTAGCGTGATGCCAGGGACGTTTCGCAGCGCATCTTGTACGAGCGAGAGGTTTTGCTCCGCCAATTCCTTTTTGTCGATGGTATCGACGGACTGCGAGGTATCGAGATCCGAGTGGATCGCCGTGCCGGTCACTTCCACGCTGGGGAGCGTGGGTTGCTGCTCGTTGGATGCGGCGACCTCGGTGTCGGTACCCGCATTGGCCGTCAGCGCAGCGCTCATCGCGATCCCCGCCGCCGTCAGTCGCCCCAGTGTCCCGGGCAGAAATGCAGTGGTCGTTTCCAAGGGCTGGAGCGGCTTGATCGGCATGCGAGATCCTGGGTGGATTACAGAGTGCGTGAACTGTAACAAGAAGCATTCGCATTTACAAATGCGAATCATTCGTATCTAATCGGTCCAGTCCTGACTGGAGGGATCTGGAATGAGTTGTGCCTTCGCCCGTCTTGCCGTGTGGACGTTGCGCCGGTGGTTTGCATCGGATCGTTCCGTGCGCGAGCGTGCGCCGCTCGAGTTGCTTTGGATCGAACAAGATCTCGCACTCGCGTGGTCGTGGTTCGAAACGTTCCTATCGATCCTCGATTTCGAGCGCAAGCGCGACTTGGCCATTGCATCTCCCGTTGGCATCAACGCTTCGCCCGTGACCGCCGATGAGGCCGCGGTGCTTGGCTGTCTGATCCTTGCTTCGTGGAGTCCGCGTGCGGCGCGTGCTTGCCTCGCGCCTTTCCTCAGTCGCCAGAGCGCAGCGGCCGCGGTGTGTGCAGCGGCGCGGGTCAAAGCCGGTTTTTAGCCGGCTTCTTCCGTGATTGCTCGCATTCTCAAAACGTGTAATGGTTCAGCCGACCGTCACCAGGGAGGATCTCGGATCTTGAGAAATGGGCAGTTTTTTGTAGCACTATGAGGCTATGGCCTTGGTTGAACCGGATTTGCGTGCAGACGCCCTGCTAGAGCGTCGAACCGAGGTCGCTGCGGCGCTCAAGGGCATGGGAGACGCGAAGAAAAATAAGGGGCCCGATGGTTGGAAGGTTATCTAGTGTCGAAGAGGCGAAACCTTGTGCTGCAAAAATACCTATCCATCGCTGTTCGTCTGATTTTTGCATTGTGGTACTTCGGTGTCGGCATTATTGGGTTTATTACCAATGACGCGGTGAAAGACGCGGCGACGGCAGCGACGCCCCTTGAGAAGGCAATGGCGCAAAGCCTGTTCATGAACCCTTTACTGTGCCTGGCCTGCCTCGTCGGAGGCGGCGCAATGCTGTTTCGACGAACAACGCCTTTAGGGATCGTCATATTGACGCCGCTGGTGATCATCATTTTTTGCTTCCACATGGTAATGACAAGAAGTTATCTGTGGGGCTCACTCAATTTAATCTTGCTTTCGGTCAATGCATGGCAGTTCCGGCGGGGATTTGACCAACTGTGGAATTACTGCGGACCGGCGCACTGAGCGGCGGCGCGTGGCTGTCGCAGATAACCATCAAAGCGGGGGCTTCTACTCGGGCGCCGCACTCGCAATCGCCGCCCCGGAGACTCGATGCTTTTCATGGAACTCTTCGTCGCTTTCGACGGCATCAGCTTGTTGATTTTTGCCGGGCTCGTTTTGGCCGGGGTACTTTATCGTCGGCGACGGGAGATCCATAAGCGGCTGATGTTGATCGCCATGATCAGCTTGTTGCCCCCGGCGTATGGGCGCCTGATCGCGAACGTAACGCATGACAACGTCGAGTTGTTGGTGCTTGGGATGATGTACGCGAGTGTGCTGAGTTGTCTTCTGGTTGACGCATGGCGCCATCGTCGCGTTCATCCAGCGTTTGCAATAGGCAGTGCATTGGTAATCGCTGCCAATCAGCTGACCTACTTCGCGCAAACATCCACGCCGTGAAAATACGGCCCGTTAGGTATTCGATTGACCTCGGGTAAAACCCCAAAGTAATCTCTCGCGGCTGATCGTATTTGTGTTCAAAGAAATAGTCGCCTTCGCGGCGACAACGGGAGCCCAATGGCGAGCATCATTTCGCGGCGACGCACCGATCGGTTGTTCTTTCCCCTGATAGCGCTGCTGCTCGGGGTCTATGTGCTGCTCGGGTTCTGGCCCAGCTACATCGGCGCAGGACTGGTTTTTGCAAAGCTTCCCAGTCCGCTGGTGCATATTCACTCCATCTTGTACGTCGGCTGGATAGCCCTTTTCATCACGCAGATAGCATTGGTTGAAACCCGCCATGTGGCGACGCATCGCAAGCTTGGCATTTTGCTGGGCTGGTGGGCCGCTGCGATGGTACTGGTAGGTCCGGCGACGGCGATCATGGCCCTACGCAGAGAACCCAGCGGACTTAGCGCCGGCGGCTTTGCGGGCGACCTCGCGCAGAGCGTAGCTTTCGCCATTTTGATGTCAGTCGGGCTCGCCGGACGCAGGAACGCGTCCGAGCACAAACGACTGATGACACTTGCGAGCGCCTCAATCATCGGCCCCGCGCTTGCGCGTTGGCCCTTTGATTTTATCCAAAACGGACCACCGTTCGCACTGGCGTTCCTCTATCTCCTCCAGCCGTTGTTACTAATCGCCTATGACCTCGCCACCCAGCGACGAGTTGAGCGCGCCACGTGGTTTGGCCTTGCTGTGATGCTGGTGGTATTGATTTGCTTTCTCACGTTACCTGCTTGGCACCGTTGGCAGCTTTTCACAACCTGGGTTGCGCATTTCCAGTGAAAGGCATGCGCGGGCGTCATTTTCATTCGCCGCGTACGGAGCACGCGTGGCGCGCGTGAGTTCTCTAGTCCCGATCCAAGTCTCTGAGGCTGAGTAGCGGGCCGATGTGCCGCTCGTAGTGTTGCCAGCGCTTCACCGAACTGCCGTAGATCTTCTGTCGTACCTGCCAGGAACTCGCCGTCACGACGGACCGTTGGGTCAGATGAAAATCAAGGCAGCGTTCGTCCCAGCCGAGACCCAGGTGCTCCAATATCCGTCGGGTCCAACCCGCGAGATCGGTTACGAGTCCGGAATAAGGGACTTCCAAGAGAGTTCCGGCCGGAAGCGTGTCACGCCAATGCAAGAACAAGCGCCGATGCTCCCGGTAGTAGTGCGCGAGATCGGACAAATCCATCGTGAAGTTCATCGCGATGGAGAACTGCTGAAAGTAGATTGAGAGGCAGGTGTCGATGGGATCGCGGTGCAGGTAAATGATCCGTGCGCGCGGAAAAACCGAATGAATCAAGCCCAGATGATCGGCGTTCACCGGTGCCTTATCGACGACGTGTGCCGCGGTCGCCGAGTGTGCGGACAGGGTATTCAAGTAGTCTTGGGCGAGGTCTCGTCTGATTGATGCATCGAGTATTCCTTTGCGTACCATTGCCTCGTGTCGGCTCGCAACATCGCTCCAAAAATGCAGTTCGCCCGCGCCGACGACGCCTGGGTGGGAGGCGATGATTTGTTCGACCAGGGATGTGCCCGAACGCATCATGCCTACCACAAAGATGGGCCGGGTCGAATCGGAAGCATCCCGAGCGGCTGACGCGACCGCCTCTCGCGTATATCCGGCGATCAAATCGTCCACGAACCTCGTGCGGCTGCGGCGGTCGTAATCTTCGGCGCCTTGTTTCAGCAATTCATTGGCCCGAGAATAGTTGCGGAAGGCCTTGTCATAGTCGCCGACATCGTCGGCGTACTTGCCGATCGCGAACCGCAAATCGGCTTCTTCCAACGGTGCGATGACGCTTTGCGCGCGATCCTCCGCGCGGGCGAGCAGGGGGGCATCGGCCGCGGACATCTTTCGAGTGCGGACCAGCGCGGCCCAGACAGCGGTCATGCCGGGGTCCTTCTTCAGGATGCGGGTGAATATCTTCTCCGCCGTGTCGAAGCGACCCTCCATCGCGGCGATCTGTCCCATGCCAAACGCGGCGTTGAGGTTGAGCGGATCACGCTTCAACACCTTTTCCAGGCGACGCCGTGCTTCGCGCAAACGACCCAGAAGAATGAGAGTCAGCGCCAGATTGGCCGCGGCGTCGAGGTCGCTGGCATTCAATTTGAGGGCTCGACGGAATGACAGTTCGGATTCCGCGATGCCGCCCGCGCCACGCAGCAAAGTGCCGAGGTTGGTGTGTGCCTCGGCCAGATTCGGATCGATGGCAATGGCCTGTAAAAAACGTTCCTTCGCCTCGGGATAGCGACCGAGCTTATACAGCGCCGACCCTAAATTGTTCACCGCTCCGGCGTGCTCGGGCGCTAGCTCTATCTCCCGTTCGTAACAAGCGATGGCGTCTTCGAAAGCATTTGCGCCGAAGAACCGATTGCCCCGATGGAATTCCTCATCGGGTTTAGGGGCCACGTGCGTCGCACGCGGGGCGGTTGCCTTGAGGGCGAGACGCAGCAACAAGGATTTGGTGGCCTCATCCGCGACACTCCGATCGACGCCCTGTTCGACCAATTGCCACATGAATGCCTGGGCGAATCTCGCTCGCTTGAAGAAGCTCAAGGGTTGCGGGAGATCGAGTACGGCGCGCGCCAGCGCGCGTTCGATTGCCTGGTCGACGTTTCTTGGCGAGGAACGGCTCAGGCTGACGAAGTGATCGGCCAGAATGGACGCCGAGGAGACGACTTCTCGCGATCGCAATGGCCCAAGAAAGGTATCGGAAATTAGTTGCCCGAGCATCGGGTAAGCCGCTCAATGTGTCCCGTAGCGGACAAAGTAGCGCACCCTCAAGCGATTTTCGCGAAGCTTGACGCTTCCTTGACAGGGTTTTGGGACTTACGTCACAACTTGCGGGCGACGATGCGCCTCAGGGTGCCGCGGAGAGCGTTCGGGATACGGCCGCCGGCACAGCGGTATGGGGTGAGTGTGCGACGATCACCCGCTGTATCACCTGCTGCAGCTCACTTAACTGGTAGGGTTTGCCAATCACCGGAATTCCCGCAAGATTCTCCGGCAGTATCGCGGAAACGCTATAACCCGTGCCGAAGACCACCGGGATCCCGCGCTGTCTGAGCACGACGGCAACCTCCCATGACATCGTGCCGTCCAAGTTCACGTCGAGCAGGGCGGCGTCAAAAGTCTCATTCGTGGCGAATTGCAATGCATCGGCCAGTCGCGTTGCCGGGCCGATCATTTCCCATCCCAGCGTGTCGAATAGATCCTGCAGCAAGGTCGTCAGCAAAAAGGCGTCCTCCGCCACCAGGATTCGGTAACGCTTTCCCTTGCCGTCGGAAGCGCGGTCGATGGCGATGGGTTCCGTCGACGGCTCGCTGCTTTGAGGAATGGCACGCGGCAGCACCGAGGACGACGGCAGAAACACATTGCAAACGACGCCCGTCGAATGATAGTGGAGAGTCGCCGTGCCCCCGGTCTCCATGGCCAATGCTCTCTCGATCAAGGTGGTTCCAAAGCCGACGTGCGTCGGTGGAGTCACCAACGGGCCGCCGGTCTCGCGCCACGACAAATCAATGCCGCCGTCCGCGGTGAGCATCCATTGTACGGCGACGCGGCCCAGCGGTTGGCTGAAAGCGCCGAACTTGGCTGCATTGGTCGCGAGTTCGTGGATGGCGAGCGACAGCGAAAGCGCCGATTTTGGCGTCAACATCACATCGACTCCGCTCAATTCGAATTTCATTTGCTCCGTGGCGTAGGCATCGAGCTCCTCGCGCAACAGCCGATCGATCGACACTCCTTCCCAACGGCTTTGCGACAGCAGACTGTGCGACTTCGCCATCGACCGGATACGCCCGTCGAGCCCTTGCACGAATCCCGTCAGTGACTCCGCGCTGCGGCTGGTTCGCAAGACGAGAGCCTGAATATTGGCGATCGTGTTCTTGACGCGGTGATCGAGCTCGAGCATCAGCAGCGCATCGCGCTCGGCGGCACGCTTGCGCTCCTGCGCCGCCTCATTGATGCGGCGCAAGACCACGTGAAGGAGGGACACACGGAGGTCGAAGGCGGCATCGAGGTCACCCGACGTCCAAGGTAAGGATCGTCCCTTGACCGTCTCCTTCCAAACTTCGAATGACTTTCGAGGGTTGAGTTGATCGCCGTCCGCGCCACCCAGCAAGAGCTTCTTCGGCTCTCCCGCCCAGTTGACCGTTCCGATCAATTCAGGACGGAACCACATGATGAAATTCGACGGTTCCGGCGACACCGAGATCACGAGCAACCCTGAAGCGGTATCCGTGCACGCAGCGGCCGGCGGCCATACTTCCGGGAGCCGATCCGTCGAGTAAATGCCCGGCGACTGGGTCATGTGTGAGTCGAGCCAGCTCATGAGACTCAAAATCTGATCCTGGTTCGGTGTGGCTCCCAAGAACGTGAGCTGGCCTTTGACACAGACTGCGACACCGCCCTGGCGCTTACCATCCGCGGTCACGCTGCCGCCGTGAATGTAGTCGAGCAGATTGGGTGATTGCTGGGTCAGCCCGACGGCATAGTCGTTGGCGCCCGCAAGATTGAGCATGAGGTTTTGGAGCACCATCCGGCTTGCCAGCCGTGCGCCGAACTGTTCCCCCGATTCGCGCGCCTCCAACTGCAGCGAAAACATCGACCCGAACAGCTCGCACACCGCCCGGAGGTGGCGCGGCAGCAGGCGTGGCGAGTAATGATGACACGCAATGAGCCCCCACAATTTGCCGCCGCGGATGATCGAAATCGACATCGAAGCGTCGATGCCCATGTTGCGCAGGTATTGCCGATGGACGGGCGATACGTCACGCAAGATCGCTTGGCTCATGTCGAGCGGCTCGCCCGTCCGCGGATTGTTCGTCGGCAGCAACGGGGCGGGATCGTAGTTGACCTGTGTGATCAGTCGCAACCAACTCTTTACATACAGCGCGCGCGCCTGTTTCGGTATATCAGCAGCCGGATAATGCAGGTCCAAAAAGGGCTGCAGTTCCGGTTTTCGACTCTCCGCGATAACCCATCCGGAATCGTCTTGCATGAACCGATACACCAGCACGCGGTCGTATTGGGCGACTTCGCGAACTCGCTCCGCAGCCAATTGGCATAGGGACTGCAGCGAGCCCGCCTCGCCAAAGCCTGCGATCATTTCCTGAACCGCCGCCAACGGATCGGTCGCAAATCGGTCAGACGCGTCAGCGGCCTCGAATTCCAACACCAACGAACCGCCGCTGCGGTGCAGGCTGACATCGAGCGGAAAATCGGGTTTGACGCGAAGCAATGGATCGAGCAAATGGCGCGGTTTCTTCAGATCGAGGGCCGTAGCCAACGCCCGGATGCGTTCGATCTGATCGCCTCTAAAAAGCGTGTCCGCGGAGCGCCCGAGGACTTCCTGCGTAGTCGCCCCGACCAAACGCGTGCAATCCCCGGCGGCTTGCAAAACTTCGAGACTCTCCGGGTCGAGCACCAGCATCGCGCCGTGCGGCAGGATGGCGCCCGGAACATGGATCGGTTCCCTGTCGCAGGTGGTTAGATTGATATCGGCCGGCAATGGGTTTGTCGCACTCACGCGGTGACGTCCCTCCAACCGTCCATCCATTCCTGGAATATGCCGAACGTCCCCACGGCAGCTTCCACTGTCTCCCGTCGATCGGCCGGCGCCCGCGCCGAAAATGTCATGCGCGCCAGAAACGCCTTCCAAGCCGTGTTGGTATCGGCTCCGCGACCTAGGAAGAAACGCCGTCCCGCGCTTCCGATGGGGCCGAACAACGAATCGAGATTGCGTGCGAGGTGTCGGCCGCCGAGCGTCGATCCCTCGATGACATATATCGCGCCGAGCCTGCGCGCCGGCTTATCGAATTCCGGCAGCGCCGCGCACCGGGGGACCGTTGCGAGCGTATGCCCGCCCATACTCACCACCGCGAGGTCGTCTTCGAGCCAGCCGCTGCGGTCATTGGGAATGCCCGCCGCCGCTTCGAAGGACACATGGAATCCATACAATCGAACCAGCAGCGAGCGGTACGCGGCGAGGTCGATCGTACCGTCTTGAATCGCCGCGAAGCCTGCGTGAAGATGCAGACGCGCATGGATCTCCGATGTCGCCGCCCGCAGAGACTGGCGTAGCGACAAGGGCGTTCCGGCGAGCTCAATTGCCATCGCTGGATTATCGCCGATGAAGCCTTGCACGTACACGCCGATATACGCGGATCCTTATGTGCGTTAGCGTACAGAGTGAGATCCGCATAGCCGCTAGCCTTGGGCGCTGACCCAAATGCATGCAGAGTTGTTTCGGCGTTTCAAAGAGGTCCGGTGATGGTTGAAAAGCCTGGCGATTCCGACATTCTCGAGGATGCCGTTGGCGCCCACGGAAGCGCCCACGTCTTCCGCCGAGAGGAATCCGACAAGTCGGACTTACTCGAGCTCGTGAGTCATGAAATTCGCACGCCGCTCAGCGCGATCTTGGGTTTTGCACAACTCCTGGAATCGGGAACCCCCGCCCTTACCGTCGCGCAAAAAAGAAGCATCGATCGGATCCTCCAGGCCGGCTGGCATCTGGAGAAGCTCATCGATATGACCCGCGACCTCGCCCTCATCGAGTCGGGAGCGTTGGCATTGTCGCTGGAACCCGTATCGCTGGCGGCCGTCATGCTGGACTGTCAGGCGATGATCGAGGCGCAGGCGCAAACGCGCGGCGTTCGCGTGACCTTTCCCCTGATTGCGACCCCCTGCATCGTGTCCGCGGATCGAAACCGACTCCAGCAAGCCTTGGGCAACTTGCTGTACGCCATGATCGAATACAGCGGAGTGGGCGGAGCGGTCGTCGTGGATTGCGACACGCTCGACCCGGAGCGGATTCGCATCGGTATCAACGACGGTGGCGACGAATTGTCCACCGAGCGGCCGACACGGTCTTTCCAGCCATTCGACGATGTCGAACGAGAAGCGGCCGCGGCGAACGGCGCCGGCATCGGTTTGCTGCTCGCCAAGCGCCTCATCGAGTTGATGGGAGGCGCCATCGGTGCGGAAAGCAATGACGGGAATCAGCGAGTGTTTTCATTCGATCTGAAACGCCTGCTCGTCCCCATTGCCACGGGCCGTGCGGCGACCCACCGCGGCTGGCCGCAGAGCACGGTTCATTCGCCGGATGAATATGCCCGGCAACGGCCATGAACCCCTCGGTATTCTAGAGTCGGCGGCGGCCAAGGCTATATAAGAGGTGGATGACATGCAGTTTGATCCGTCCGACATCGTCAACGCGAGCATTCTGATCGTGGACGATCAGAAGTCGAATGTCGATTTGCTCGAACAATTGCTCAAGGATGCCGGTTACGTCAACGTTACTGCGACGATGCTCCCTCGCGAGGTCTGCGCGCTACATCTGAAAAACAGCTACGACCTG
>Ga0116229_10002212_pt1 | contig 31290 bp, 20 predicted proteins | sample S1TSphgellanicum_3_FD_87313 | JGI IMG/M metagenome (GOLD analysis project Ga0116229, IMG submission 87313) | Host-associated microbial communities from peat moss isolated from Minnesota, USA - S1T2_Fc - Sphagnum magellanicum MG | ecosystem: Host-associated > Plants > Peat moss > Unclassified...
AGTGGGGGAGAGAAGTGCGGTGGGGGGTGGGGGCCCGCCGCCGCAACAGAGAGGTGTATGTGGAGGAGGGGCGGTTGTGGCCCCCGCCCACCCCCCCCCCCCCCCCCCCCCCCCCCCGCCTTTCCCTTCTTTTTTTGGGTGTCCTGTTTTGTTTTCCTCCTTACTTCTGGTTTCCTCCCTACTTTTGGCATAACTGGGACCCAGTAATTGAGGAGTACTTTACTGATAACTCTAATGATTCTGAAAAATTATACCAAAGAAAGAAAAACACAACCGAGCCTACCTTCTTTTTTTTTTTTGAAAGCCTAACTTTCAACTCATTCACAACCATCAAAGGTCTGCAACAACAAAATAATTATTTGGAGTTGTAATTACAAATAATAATATTAAGACTTGGAATAATAGTATGGATAAACTTAGGGAATAAAATAATAAGTTTCACAGGCCTTACAATTAGAATTTTTTGACTAGGGGCATAAAGTTTGATTTATAAATAATTTAACTAACTATTTTGAGCTAGTAATAATATGAAATCAAATCTATAGACTTGACCAAATTTTAAACTCCAAATAATGTAAGATATATTCATAGAAGGATGAAAAGTTATTTGACATATGATGATTGACTTGACATAAAGGGATGATAAATGAAGAATAGATGTAAATAAATGTAATTAACCATTCATCCATTTTCTTCCTTCAAGTATAAAAGGGTAATGATTAGAGCTTTAGGTTCATATTTGCAATCAATATTTTGATGTTATTAATTATTATCAAAATTTGTAAAAATACCATATGTGAAAAGGAAGTCTTGAAGAAATAAACATAATGTGAAGATTATTATCAATACCATTGTGGAAACTTTATGGTTTTTGATGAGTGATCCTCATACAGGAAAACCTTTAGGTGTATGAGATGAACTCCATTTTGGGGTGTAACTCTCACATGAAAATTCAATTTTTGATGTGTGAATGATCATATCCCAAAAGAATGTTAGGTTTCATATTTTAAGATTATGTGAGTGGGGAATATTGTAAGTGTTATGTTGTAGTACGGTTAGATAATCTATTTATGTGTTAAAAGGGATTTAATAAAAAATTAACCCCTCATAGTTTCAAACCCCCAAGCTACAAGTTCATTTCAATCTTTAAAGTTTTCATTTGAATATTTGCTATTACTACCAAGATCTACACTAAATGCAATTTCATTCAAGCTCATGCCCAAAGCTACACCATGATTGCTTCGCCTTCCTACACATCAAAGCTTTTCACCACCAAAATTTACACCAACAGCTATTTCACATGGGCTTGTGCCCAAACTTGCCATGCCCTCCTATTCATCAAAACATTTCCTCACCTTTTGTAATGGCATTTTCAAAAAGTTGTGAAAGTGTATCAAAGGAAGGCAATGTGATTTTTCTTAGTTTATTCCTTAACTTACTCGTGTGGTTTTTTCAAGCACTTTTAGTTCGATAGCTAAAAGGAAAAAACACCACAAATATCAAGTGTTGGGTTCATTTCATTTTCATGGGTAGTTAGACATTAACCCAAGGCACCTTTGCACTTTTGTTTTTTGCTCTTGTGTTTGCTCATTTTCACTTCCATAAATGTGACATCATTCAATTCACAAAATAGACCAAGATCAACATAATGGCAAGTGTCAAATATGGATTTGGGTTTGCAAATGAAGGACAAGGCAATATCATTAAAAGATGCATCTAAAGAGGAAACACCACAAAATTTGACACCAAAATATATAGAAGAGCTGGCAAAAGAGGTATTAAGCAATAATAAAACAATTGAAATGTTTCAAGCAATGGCAATTGTGAGTTTGAAGATGGATAATCTGGGTTTGGAAATCAAGTCATTCAAAACCAGATTAATTATATTGGAAAGGAGAAGTAGGGATTATTGAAACAAATAAAAAAAGGGCGGCAAGGATATAAAAAGTATAGATAATGTATATAAACTTGGAACAAACAGAAGAAAGAGATGGAGGAGAGAATCAATGTGAAGATGCTGCACCTAACCATAGAAAATAAGGAGATGAAACGAAAGCTAATGGAATTTCCAAAATTAAAAAAAGAATGCACGGAGTTAAGGTAAAAAGAAGCAACATGGAGTGAAGCAAACCATGCATATCAAAAAGCATTAATAGAATATAAGCATAAGGTTGAAGGCTTAGAAAGAAAGAAGCAACTATGGTCGTAGGAATAGGAAACTAGAAAACAAACAACTGACAAGATGATAATACAAATTTTGTAAATGAACAACATGGTTATAGCAAAGGAGTTCAATAGGTAGAACATAAAAAAAGCCAAGGAACAAGCAATTATGGAGGTAAATGAATTAAAGTAGGAGATTTACAAAACCAAGTCAAAGTTGGACAATTCGGTGGAAAGGAGCAAGGATTTGGACCCAACATATGTTAAAAACAAATTAGAGGAATATGATGACTTGGTATAGTATTATTCAATATTGCATACCAAACAACATATCAATGATGCTAATGTTGAACCTAATGAGTGGTGGGAGTTGGCATAAGCTTAGTTTTAAGAAGAAATGTAAAAAAAATTGGCTACACATAGAAGTGATGAAACTACCTACAAAAAACATTTATCTACCTTCAAGAAAGCCTTTCCAAATTTCATTTATTGCAATTCAAATAGTACAAAACCATCTAGTCTTGTATTGGAGGTGGAAGAAGTTGAGTATAGTGGATCAATTAAGGACACACAACAAGAAGAACCACAAAAGTTGAGGGGAGGAGGACAAGATATTCTAACTAAGGTATTTGAGGAACAAGCAATAGACAGCTTCACAGTTGGAGACAACAGTCATAACTAATGATATTGGCACATAGAAGGAGCCAATTGAAGCTTGTGAATAGGGAGTGAAACATACATAACAACAAATTCAAGAAGGTATAACAGCACGACTACTTGATAATTTAGTTATTCAAGTGAATGCAAAAATTGAGGGCCATACATAATCACAAATTGAACTGTAGGTAGTAATAATAACAATTCAGGAGGAATAAACCAAGCCATAAATGAATAACACAATGATTTGAAGAATAGGGTTTCTTTTACTAAAAAAAAAATTTCAAAAATAGAATCTAAAGTGGAGGGAAGGTAATTTTACCCAGTGGGTATGGCAACAATTAACTAAAACAAAATAAATCAGGAGAATGGTAGGGATCAACCAAGGCAATGAAGGAGCTGGATAGGATTAAAAATGTTGAACATTTGAATTTTGAATTACTTTTTGAGAGAAATGATCTAGGATGAGGTTCTAGAAATTGTTAGAGTTCGAGACTTGTTTTTACAGATAATTAGGCAGAAAGGATTGTTAGAGTTAAACAAAGACACACATTTTGAGTTTAAAGTTTTGTTGGTATTGAAATACCATAGATTTTTTATGTTTTTAGTTCGATTTCTATCTTCTAAAACTATAGATTGTGATATGTTCAATTTTGAATAAAAATATAAGTGTAGATTTGATGAAAAAACATGGATTTTTATTATGTATCTATTGTGTTTTGGGTTTCTGATAAATCTAACTATATTTTAACCATAGATTCTGTTTAAATAAGGAAATAGAACTAAGTAAAAAAAATAGTAGGCATAAAGAGAAAATTGTGTGAAAATAGTCCATCAAAATTGTTTGCATAACAAAACCATAGATTTTAATTGTTGAAATGGAGCATTGAATGGAATTTTGTATTATTTTAAATAGGTAGTGAACATTTTTAGGATATAATTTGCACCTACCAGTGTTGCACCAACTTTTACAACAAGTGCCATCTCTAGGTAATTTTTTTTGAAATTTTTTTTGTTTTGCTTTTGTTTTTTTTAAATGATCTTTGGGCATCAAATAAGGTTTTTTTCCTTTTTTCTTTCTTAATGTCATTTTCATCTTCTTTTTTTGTAGGATCAAAGGCATGGATTCCTTGATTTTTTTGTGTTGTAGTAACTCTTACAACAAATGCCATCTTTAAATAAGTTTCTTTGAAATTCTTTCAAACTTCTTTCTATTTTTAAAAAAATGATCTTTGGGCATTAAAGTAACCTATTTTGTCATTTTCAGATCTTTTTGGTTTCTATTTCCAATTTTTTGTTTTATTTTATTTTTATTTGTATGTTTTCTTGGTTGCAACATAATATTGATTTTTTGGGTTCGATTTTGGTCATTTTTTATGTTTTCATACTACAATAAGAGTAGGAGTAGGAGGCATAATAATTTTTTTTTAAAAAAAAATTCTTGCTACAATAATAATAAAAGGTGTAGGATTTTTTGGGGTTTATTTTCTATGTTTTCTCATTGCAAAAGGGATACAAGGTGCAAGAATTTATTTTGGTTTTTACATTGTCTTTTATTACAACAAAGGAATACAAAGTGTAATAAAAAACAATTAGGTCTTAATGTAGTATGTTTTCTTGTAGCAATAGGACTTGGAGGTGCAACAAATTTTTTGGGTGTTTTTTTATTATGTTTCCTTGCAATAACAAGAGTAGGAGATGAGGGGAAAAAAATAATGTGTCTTTCCATTGTTGTTAAAAAATTGATAATTTTTCTTTATGCGAATGTAAAATTTGTGACAACATGGCTATTGGGAATAAACATCATTTACACCAAATTGGGGAAGGAGGGTCAAAAGGAGTTGTAGTTGCAACTTAACAATATGTTTCATCAAAACCAGTGGCTAATGAGAACCACATGTTGCTTCACCAAAATTAATGGCTAATGAGTAACATGTTGCTTCATCAGATGTAATGCCAATTGATTTGCAAATGTGTGTTGGAAGGGATGATTAAACACAAGGAGTTGATTCTCCAACTAACAATGTTGTAGTTTAGTTAAAATTATCTACTTTTGTTGTGAATGTGCCTTCAAAAGAAATTGATGAGGCCAACACAATTCACCCAAATGATGCCTAAAGTGTACAAAGAAGAAATGGTAATATATAGTTGTAATTTTAACCTATACATTATGTCAATTTTTTGAACATCATTTGTTTTATATTTCATCTCATACTTGTGTTGTTTGTTCTTGTAATTTATAAGAGAAAAACCCCAACCTCCATCTCATTGTGAGATGGAAGTTGGGTTTTTTTTAATTGATTTTTGGTGCAATACCTAAAAATGGTGGTTGCAAATGAAGTTGAAGGTTTATGGTTTGTGTAGTACCTACATTGATGGTAATGTTAAATAGATTTTATTTTTTTTTCATTTTTATTATAATTGATGGTTTAAGAGGGGCAACTAAAGGAACAAATGCAGCCCCTTAGGCACCCAAGGTAGCCCAAAAGGATTCAGATTGGGCTAAGTTGGGATCAAAGTGGGTGTGCAAAATTGGCACATGTTCCATTGCATATCCCGTCAAGTGGTTATTCACCTAACACCTCAAGAAAATGCATGACCTTGTGGTAGAAAAAGCAAAATTTAGTCATCCCTTGACTTGTGAAAGGGGTTTACATTGTCAAGACCATGCTCGAATGAATGCATGCATTTTAAGTGATGTGCATGCAATCCAATGACAAAATGACCAAAAAGCAATTCCTCAAGCTCATGCAAAAGCCCATGTGGAATGGGATCACCTCCAATCACTTGCCAAAGGGAAATTTAAGATTTGAAAGCCTCCTTTAGTTCGATTAATTTCTAATCAACTTTTATAGGTTTTGGGCATTAAATCTTGGGGTGTTGGGAGCATCCCACATGATGGGCCCATAAAAGCATTGAAGCATGAGGACTTACAAACCTTCATCTGCATAACCTAATGTGTGTATGCAAAGAAGGTGAAGATGGCATGGGATCACATTTATTGGGAATGAAGATGTAACAAGAAAACTCGAAAATAAGAAATCAACATTATCATTGATTTCCATGGATCCAAGATGGTTCATGGACAACATGCCATCATGCCCACCCATTTTATTTTCCTTTTTTGGTTTAGGGTCTTTTTTGGAGTGTCCATAGTAATTGTGGAGTGTGTTATTTTAATATAGATTCATGGGATTAATAAAGAGGAGTTTGTGGCAACCATAGTTCACCTCCATGTAAAACATCGCCACATTTATACCCACCACCATGCGAAGAATGCAACAAAGGTAGCAATAGCCTATTGACAAGCACATGGGATGGGCAATGTGGATCATAGTTCTAGAGAGGGTTTTCCTTTGGATGTCCATAGGATTACATGTAGTGATTTTTTTGACATGGTTTTGTAGCCTAACATTTATATTTGAGGACATTGTCACCTATGACATTTGGAGATATGTAATCCAATTTTGATTTTTGATAAACATTTTTTTCCTTGGCTTAAGACTATCTTTTATTGTCACGTTATATTATCACATTTTCCTTGTTAAAACTTATTGAAATCCTCATGATACATGGGTATTTGTAATACCCACAAATGGGCCACAAAATAGGGGCTGATTTTCTAGTCAAAACATGCAATACTTGCATGTGCACAAGAAATAGGTGTTGGTTTTCTAGACAAAATATTCAATACCTACATATGGGTTACAAAATAGGAGTTGGTTTTTTGGTCAATATATGCAATACCCACATATGGGTTACAAAATAAGGGTTGGTTTTTTGGTCAAGGTATGCATACGACTTGCAAAATAGGTGTTGGGTTTTGGGTTTCAACATCCTTTTGAAACCTAATTAAGGTCAATGTGGGTATCACATTAATGGCCTACATTTTCACCAACTACCTTGAAGGATAACTAAATCATTTTCATTTGCACCCATGTGCAAGTAATGCATGTACAACACCCACATGTGGGTCACAAATATAGGAACTAGTTTTGGGGAAAAAAAAATCTAAACATGATGCAAATATTGCAATTTCAAATTAGGGTAACATTCAATGGAGCTTCAATCAAAGCCCAATGGTTTTCACATGCACCTATATGCGCCCGTATTGCCTCACAAAGAAACATACTATCAATGCAATACCTGCATCTTGGAAACCATAAATGACCCATAAGCAATAACAACATTAGTTTAAAAATTCCTTGAATGTGCATGGTAAACTTTACAATACCCATAAAAGCCTTTCTTAATGTCAACTATCAACTTTGAATGTGCATTACTACAATATTGGATCTAGGCCATTGAACATCAAAGGTAATACATATATCAAGTTTGTGTTATATCATCATTTTATTAGTAGCACATTGCAACACTTGGTTGCATTATTCATAATTAACTTTAATTTGTAAGTTATTGGAAATATTAGAGACATGGTGTAGATTAAATTTGGGGTATGGTGGCCATAATATAAACAACCCTTATGCCATATTTAGTGTTAATTCATAATCTCAATCAATCAATATGATTTTTGTTACCAAATGGATAAAACATCTATTTGCGATAACATTTTTTGTGTGCATTTTTGTGTTCAAGCATTGTTTCATGCCAATCTTTCAATTGTTTAATTAAATTCCCTAAACCATCTTCCATGTGTTGGAACACCAATCTTGGGTGCAATGATTCATTTGCCTTTGCGAAACAAATGTGTCAAATATTTGATGCCACAACTTTCATGTGTGAGGTGGCATGGTCACAAAGCACTACCCCTCCTTACTTACATCTTTTGGTGATCTCTTGCATTGTAAGACCCAAACAAGCTAGGGCTCTTTCCATTGGCACATTTGAACTTGAAATTTCATTGGATCCTCCAACAACATCCATAGTAAATTCATTTTCATTTGTAATGGTAATCGCACCAATGTCAATTATCCTTTCTTCACCTTCAATAAACTCATTATCACCATCATAATTGTCACAACCCCACTTTGAGGGAAGTGTGAGGTCACCACTCACACTCCCGAAAATGGGACTTGGGAGTCCCCCGGGACTCCCGAAAACTCAGAACGTGATTGCAGGGGTCAAAACACCTTGCATTGAGGTGTTCTTTATATCGTTAGAAAGTTCTTGAAGCGTAGATGTCCAAAATGGCCTCGCATAAGGCATTTGGACATCAACAGCACAAGTTATGATCGAAAGAAGGGTCGGAAGTCAAACTGCCAATTTGACTCCCGACCACTAAATGTCGAGAATCGACCCATCCTGGTGTGTGCAGGTCGAGTGCGACACACTGTTGGAAAGCTCTCAAGGAGAGCTACAAGTTTGCTTCAGACCTCGTCTCAATCAGAGGTCAGAACAAGAAGTTACAAACGCCCAAAGTCCCGAGAGTCCAAACCGAGACAGTTTCAGGACTCCACTTTGGGAGTCCCAGGAAAAAGTGCCATTCGAATGCAAGTGCGGCGGAAAGTCACAGAGAATACTATATGGGGGAAGGTGGTGGCTTCCCCCGAGTTTGGGCCGTGGTGAGTCAAATGAATCCAAGGTTGCCCGTGGCTTGTCCTAGCACCAAGGGTGCTCTAGAATGCAGGTTGAAATGAGTGAATAGCTTGTCCCTCTTCCTAGTCCAATCCCAGAGCTTCAGCACGCCCCCCTACCCCTTTTAGTGCTGAGAGCTGGGAGCGTGCCCTGAGTCCTTCCCAATTCCGCAACTTGAGTAAGTTAATCCCAACTTGGGACGAACCAAGGACTTAGGAGCGCGTCAATAAGAGTGCCCATCATCCATAATATGCCACGGGTCCATAAACATGGTAACCAACCCTCCACATTCAAATCCATACCAATAATAAGTCCAAAAATAACTTCTCCATTCATCACTAAATGATTTTGAAATTGCTTCATTTTTTGTCTCGCATGTTCTTTGAATGTTTCAATGCTTTCACTGGGGTTCATGGACATGTACGTCACATCGTGGAGATCATGAAGGATTGTAACTAGCATTTCAATATCTTTGATTTTCTTAGTTGCACATAATTGCCAAGCTTTTAGAACATGCCGAGAACAAAGGAAAATAGGGACATTGTTCATGGTCTAAATGTTCTTGTGCATGCATACACAATGAAGACACAATTAGTGCATTGGTTGCGTATGCAAAGATCATAAACATGAGAAGGCTTCAAATAATTAATCAAAGATCATCAAGGCACAATGTTAAAAGAAAATTAACATAAGTTTGGGTATTCACCACAATGCCTCACTACGCCAAAACTTGACATTAATGACAAAACAAATATAGCTAATGACCATTTTTTGATCATACACACATATATGCCATGTTTTTGTGCCTAGTTGTATTTTTGTAACCATGGATATGACTACATGACTAAAAGTCTTCATGGATAAGACTACATAATTAACTTTCTTCATGAACACCATACAATTTTATAATGAAGTCGAAAATTTAAACCCAAGTCCCTAAGATCAAATTGAAATATATGTGCATAATAATGTAGCTTCTAATCACAACACCCCTATAGAATTTAACTTGTGACATAAAAAGTGAACCACTTTACCTTGCATCTACCCCCTATGCCTACTTACATACCCATTCCTACCTACCTACCAAATGGCTACATTAAATTGAAATATATAATATATTCCATAAGATTTATGACTAGGACAAAAATACGACTAGTGGATAAACTACATGTCCATATTCACTACATATTCATGAAGTCAGGAATGACATTTACAACTACAAACCTAGTCATGGGTGTAGTCATATTTGCCATGTTTTGACATAATACCTTTAGTTCTTGTGGGGCATCATCAATGATGAAACAAGGTTTTCAATTGGGCATGTATTTTTGCTTTCAGGGGTTTTAACCATTTGAACAAATTTTCAACCATTTGCCAACTTGTAATTATCCATGTTAAAGGAACACATGTGTGATGCACATCAAAACCCATCAAAATGAACAAATGAAACTTCATGTCATTGGTGCCAAATGTGGCATACATTGAAATAACACCATTGTGGCCACATGAAAACATTGATTGACATTGAATTTTTGTTTGGATGCTAATGGTGAATGGCACTTGAATCCCATTGATTTTGCTACCTTTTTGGAAAAAGAAAACATCATTTGGATATTGTCACTATTTTACCATAGGCAATTATTGGCCATTTTACCATAAGTTATTATTTTGAGTTATTCTATCATAGGCCATTATTGGATATTCTACATTATTTTACCATAGGTTATTGTTAGCTATTATAGGCTATATTATCATAGGTTAATCTTGGTTATTTTATCATAAGCTATTGTTGGTTATTTTAAACTATTTTACCATAAGATATTATTGGCTATTTTAGGTTATCTTACCATTGGTTATTGTTGGTTATTTTATCATAGGTTATTGTTGACTATTCTAAGTTATTTTATCATTAATTATTGTTGATTATTCTAAATTATTTTACCATTAGCTATTTTTGGCTATTTTATCGTAGGTTATTGTTGGTTATTCTAGGTTGTTTTACCATTAACTATTCTTGGTTATTATATCACAGGTTATTCTTGCCTATTTTAAGTTATTTTATCATACTTTATTTTTGGCTATTTTATCATAATTTAATCTTGATTAATTTTAACGTATTTTACCATATGCTATTGTTGGTTATTATGTCGTACATTATTCTTAACTATTTTTGGCTATTTTACCATATATTATTATTGGCTATTTTATTATAGGTTATTTTTGGCTATTTTAAGTTATTTTACCATAGGCTATTGTTGGTTATTTTTTGGTAGCCTATTATTGGTTATTTTATCTTAAATTATTATTGACTATTGCTAACAATTTTAGGCTATTTTACCATAAGCTATTATTGGTTATTTTATCGTAAGCTATTGTTAATTATTCTAGGTTATTTTTATCATATGTTATTGTTGGCTATTTTAAGCTATTTTATTTTAAGCTATTTTTTGTTATTTTATCATTAGTTATTTCTGGTTATTCTATCGTAGGTTATTGTTAGTTATTTTTAGTTATTTAGCATAGGTTATTGTTGATTATTTTATCATAGGCTAGTATTAACTATTTTATGTTATTTATCGTTTTATGGTATTTTTGGTTATTCTACCATAAGTTATTATTTGTTATTCAATGTTATTTATCATATGTTATTATTGGTTATTTTATCATAGGTTATTCTTGGTTGTAGGTTATTTTAAATTATTATACTTTAGGATAAAATTACTTATAATAACATAAAGTAAAATAACCTATGATATCTTATAATAATTTAAACTATAATTTAGAATAACTAAGGTAGCCTAATATAACATAAGATATTTAAAACAACAACAACATAAACATAAACTTATTTATCATAGTTGATTATAATAATGAATTATGTCAACTAGTATTGAAACATGATGTCGACATAATGACCTTATAATGAAATAACTGTAAGCATGGTGAAATCACTAAAGTGTAATGAACCTATTTCACTTGTAAGGTCCCATAGTGATTTAGGCTTGTGGATTACACCCCACTTTTGTATTAATGAAAATAATTTTAAAATATTTAATTATGTTATGAACTTCAAAACTAATCAAATGAAAAAAAATAATAAATGAAAGAATTAGCCATAAAGTTTAAAGCTAATTAACCCCAATTGTTTTTTCACAAAACCCTAAATAATCTTAATGGTTGATGCCATAAAACCTACCATTTATATAAACATATTTAAATGTAATTTACAACTTTTTATGCCTTACATTTTAAACCTAGTTAACTTTTTAAAAATGAAAAATGGTGCATGTTTCTTACCTTTTGTATAGACTCTCCAAATTGAGACTATTTTTTCTCCCCTTCAAAAGAAGGGATAAAATGAATGTTTTACTATATATATGTATAAGTTAAAAATTTCCCCCCTAAATCCAATATTTGGTTCATTTGAATTAATGTAAAAAGATGCAAAAATCATAATTATTTGTTATGTCCAAAACCTAGATTATAGATCCATATTGCTTAAGTACATCATTAGAATATGTGTGTCAAATTGTTAAATCTATAGCATGTTGATTAATTAAAGTAGGTTAACAAAACTTAAGTATATTGTGCATTAAATAGTCCAAAGTGGAGGCAAAGTTATTAAACCAATGCTGCAAAATCAATTGGATTTGCAATACTTACATTTGGGGCTACTATCTATCAACATCAAGGTGTTGAATATGATTAAAATGGTTGTTAATTCATTTAGTGCAATACCTTCATATTATGTATATCATACATTGGCAAATTTCGACATTGTGTAAATGATAGGTAAGTGTGGGTGGGTGGGTAGGTAAATAAGTAAATAGGTTGGTTGATGGTTAAGTATGTAGGTATGTACATAAATAAGAAGCAAGTTAATCAATAATGTAACTAGGTTAATAGGATAGATAGATGAATATGTTAACCAAAACAATTTGTTAAAATTCAGGAAAATATAAAGGGTTTATTAAGAATTAGAGGTTTTGCCAACATGTAAAGGTTTAACTATGAAAAAATGGAGGTATTGCTAAGAGGTATAGGTTTAGCCAAGAAAAGTTGGAAATTTTTCCAAATGATAAAGGTTTGATCAAGAAGAAATAAAGGTTTTGTTGAAAGGTAAAAATTTAACCAACAAGAGATAGAGGTTTTGCTAAGAGATAAAAGTTTAATAAAAAAGAGATAAAGGTTTTGAAAAGAGGTATAAATTTAATTAAGAAGAAATAAAGGTTTTGATTAGAGGTAAAATTTTAGCCAAAAAATTAAAGGTTTTGCCAAAAGGTAAAGGTTTAGCCAAAAAGAGATAATGGTTTTGATTAGTTTGGTAAAAATTTAGCTGAGAAAAAATTAGGTTTTGCCAAAAGGTAGAAGTTTAAAAAATAAGAGATAAAAGTTTTGTTAAAAGGTAAAAGTTTAATTGAAAAAATAAAGATTTTTACAACATGTAAAGGTTTAACAATGAAGAGATGAAGATTTTGCCAAAAGTTATAGGTTTAGCTAAGAGTTAGAAGTTGTGCCAATAAATAGAAGTTTCGTTAGGAAGAGATAAAAGTTTTGCCAAGAAAAAGGTTTAGCTATGAAAAGATAGAAGGTTAGTAGGTAGGAGGTTGACAGGTAGGGCCAAGATATAGGTCAATAATGTTGCTAGGTCAAAAAGGTAGCTAGGGAATTAGGGTGGCTAAGTTGGAGGGTAGTATGGTCAAGATAAAAAAACACCCCCAAAAAAATGGGTCAAAGGTTGATTGTGGTATAATGTCGGTTAATGCAAGGTCGGGAACCGGATGAAAAAATGTAGCCCATCCTATGGATAGAATGGCCAATTATTGCATTGGTGGGTGTTGGTTCACTTTGGCCAATGGTAAAGGTCGGCTAGAATGAACCAATAGCCACCAATACACTAGTTCAAGATGAGGCCATTCAAGTTGTTTTGGGGATGAACCAAAAACATATCCTCCCCTACCCAAGGTTTTTGGTTTTTTTAGCCTTTTTTCTGCCCTAAAGTTTTTCCCTCCTACCTACCTACTTCACCTCATTTTGTGTTCATTCCATCATTAGAGTTTGGGAGAATTTGAAGTGGGAGGGTAGAAAAAGGAGGGCAAAACTAGGGGCCAAAAGTAGGAGGGCATAAGTGGCAACTAGAAGTGGGAGGGCAAAAATGGCAACTAGAAGTAGGAGGGCAGAAATGGTAACTAGGACAACACACTTGAAGCGGGAGCCAAAAATGAGAGGGCAGAGCGAGAGCTTGAAGGTAAGCTCCTTCCTTTTCTTCGTTTTTTTAGTTGTTTTCTTGCGTGGTGTTATTGTAGCGAAGAAGGTGATGGCAACTTGCTATTGTCGCTTTCTTCTTTATGTTTGAGAAGAAGAGGAAAACAACAATGCATCATCATCTTCTTCTATGGTGCTATTGTAGCAAAGAAGGTGACGACAACAAGTTGTCGTTTCTTTCTTCTTTGTGTTTGAAAAGAAAAAAATGACGATGACAACGCACCATCGTCTTCTTCTATGGTGGTGTTCCAACGAAAAAGGTGATAATAACTTGCTACCATCGCCTTCTTCTCTAGTGGTGTTGCAACGAATAAGGCAATTGTTTGCCTACTTGTAATGATCTAGGCTAAAAGGACACCCATGTGATGATCATCAAACCCCATCAAGGTGAATAGATGGAATTTCATGTCATTTGTGCCAAATGTGGCATCCATAAAAATGTCACTGTTGTGACCATATGATAGCATGGACTCACATTGAGTTGGTGTTTGAATACCTATGGTGAATGGGACTTGAGTCTTGTTGATTTCACTAACATCTTAGAAAAAGAACACATCTTCTGGATGTTGGAGAGCCCAAGAGTGAATTGAAATTGTAAGGTTGGTGTGTAAACGCAAACTCCCTTTCTTATGTTTGCGATCCAAATATGCAATGTCTTGAAGTCGAATGAAATCATCTCGTGTCATGTTTTGACCCAAATTCACACATTTCCACCAAATTGTTTTATGTTTATCATATATTTGTTTGGCCATGTAACCTAAGTTTAGTTGGGCCCATATGTGGTCCTTCAATGCTTGTGACATGCGTGGAACATAATGAGACATATGAGAAATGGATTTTGGGTCATGTTCACCATGTGCGAATGACCCATCAATTTGTGTATGGACATTATGATAAATCGTGATCTTAGCCAAATTGGGCCATGTGTATAAATGTTTGATTGAGAATGATGTTAGGCATCCTCGGTTAATAGATTGAGTGTGGGTTGAGTTTTCCCAATAGTCCTCTAATCCATATCTACACTAATACTTAGACCAAAAAACTCTCAAAACATAAATGACTACATCTTTGGTATATGAATTAAAGAAATTAAAAAAGTTAATGCCATAAATGTTTACCATGTATGCCCAAGGTGGTTTTTGATAGTTGGTTGCTTGACATCTGTTTAGCTTGTAAAGTTTTTGTGAACATTCCATTCCACGGGGGTGCTTGTATCCCTTAATTCACCTTCCAAGAATTCCGAGATGTGAGCATATGGAACATAAGCAAATTGAATGGTCACTTTATTTTGCCCTCCATGGCGTATCCCGAACCTTCACACCAAATCCTTGTTTGAGAAAGTGGACTTGGTGGGGTTTTGGACATGAATGGAATGGGACTTTGGAACTCTTCCCATGATTGAAGGAAGTAAGACAAATTCCTGCTCCAAGAAAATTTATAATTATGTAAATGTTCATCATTGAGCAAAAACCAAAAATACAATACCTACATGGCTCCTTTAAAATCGATGTTGTGACTTGGAATTCCCATTACAATACCCACATCATGATATAAAATACCTATTGTTCGAATGTATATCACGTACAATACTTGCATTATGAACCCATATTTTAAAAACAAACTTTAGCAATACCCACATTAAGTTATTAAACCTTCCATCATTGAAAATGTGCACATATGCAATACCCGGATTGTATCTTAAACCCTCATACAAGCAATACCCACATAATGATCATTAATGCACATTGTTTGAGAGGTGCAAAATGTAATACTTGCCTCAAGCCATAAAGCCCACGTTGGTTGTGGGGAATAAATGCATTATTCGCATTTGGGTATGAAAAAATCAAACTACAAAGAGATATTGAATATGAAATACTTGAGTAAAGGTATAAAACCTTTAGTTATGGTTGTATACTTAATGAAATTTGACGCCCATTCTATATCCAATAGCTAGGAAATGAAAAAAGGTTGAATTGTAAAAATATAAACACAAAACAAAAGAAGAAATAAGAAACAAATGCATACATTTAGGAATAAAAGATAACAACATTCCACCAAAGTTTGTAATCCCAGTTGAAAACGTAACCCGAAAAGATCATAACTCGTACAAAATTGGGTTAGAAAATATTGAACCTTAACAATTATGGAACATATGGAAACAAAGGAAATTCATAATTATGGTATAGATCTAAACAAGTGATAAGATCAAAAATCAATACAATGAGCAAAATTTAGAATATGAACCTTAAGCCCTGAAATATATGAACCAAATTTTTATACACTAAATCATAAGGCATAACCTTAAAAATCCAAATGATATTTTGCCATAAGCCTTATTACAACTTTAACTATACTAACTTTAACAAAAAAATGTCTTAATGATATATGCCTTTAACCCAAAAAACTATACAAACTATACAAATTATATAATGCAAAATAAACAAATTTAAAATAAGATAGGAAAAAATTTTAAAACCAAATTTTTAAGCTTTTAAACTATAAATATTTATTGACTAAAAGAAAATGCCTTAATCTTTAAAAGAAATCAAATAAATTTTGTACAAAACTAAAAGAAAGGATATGTCTTTTACCTTTGTGTGACTTCTCCAACCTAATTTTTTCCACTTTTTTTGAAGAAAATATAGAATGAAAATTATACTACTTCACATATGTGTAAACCCTAAAAAATCCCCCCCAAATTTAGCCTAATTTAGGTTAATTATTATACATTTGTGAAAAATTACTAATTTAATTTATGTGTCCCAACCCTAAATTTAAACCATAATCCAATAGTACATACTTATAATAATTACATGAAAAGATGTATTGTAATGTCCATTCTATAATAAAATAGGTAAACAAAATATACTAAAATATGCATTAACTAAACCAAAATGGTTACAATTATGGCATTATTTTCATTATAAATTGTTTGTAATACTTACATATGAAGACTTGTGTTCATCATCCATGAACTAGGGCAAACCTTAATAAATTGAAAGGTAGGATTGAGGGGGTGGGGTTGGAACAAATGAGTAGGTAGTTAATTAGGTATTTGGCTATGTAAAAAGCGTAGATAGGTAGGAAGGCGGGTGCATAGGTAGGTAAACATGTATATAGGTAGGTAGTTGGGTTAGTAGGCAAGTTAATAAGTAGAAAGGAAGTTCAAGAAACAAGGTAGATAGGTTACTAAGGTAGGTAGGCATGTAGGTAAGCAAATTAGTAGGTAGGAAGAAAGTTACACTAGCAAGGTTGTTAGATAGATAGGCAAGTTAATACATAAGAAACAAATTACCTTATCAAGGTGATTAAGTTTGTAAAGTACTCATGTCAATAGGGTGATTGTGTATGTAGGGTAGCTATGTCAGTAGAGTAAGTAGTTAGTACAATGGTTAAGTTAGTATGGTATGTAATTAATAAGGTAGCTAGGTTAGTAGGGTAGGTAATTAGTATAGTAACTAGGTCAATAGGATAACTAGTTATTAGGGTAGCTATGTCAGTAGGGTAGGTAGTTAGTACAGTGGTTAAATTAGTATGGTATGTAATTAATAGGGTAGCTAGGTTAGTAGGGTAGGTAATTAGTATAGTAATTAAGTCAATAGGATAACTAGTTATTAGGGTAGCTATGTCACTAGGGAATAATAAATAAGGTACCAAGGTTGATGTAGTACTTACAAAGGTAGGAAGGTGAATAGGGTAGCTATGTGTGAGGTTAGGTCATGGGGAAAAATAGTCAAGAACCAAAAAATAAAATAAAATACAGTGGTCAACAGCAAAAAGAAATGGACTGCAATGAACCCCATCTGGTGCCAAAAGAAAAAACGCAGCCCATCCAGTGGACAGAATGGCCAACAGGTGCATTGGTGGCTGCTGATTCACTCTGGCCGTAGAGGCCCACATACTAGGCCCAAATACTAGCTGTGGGTGAAACTTCTCCAGGAAGCTTCGCTCAAGTGGGGGGAAAGTTCCAATGTAGGTGCTGGTTCACCCTGGCTTTTGTTACTGCAGTAGGAAATTTCGTGAGCAAGAACCCCTGATGACTTTCATTTCCCTTTCCTTTTGCTGCGTCTCAAACTTACTGGTACAAGACTGAATTTGTAGGGGAGAAACTCCGGCTGCAGAATCTGCAAAAATATCAGCAGCCCTTCTCATAGATATATAAAAACTTATAGTCATTTTCAAATGGTTCCTTTCCGGCCAGGGTGAACCAGTACCTACACTGGTACCTTCACCTTCTTGAGTTAGACCTCGTAGAACATGCCCAATAGCAGCCGTAAAATGCCCTTGTACAGTACTTTTTTGGATGACAATCCACAGAAATACACTGCTTGAGAAACTGCTTGGGCCGTGTAAAAGTGCACACGTTACCAAAGCTCTCCTAGAGGGTCAGTAGCCCTTGTACAGTACATTTTTGGATGACAATCCATACAAGTACACTGTGAAACTGCTCGGGGCTTGTAAAAGTACACATGTTATGAGAGGCCTCCTAGAGCGCCAATAGCAAGGAAAATGGGTGGGCATGGGGAAACTAAACTGTGCACAATGGATGTGCTAAATACTGTTAGAGTGCTGTCGTTGAGCATGCTCTTAGTGCCAATGATAAACTCAAGAAATGTTAGATTTGGACCCACAGATCCCCTGATTTCGTGTAATAGATACTTAGAATATTTAGAAGCAACTTAAATGAAATTTGGCATTCACCTTCCTCATCAGTGTAGGTGTTGGTTCACTCAAGTCATTCCCTAAGATGTGCTGACAACAAGGCTGAAATTTTGGAGGAATCATTCCTTTGGAAACACCTCCTTGTATTTTCTACTGCTTGGTACACAGCAAAGTCTGTCTCAACTAAGTTTTGGTCTCCATCTTGACAAACTCCTTCCTATATTCCCAGTGCCCACCATTTTGTGATGGTTGCCACACCGACCACTTTTCTCCATGTCAAAATGGAAAGGGTTTTGCAAAAAATCCCACCTACAAGGTTCCATCCCCTGTTATGCTAATAAATATTTCAGACTTACCCTATCTTACCCCACTTGGCTGGGGCTGGTACCTATGTAATTTTGGATTCCTTTACTTGGGGTGTTAAAAGGCTTTTGAGGTTGGGTAAAAAGATAGTATATGGAAAAGAAGTCCAATATCTTTATCTGCACTTTCACATTTTGCAATGCAGTTGGTCAGTGACTGACTGGTAAATACTTCTTTCCTTTTTTTCGATTATGATTTCTGTTACTTTGAGTAATCCTATACCCTTGGAACCTTTTCAGATTGTGCTAAGTAACATTGCCATTGTAGGAAAGCCCTGAATGTAATACTACAGGTGTACAAAGGATAATATTTCCTTTATGATGTTTTAATCATCATGTGCTCATGTTTGCAATGGCCATTGCACAACTTATTCACTTTTCCCCATTTCCAATTTACCATCCATGCACAAATAGTGTACACATTTTGATTTGTCATATCCTTTACACTAAATTTACATGCTTATATTGATAGGGTAAAAGTTGGTGAATGACCATAACCCTACATTGACTAATATACTTGGATTTGTTGTATTTTGGGAAACATGTGATGGTTGAGGTGCAAATCATTTAGGGGATGCTTGCATGCAATTATACAAAAAAATGACCATAGTACAAACATGACAAGTTGAAAAATATAGATCTCATAAATGGAATTAATATGTGTACTTGATAGAAGCCAAAAACAATTCTTTCACAATATCTAGTACAATAAAAAAATAACATCCACATAACACTTAAGGTTTTGCATTTTGGAGTGTTGGTTTTGATGTAGTGATCATTAGAGCTCCATCAACTATAAGTGATGACAACATCTCACATGCACCTAGTGGGTGTAGGAACAAATTACAATTACACATGTCATATGTGTTGAACAATAGGGAAGAATGCAAGGGATGTTTCAAAGTCCAAATTTGAGAGTTCTCGTATGGCCTAAGTATTTAGAGCATCTCCATTAGGATACATTAAGACTCTCGACAACAGCCAAAAAAAATGACGGCATTAAAGACAGATAGAATCACATCCCATCGTTGTGCCTGCAAATTAAAAACATCATGAGTTCACTAAATAAAACTACTTTCACCTTCACATTGTGATCAATCAAAGGGCCTTGCTATCATAACTTTCTAACAACACCAAAGACAAAATGGCATCACTCAACTTTGTTGAAGCATTTGCAGCAACTAATGATGTTGCATAATTACAATCAAAAGCAAAAAAATGAAATAGAAATTGTTGTTGAGAAAAAAATCAACTATGTTGCTAATTTTTTCATGTATCATAAGATTCAATAATAGGGAATGGACAAAAGTTAACAACATTTTGGGATAGGATGCAAAATCACTTCAATGAATCTCATCCTACTAATTATGTTCCAAGATTTGCAAGCTCCTTGGAAACAAATTGGGGCATCATCAATCATGATCTTGCCAAGTTTATAGGAAATTACAACATTGTGCTTGCTTTTGTGAATCAGGGATAAAAACTAAATATACACTTTTAAAACTTTGGATTTATACAAAACAAAACACCCAAAGCATCAAGCATTCACCTTCATTCATGTTTGGTGTGTGTTGAAAACCATACTTCAATAAGCATACTTGCAAAAATAGGTGAAAATAATTTCATTGTCGATGAAAAGAAAAACTAATTTTGGTGGTTGTAACAACATAGCAAACATGATGGGGTGCAAGTGCTTGACATTGTAGGCATTACCCCCAATATGAACACACCTTCAAAATGGCCTGTTGGTTGCAAGAAGGCAAAAGAAGATCAAAAAACCACCAAACAAGCAGAAAATAACATCACTATTGAAGTTCGTGCCATTGCAAATATGGTGATGGCCACTTTGGAGAGGATTGCCATAATATGGGACCAAAGCATGATAGTTTTGTGCTCCATGTTTAATGATTAGTTATAGTTGTAGGAAACATACAAGTACTTTTGTTCCCGAAGACAAAAAGAACCGCAATTGTTGTGAGAATGTCTCAAATTCAAACTCGACAACATATAAAGTGCAAACACACCACAATTAGATGAAGCGGCATAAGTTTCGACCCCTACTACTATCATAGATGCCAACACCATGGAGTTCATTCACATGAATGTTTATCCATAACTTGTAATAAGCTTGTATTTAATTCATAATTTAATTTCAGTTCACTCATAGTTAGTTTTTAGTTTATTTTTAATTTTCTTCTAATTCATTTCAAGTTAACTTTTAATACATTCTTAGTTAAGTTTTAGTTCACTTCAAATTAACTTTTACTTCACTTCAAGTTAATTTTTGATTAATTTTAAACTCACTCTTAATTAAGTTTTAGTTTAACTATTAATTCAATTTTAATTAAATCTTAATTCACTCTTAATTGAATTTTAATTCACTCATAGTTTACACATGGGCCACACATGGGTGAACATAGGCCACATGTGGGTTGGAAGTTTTTTGATATATTTTTTTGACCTAAATGCCCAATGGGTATAAATAGAGATAAAATTTCCCAATACTTTTAGTCTATTCAACACCAATTTTGGGTACATTTTTTTAATCTCAACCTTATTTTAGTTTTATTTCATTTTTACATTAAAATCCTACTGAATTCTTATTGTGCATTTGTCGCGTTTTTGTTTTTATTTTTCTTGTTTCATGGTCTAGATTTGGGATTAAGCATGCCCTTGTTCTCATTTTGACTTAAGAAATCATGTAAACTTGGTTGTTTTCGTGCTTGTGATAATAAACCTTGTTATGTTCTTACAATAAAAATTTATTGAATTCTTGTTTTGCACTTGTCATGTTTTTATTCTTGCTTTTCTTGTTTCATAATCTAGATTTGGGATTAAGTTTGCCCTTGTTCTTGTCTTGATTTTAAAAATCATGTAAACTTAGTTGTTTTTGTACCCATCACAATTACAACACAAAAAGAAATGTTGTCCATTGTAACCATATTTTTGTGACTACTATGCGACTAATGTCCAAACCAGCTAATTTTATGACTATAAGTGTGTTAGTCCTACGTGTCCATGTAGTTGCAATTTGTTGTGTTTCATATGCAACTATAGGAAGGGTTGAACCAAATTTTAATTATAGATGTAACTACAACTTATGACTAATATGATTTCCATTGAAAATGTAAATGAAAAGTGGACAAGGTCATCCAATTTTGATTGCATTGATCGATGGATGATAACGTAATTGTTTTTATAACTACAATGAAAGTTTTTACAACTGCAATAATGTATTATACCACATGAACAAAGAAACACAAATCGCACATGATATTTCAATTGAAAATTTATCCTTTCAATGTACCCATCCATGGGTCTTCCATGATATAATATCTAATAGTTAATAGTTTGCTAAAAAATACTATCATTATATAATTGGTAAACTAAACTAAGTAAGCTTAATAGGTTACATTAAATTAAATAGGCCTATGTACATTGGTAGCCTAGCTTAACTTGCATACTTAGTTAATTGGCCTAAATTATCTATAGGTAATAGTAGGTTAATTTATTAGGTGTAAATAATTGGTTAGGCTATGAAGGTTAGACCTAGTTAGGCTAGGTAATATGTAATAAGTAAGATAGGTACTAGTAGGTAATAAGTAGGTAGGTAAGTTAAACAAGAGGTATTTTATTTTGTGGATATGTCATAATGTTTTTGTATTAATTGATAAAATAATTAGTTATGTTAAACAATTAATTTATTAAATGTAGGGTAGGTAATTAATTTATTAAGTAGGCTAAGTAGTAAATAGTAGGTATGTAACCTAGGTAGTATATAATAGATAAAATAGATACCAATAGGTAGTAGGTAGGTAGGCAAACTAAGCAAAAGGTGTTTTATTTTGTGGATATGTCATAATGTTAAATTTTATTAATTGATTAATTAATAAACTATGTTAAAATTTTAATTTATTAGGTAGGCTAAATAATAAATAGTAGGTAGGTTAAATTACATATACTTTATTATGTGGATATATGATTTTATAATAATAATAATAATAAAGTAGGTTAGGTAATAGATAATAGGTATGTAACCTAGGTAATATGTAGTAAGTAGAATAAATAATAGGTAGTAAGTAGGATAGATAGTAAATAGTTACTGAAAATAGTAAACATTTTATTGTGTGAATATATGATAATGTTTTTGTATGGAACAAAGGATGTGATAATGTTGTGGTGTTGTAGTGTTGTAGTGTTTCCCTTTCATTAGAATTGTCCCATATCCTTTTTCTACAACTTCAAACTTGTAAAGTATATAAGTAAGTGAAGGAATGGATTAGAATCATCGTATGCACTATAAACATAGTGTATGTGCCATTTGGGACGAGCCAATAAAAAAGGTTGTCCCCAACGAAATAAAAAAGACCTTACCTACCTACTTAGCCTATACTAAGTAGTCTATTCTACTCTAGCTTAGCTTAAAATAGGTTGCATATTATAGTTTAGCCTAGGAAAGATTATATTTAATACTATAATTATAATATATCTTTTTTAAACAAATGGAAAATTGCCATGTGTTTTATGGCCATTAGTTTTTAAAATTACCACGTGGTTAAATCCTAACCACCCATCAATGGCACATTTGGTAGCATGCAACTATCCCAAATGTAGTTGCAAATTAGGGTTCCACATCATACTAAGGATCGTCCATGGCAATGGATGAAAATTTGTGGCCTAGTCGTAAGGTTTACATTCAACTTCATGACCATGTCATGTCTTTTGCGATTGACTATCTTATGGCACTTGTCCAAAGCAACTAGGTTATTTTTAGTTGCATGTGTCCATTACAACTACAAATGAGTTGTAAATTTAGTCATTAATTTTCAAATTTCTTCTAATGCAATCCCATCAACAACCATAGAAACAATGGAAAAGGTGCATGATCAAAATTGCATGGATTTAACAAGATAGATTACATCATTAAAAAGCTAAAATAAACACAACAATGTGCAAAATTTGTGTGAATTTTTTTAGAAATGGTTTAATCCTTCCAATGTGTAGTGATGATCAATCATATCATTCCTTAGATTATAATATGCATGTTAGTTTTTAGTTTTGTTTGTGCCTTAAACATATTTTGCAAACATCAAGCCTTTCCTCATTTGAACATTCAGCTATTCACTGGTCAGCTCCAAGATCTTGCCTTGTTCATATTCAATTACCATGTTGTGTGATATGACTCATGCCATTAGTACATCAACAATGACACTACAATCCCATAGTCAACAACAAGGGTCACCATGATTTGCCATTTTGATTGTAATACACCAAAGTAACCCTTGACATCTTTGGAAGCTACTTCTTGCAATTTGGTGAAATGTTGATGTTTTTTGCCTTGCGGTTCATGGATGGTAAAAAAAAACATTACCATCAAGGATAAATGTCGTCAACCAACAATTAATAGTGAAAATGCGCATTGTTGTTCATTTGGAAATTGAGGTCAACATGTATACTCCCAAAAAATACCAAATCAAGGGGCTTCTATTCAAAGCATTCAACTTCTTGTTGTTTCTTAGCAATTTGAAATATGCATGCCATATCCATAACCTTTGATCAATTATCATTTCCAATATGATTGATCTATTTTCATCTTTGTGTATGAATGAACCCTACCAAGTAATAAGACAATCTTCCAACAATAATGCATACGATTATAGTGGTGCAAACATGCTTGACCAACCTTTTTTTGCATTCACTTTCAATTGTTCCTCCAAATCAACTCATGTGGGCTGCTTAAGAAATTTAGGTTCGAATGCTTCCATGATTACTCTCACAAAATGCTCCAAATAATCAAATGTTGTGCTTTCTCCAATTCTACAATACCCATCACATGCATCAACAACTTGACCGTATGCAAGCACACATAATGCACTTGTGCACTTTTGAATGGAGCTCAATCTTGCAACACCACATGAGTCTTTTTTCTATACAAATTAATTGTCATGTGCACAAATAACATCCATGATTCGGATTAACAATGGACAAGGCATCCAATATCGACAATGAAAAAGATGATCATCGTAAATCAGATGCTCTACAAAATAATCTCACAAGACTTTATAATGGCTGACTTCACACTCTTGAGCTACATTTGGTCTATGACTTCAGATAGGACCCCATGCTTCCTTCTTGCTTGCCCCTCAAGATTTGATACCTCCAATAATAATGCAACAAACACAAGTTAGCTTCAACTTTGTTTTCAAGCGCTTGTGCTATCCCATCAAATAGTCGTTGCCGCCATTGTGCCATCTTGTTGGAGAGGCAAAAAGATCAAAGAGAAACACAAGCATAGAATCAAAAAAATCAGAGAGTTCATAGATGAAAAAAATTGTAGACAAGAAAACAAAGAGAAACAAATGATCAGAAATTGCCGCCATGGGCTTCAAGACAAAATATTAGAAAGATGAAGGTGCTGGCTGGCTTGCATCAACGAGCTCCTAGAGACAGCCACATTGCAAAGAAACGCATCCCTCAAGTAGCGATGTGTCATGATGGCTTGGGATGGGTGGACTTCACTTTGGATCCGCCTTTACAAATGACGGTCAGGCCCTCCATAAACGCTGCTAATTTCAGGGTACACAAGCGTTTCGCAGTTGCTGGCTGGAGATGCTCTTATTACTTACCATTATAATTCCATGCTCTCTTTCATGCCAACCTCATACCTACCCAAGAGTCTGTAACTTGGGTTCAGAAGACTAATATAAAAACGGCGCACTTTCATGTGGCACATTTTTACCTGCACTCACCACCAAACACTTGATCAGACATAGAAAGAGCTGAAATATTTGACTAGCATAATGTACACCCTTCTAAACATGCAGTGCTCAAAACTGAGCAAAATTCTGCCCCCACAATTGTCCTGAAGAGCAAAGGCAAAACAGGAACAGGCTTGTGCATGTTACAGAACATGCCCTAGGGCATTCTGCCTCTTAGGAATGATGTTGGGCTGCACTACAGTGTGGAAGAAACTGTGTGGGGCATTTCAAAAAATGAAACACACACACCTGCAGGCATTCTGTATTCTGAAATGCCTGGCATCAGTTTTTTTTTTTTCTGTGGCAAGTATCACTGGAAAAATGAAAAAAACAATTGTTGATTTTTACACTCTTTGACACCCTCAGCCATAGGCATTACTGAAATGGGGCCTGCCTGGGCTTAGCCTCATGCAAAGCCCTTACCAGTAATGCCTGCAGCCTTGGGCGTTACCTACACATAGATAGATTCGTGGTGTTTACATGGGAAGGGGATCTAGTGTGTGTCCAACCCCACTTTAGTGGTCCTGGTATATGAGTATCAGATCCCTATGGATATAGCCAATGAGACAAGGGATCAGGATTCAATTGTCCCTGCAAAGTAGGAACTAATATAAATCCGCAAAATAATAAGGAGGGAGCCACTCTCCTTGTTTTTATTCAGTGGAATACGACGAATAGTACCTCGATGTTTACTAAGTAGTTGGTTTCCACCATTAGAATATTGGCTGGTACTAGATACTTTGCCGACCATATCCACGACGAAAAAAAAATTGTTTAATTTTTTGACTTGAATGAGAATTTTCCCGCTCCCTCCTTGCTCCATATGTAACATAAAGTCTTCTCAGTATTTCTTCATCCACAAATAATTCATGACACAAAAAAATAGATTGATAAGTTTGAGATCCAATTTCGTTCTTGAATTCTGCTCTTTTTCATTGAAAGGATCTGAATGTTGATTAATGATTCAATCTTGTTGAGTGAATGTTACATGAAAAGTATTTAATTTTGAGTTATTAAATATCTCTCTATTGAAAACCCTTGAAAGAGTTAGTAATAGCTCACTGATCAAGCGTTCTTGTGCCAAAGATGAACGGGACTAAGTGGTCTATCGAAGTTGTGGGATGTCAAAATACATCGGTAGGGGAGCATTTCACCTTTAGGGGAAACACCAACGTGAGAAGGTGTGGACAAAACAAAAGTGAGAATGTTGGCTTGAGTAACGCCAGCAGACTAAATGGAGTATCTCCTACCTCATAAGTCGAAAGAACAATCAAATAAAATTGATAAGAGTAAATTATTTTCTGCAAAACAGCAAGAGGAAAAACGGGAATCAAAACAAAAAAAAAGTTGTTTTCAGGTATTATCCCCCCACTTTAGTAGGGATTGAACCCCAAAGTGCACATCCTGAAGTGGCTTTGCCAGAGTCCAAGAGAACCCTGTATTTCTGGTCCAAGTTTTAGCACGAACCAGTTTTGTGGGGGCAGTTGATCCCTTTGAAATCACGAGATGTTGTTGGACCTACCGCTGGCTGGTAAGTACCCAATCACTAATCACCCTGCCATATCAGTGAATTGTCTCAATGTAAAAATTTGACAAAAATGTTCTTCCATGTCTATGGAGATGAGGAATTCCAATTATTTAACCAATATGTTTTCATTGTAATAGGACAAAGTGCTTATGCATTTAATGACAAAGTCCTTATGAGAACCCTGTATAACGTTAAATGGTTTTGGGTCCATTCCTTTGGCAGTAAATTATTACAGTGAATTATTTTCTTCCTTCTACTTACACTAAATTTCTGTTTTCCAAGTTCTCATTTAGCTGCTACATATGTTTAATGTTTTTTTTTCAGACTGTCCTGTTGACCAAATATGTACTTGATGCCTTCTTTTTGGGCCTTTAGAAAAGGTAAAAGGTATAGAGACAATTCCTGGATGCCCATTTACCAACTCTAAGTTATCAGCTTCTAAGGCGCCTAGTTGATCAAAAACCCATCTACAAATGTAGGGGCAGGCTAGAAAGGCCCCAAGCTTCATCACTTCCTCGCGCACCACGCATAACTGATAGCTTCTACAGACGTCACATGGGTATATGGCACTGTGTCTTTTCCGTGGTGAGCTCAATGGAACGAGAATAAGTCCTAATCTTTGCTCTTTACCTCCATAGGAAGTTGCACTCCTTTTTGTCCTTGTAGTGGGATGAATTCCTTTTCTTTCACAACGTCAGGGATGTGTTGCACGACTTGGGTTGTTGTAGTTCACAACATTCATTTCTGCTCTCTTGTCAGAGTTGTGAAGTCCCTTCCCTGTCACAATTTTCTCTTCTTGCTTGGCTCCTCCTACGTCATTGGTTCCTTGTATTCTTCAATTCTGATTTTTTCAGGCTTTCTTTGTCTCTCTCTTGCTCTCTCTCTTGTTTTTTGGAAATTTTTACAACCTTAGAATGCGTCAATGTTTTCTGCGTTCGTAATTAAATGATCAAGTCTCTCTTGGCAATTGGTTTTGAAGATTTGTTTCTGTATGTGGACAAATGACTTTGTGTTTTTGATAGTGGAGGAGACTATAAGAAATTGATCCAAATTTCATGGTTGTTCTTAATCCCTTGTGTGAAATTGTGTCTTTCAACTCTAATATGAACATTGATTGTTTGTAAAATATGTGTGCACTTTTGATCCAATTAGCTTACAATATTGGATGTTTGTGAAATATGCACTTTGGACACAATCATGCAAGCAAGTTTTGCCAATGATCCGATGGGATCCATTGGGACTAGTAAGGAGTGGTTGGTGACAACGAGAGAGAGCACGCTTGAATGCATGTATTCTAGAATTGGCATACTTGTGTTCTTGCGTGTTCTTTATCGTTGTCACTAAGTTCTTTTGTATATCTAGCTTTTGGTTTTTCCCTTCAATTGTTATTCCTCTTTTAGCATTAATTTATGCTTCAATGTAGTTGTTAAAATTTGGCAAATCCTATAATGTTCATAACCTTCAAGAATTTGGGTAAGCTAGCTTTTGGAACTTTGGCAATTGTTCAAGTTTGCTCATCGGTACTTGAACAAGTTGTGATACATTTGTAAGTTAATTTTTAATCTAGTCATTTATTTTGGCCTCTATTCTACTACAAGAGAAAATTATTGTGCATTTGGTTGCTAGTGTTGAACATTGTAATAAGTTGGTTGTTTATCAATTACATCAATTGTCAATGTTATTGACATTTCATACATGACTTGCAATATGAGAATTTGTACCCAACATGTGTGGGAAGTCAGATGTAGTGTGTGGGTAATGCCTTACTAAATTCATGAATTTCATCAATAGTATTTTCTTCTTTCCAAATTGCAACTCTTCCTACTCCTTGGAAGTTTGATTTTGATTTCAATAACAAGGAACTCTACAAGACCTCCAAACTATATGAATATGGCTTTTACTCTAGATGTTTTCATAACATGTTTTTTATCACTATGTTTTTTTGAACATGGACTTGTCCACAACTAGTACATTCCTTAATACCAATGTGTGAATACCATTTCACTTTCATTTGTTGACCAACTTACATAAGTGGCCTTGCTATTGCATAATTAAAATTGAACTTTCACAAGGCATTGCCACAAAAAGAGTATAATATTTTGAATTGGATTTAGGATTGTATCTTTTAATTTTTCTCAATTGGAGTCCAAAATATATCTTTCAATCTTTTTTCGATTGTAGGTAAGAAAAATCCCTTTTTAGTTGGAATTGAAAATATGTTTTTTAATCCTTTTCGATTGGAGTTAGGAATATATGTTTTTGTCCCTTTTCAATCAAAGTTAGAATATCTTTTCATTGTTTCTTGAAAGGAGTTAAGAATCGATCTTCTTCAACTTTAAACATTCATGTTTTTGTTTTGACCCTAATGATGATGGCTAGATTCAATAATGTTGTTGAACCTTGTTGTAGCATAACACAATATGTCTTCTTGACAACCAATGGTTTGGAGATGTGTGCCTACACAATCTTTGTATAGCATGCAATAATATGCACGTAATTTCTAAATACTAGCTCCTTGGTATATGGATTTGGCACAATGTTTGCGTACTTGAAGAATTTGGTGTGAATTGACAAGCTAGAAAAAAGAATTTGGATTGGAGTCTTTCAAATTTCAACCCACCAAACTTTGGCATTGTGTGCATACATCTTGCTTTCTTTTCTATCCACAAGTGTAATCATTTGTGAACTATACATGAACGGTTCCACCTAGCATTTCATTTTTTCTCTCAATGGAACACATGGCCAAAGAAAGAATGTGCAACTTCCAAGTGGGCATGTGGTGTAATTTATATTTTCTTTTTCTCCAACATAACCTAAACTTTTAAGCCATGGCAATCCCTAAATGTAGTAAAGCATAAATGAGTTTAAAGCATGATTCACACATAGCATTAAGGCATCAATGGTAGAAGAGGCTAACATAAAAATAGCCATTAAATTTTTTTGAAAAAAGACATATGATGACAATAATCATGAAAGTTAATCATCTAAATAAAATTATGCATTCACACACGAGGGTGATATTCTATGTCATAGTCTCTATTGATCTTTAACAAAAATGAACATTGCTTTCTCCACTTCCTCTCCCTTTTTTGGGTAAATGGGAAGGAAGGCGAGACAAGATTCCACAGTCATTTTCATGTTATGTAACATTGAATTATTTAATTCTTTTTGTTGGCTTTACATAACAGTGATTAAAAAGCGTAAAATCCAAGCTTAAAGTTAAATTTAATGTTAAATAGTAGCACACACACTGAACACTAAATTAACATCCCTTGACAACTGAGATACTACATTGTTCACAATGCTACATAATGTTACATATGTGAGTGCATCCCAAAATATAAGAAATTTAACAAAGTCGGTTGCTGCCAAACCGTGTTTTGCTATAGATGCCTTTGGTATCACACAATGTTATTGTTGCACCCACCACTGGCTGGCTATAACCCACCATATCAACAAATTTTCTGAATGCAAATATTTGTTGAAAATGTTCTTCCATGTATATGAAGATGAGGGATTCCAACTTTCTAGCTGATATGTTTTCGTTGTAACTATGAGACAATCTGTTCATGCATTTAATTTTGCATCTCACTAAATAATTTTAGGTCCATTCCTATGGCACAAAAATTATTACAATGAATTATTTTCTTCCTTTTAATTCTAGCAATATATATATATATGACATAAACCTGACCTGCCATGGCCCATAACTGATAGCATCTACAAACTTCACATGGGTAATAAAAGGACTACATATGGTATTGTGTCTTTTCAGTGGTGAGCCAATGGAGTGAGAACAAAGTGCTAGCTTTCTCTTTACCTCCATAGGAAGATGCAAACCCTTTTGTCCTTGCAGTGGAAGAATTTTTTTTTCTTTGACAACTTCAGGGATACCTCATGACTTGGGTTGAAGGTAAGTGAGAAGATTGGTTGGATTTAAGAATCAAGGTCATTTCCCATGTGGTAAAGTCATGTACCTTGAATGAATAGTTTTCTGTGTGTACTTTGAACAAGATAACTTCAAGGCCCTTGTGCAATGGCATGCCACTAGTCTGTATCCAGTGTTTGGGTGTAAAATGATTTTATTGGATACACCCAGAGAATTAAATCCTCAACCATTCGCACATGTAGATCAAACAAAGAAGTCTTCATGGAATCAATTTTTGTGGTAAGTATTTTACCCTTATATACCCATGATACGCATATATATATATATATATATATATATATATATAGCATACCCAATTTTGTTTTTTTTTTTTTTTTTTTTTTTTTTTTTTTTTTTTTGCTTTCTCTTTTGTTCCTCCCTACCTACCTACCTAATTCAGGCCATTGTGAACCAGCACCCACCAGTGCGGCA
>Ga0116229_10002214_pt1 | contig 31284 bp, 22 predicted proteins | sample S1TSphgellanicum_3_FD_87313 | JGI IMG/M metagenome (GOLD analysis project Ga0116229, IMG submission 87313) | Host-associated microbial communities from peat moss isolated from Minnesota, USA - S1T2_Fc - Sphagnum magellanicum MG | ecosystem: Host-associated > Plants > Peat moss > Unclassified...
ATGCCCAGCGCACGAAGCAGGCCGACGACGTGCGTCAGCTTGTCGTAGTCGATCCGGTCCGGCGAGTCGGTCACGCGATGATAGTCGACATGCAGGCCGCTTGTGAAGAAGACGACCGGAATTCCCTTGCGCGCGTAGTTGTAGTGGTCGGACCGGTAGTAGATCTGCTCCGGATGTGTGGGGGTATCCCACTGTCGATCGAGGATGAACGGCGTGGCCAGCGCGCCGTTCACGGAGTCGACGACGGCGCCGAGGGCACGACTCTGGCCGTGCGGTGCCGCGCCCGGCCCGACGACGTACAGCGAATCGGCACCGTTGCGCCCGATCATGTCGGCGTTGACCTGGGCGACGATCGAATCGATCGGCACCGTCGGATGGTCGGTGAACCAGGCGGACCCCAGCAGCCCCTTCTCCTCGCCGACGTGCCAGACGAGGAGAACCGAGCGGCGGAGCGGCGGCCCTGACGCGAACGCGCGCGCGAGGGCGAGGAGCGCGACCGATCCCGACCCATCGTCGTCGGCGCCGTTGGCCACGGAGTCCCCATGCTCCGCCGGCTGGATGCCGATGTGATCGTAGTGCGCGCCAAACGCGACGTACGAGGCGCGGAGACGCGGGTCGTGGCCGGGGACGACGGCGACGATGTTGCAGGACGTGAGCGATTCGCGACCCGGCGCGACATGACCGGTGAAGCGGCGGCCGATGAGCGGCTGGGGGCGCGCGTCGCCTGGCCAGCCGGCGGGGAGCAACGGGGAGCCGGCGCGCGGCGTCCCGATGAGGAGCATCGGCACGGGCCGCTCGCTCTCCGGCGGACCGGCGTCCGCCGAGTCGGGCGACCCGGCGCCCGGGGTGTCGGCGATCGTGAGGGCGCGCCCAAGTTCGGAGCGGAGTTCGGGATAGACGGCGGCGGAGGCGCCGACGAGCAGCAGGATGATGGCGGCGGGCTGGCGCGAGAGGACGCGCTGGATGCGGTCATTGATCGCCGCGTCAGACTCGAGGCGCGCGCGGTCGGCAGCCGAGGCCCCGGTGGGCGCGCCGTTCACGATGACGACGGCGTGATCGCGCACGGTGACGCGGGCGAGTTCGGCGTCGGTGCCGTAGCCGGCGAAGACGAGGTCCGCGTCGGCGTGCTGCCGGGGCGGCGGCACGCCGCCCCCCAGGTCGAGGAGCGGCACGAGCTCGACGGGGCCGACGTGCGCGGTCGCGCCGCGCCCGCTCGTGACGACGAGCGACGTCCGCGGGCCGAGGGTCTGACGCACGAGCGGAACGCGTTGGCAGAAGCCACTGTCGCCCGCCGGCTGGAGACCGAGTGCGGTGAGACGCGCGACGAGGAACCGGGCGGCGCGCCGTTCGTCCGGCGTCCCGGTCTCGCGCCCGCGAAAGGAGTCCGCCGCGAAGACCATCAGGTCGGTCCGCAGCGCTGCGGCGGTCGGCTCGCCGCCGGCCGGCGCGTCGGGGCCCGGTGTCGACGCCGGGTGCGGTGCGGACGCGCACGCGATGAGCGCGCCGACCCACCAGATCCGCCACCCGCGCCGCCCTGTCTGCATAGGCCTCCGAAGCCGTCCACCGGTGGGACGGGTGGCCCCCCGGCGCCGCAAAATCCGGTTACCGCGCGGCGGCCGCGGTCCGATCGGCACGCACCTGCCGGTAGACGGCGAGCGTGCGGTCGATCGTCGCATCGACGGAGTACGCCGCGACGCGCGCTCGCGCGCCGGCGCGGAGACGGTCGGCGAGCGGGCGATCGCCCAGCACGCGGGCGATCGCCATCCCGAGCGCGTCGCCATCCTCGATCGGCACCACGAGGCCGCTCACGCCATCCTCGATCACCTCGGGGATTCCGCCGGCCGCCGTCGCCACGGGGACGCCGCCGACGGCCATCGCGTCGAGCAGCACCGTGCCCATCCCCTCCTCGCGGGAACTCAGCGTGACGACATCGGCCGCGGCGATGAATGCGTCGGCGTCGGCGCGGTATCCGGCGAGATGCAGCACCGCGCCGAGGCCGGCGGCGCGGACCGCGTCGGCGACCGCGCCGGCGAGCGGGCCGTCGCCGACCATGATCGCGTGCGCCGTCGGCACGACACGGTGCAGCGCGGCGATCGCGCGCACGAACGTCAGCGGATCCTTGTGTCCGACGAGCTGCGCGACCTGGACGACGAGCGGCGCGCCGGCGGGGACGCCGAGGGCCGCGAGGATCGCCGGCGCGACCGGATCGACGCGGCGGGTCGTGTCGATGCCGCTCGGGATGACGACGACCCGCGCGTCGGCGACGCCGCTGTCGGCGAGGGCCCGCGCGACGGCGCCGGAGATCGCGATGATCGCCGATGCGCGCGCGTACTTCCAGCGCGTGCCCGCGTTGGCGCGGAGCCGGAAGTCGACGCGGCGCGTGACGACGAGCTGCGCCGGCGTGCGCCAGATCGCCAGCGCGCCGAGCGTGACGGCATGCGCGGTATGGGCGTGGACGATGTCGACGCGCTCGGCGCGGATCGTGTGGTGCAGGCGGAGGGCGGTGAGGAGCCCCGTCTCGCCACCGCCCCAGGGGCGCACCGGACGCACGGAGAGTCCGGCGCTCGACGCGCGCTTCGCCAGCGGTTCGTCGGGACGGGCGGCGACGATCGAGCGATGCCCGCGCGCCGCGAGCCCGGTCGCGAGCCAGAGCGCCTGCCGTTCGCCGCCCCGCCATCCGCGCTCGGTGTCGACATGCAGCACGGTCAGCGGCTCGGAGGGTCGAGGCATCGGCTTGTCATCTCGCGCAGCACGTGGGCATATTCGCCGACCTGACCCTCATGTCCGCCGACGCCGCCAATGATCGCGCGCCCACGCGCCCGCGGGCAAGACCGACCGACCCGGCCCCGGGGCCGATCCCGCCGCGGTCGCGCATCCTCGTCGTCGCGCTCGACAACCTCGGCGACCTCGTGTTCGCGTCGTCGCTGCCGCCGGCGATCCGCGCGCGGTATCCCGAGAGCACGATCGGGCTGTGGTGCAAGGCGTACACGGCGGGCATCGCGTCGCTGATGCCCGACGTGCAGTCGGTCGTCGCCGCCGATCCGTTCTGGGACGATGCCCCCGGGCATCCGAAGGGCGCGATCGCGCCCTTTCTGCGCGCGCTGGCGCGCGTGCGCGCCGCGCACTGGGAGATCGCGCTCCTCGCCTCGCCGCAGTGGCGCGTGGCCGCCGCCGTCGTCTCGGCGCGGATCCCGATCCGTATCGGGCAGGCCCGTCACTACAATCGCAGCCTGCTGACGCACGTGCTGCCGCCGGCGGACCGGGCGCGTCCCGTCGTCGATGATCTGGGCTCGCTGCTCGAACCGCTCGACGCGCGCGCGCCGACGCTGGCGACGTATCTCGATCCCGCACCGCTCGCCGAGCCCCGGCGCCGCCTCCGCGACCAGCTCGGCCCGGGCGCCGTCGCCGTCATCAATCCCTTCGTCACACTGGCGCCGGTCGGCATCCCGCTCGAGACATGGGTCGGCGTGGCCCGCACGCTGCGCGATCAGGGGCGGACCGTCGTCTGGACGGGCACGCGCGCGCAGCTGACCGCGCTCCACCGCGACGTCCCTCTCGAGTCCGGGTGGCGCAGCGCGCTCGAGCTCACCGATGGGTCGCTGCGCGATGCCGCCGCGCTGCTGTCGAGCGCGGACCTCTATCTGGGCTGTGACTCCGGTCCGCTCCACCTCTCGGCGGCGCTCGGCGTGCCGGTCGTCGGCGTCTTTCCGAACATGAGCAAGCTGCCGCGGTTCACGCCGCAGGGCCGGGGGCGATTTCGCCTCGTGACCCCGGTCGCCGACGGGGCCGGCATCACCGCGGCGTCGATCGTCGCCGCTGGTGACGCACTGGATGCACGCCAGTAGACTTCGGGGTGCTTTACATCTGTATTCCCGCGTACGACGAAGCCGAGACGGTCGGGCTCCTGCTGTGGCGGATCCGCAAGGTGATGCAGGCGTTCCCGCGCGAGTACGAGATCGCGGTGTACGACGACGCGAGCACCGACGCGACGGCCGAGACGCTTCGGCCCTATGGCGACGTCCTCCCGCTGACCGTGATCGCCGGCACGCCGCACCGCGGGTACGCGCACGCGGTCGACGCCCTCGCGGACTGGGCGGTGCGTCGCACGCGCTACGCGCGCCGGGATGCGGTGATCTTCATGCAGGCGGACTTCACCGACGCGCCGGAGGCGATCCCGGAACTCGTGAAGCGATTCGAAGGCGGCGCCGACCTCGTCGTCGGCGAGGCGCCCGCGGCGGCGGTCCCCGGCCCGACGCGGCGCGCACGCGGCATCGCGCGCTGGGTGCTGCGCCGATTCGCATCGGTGCCCGGCGTCGCCGATCCGTTCAGCAGCCTCCGCCTCGTCCGCATCTCGGTGCTGCGCGAGGCGCGGGCGCGCGGCGCCGACCAGCCGTTCGCGTCGGGCGGCAGCTGGGTGACGAACGCGGAGTGGCTGCTGCGACTGGCGTCGGCGGCCCGCCGGATCGACACGCTCGAGTACACGCCACGCTACGACCTGCGCACGCGTGCGACGCGCGTCCGCCCGGTCGGCGAGGCGATCGGCGTCCTCCGATTTGCGCGGCCGGCCCGGGCGATGGCTCGCGCGCTCGCGCAGGGCGGATCGCGGGCGATCGCGCCGGTCGCCCCCGAGCGCGCCGAACCGGAGGTCGAGGTCGAGGCGGCCGCGATCGCGGCGGACGTGTCGGGCGCGGAGCGGTCCGGCGGCCGGCGCGGTGCCGGGCCGCGACCGACGGGCACGCGTGCCGGGGCACCGCGTCCGGGGTCGCAGCGGCCAGGCGCCCCCCGGGGAGGGTCGGCGCGCACCGGGCGTGACCGTTCGGGTCCGCCGCGATCCTCGACCGCGCGGGGCGCGTCTCCGACGCTGTCGACGACCGACCGCCCGCCTCGCCCCGTCTCTGGCGGTGCGATCGCGCGGTCCGGCGCACGCTCGGCGCCGAGCGCGCCGGGGTCGGGCGCGGCGGTCGACGGCCCGTCCGGCAGCAGCCCGGCCGGCGATGCGGCCCAGGATCGGGCGTCCGATGGGGCGGGCGCGCCGACCGGTGACGCGCGTCCGCCGCGCGCTCGCGGGCGGAATCGCGGGCGCGGTCGTGGGCGAAACCGGACGCGCTCGGGGTCATCGACGTCCGAGCCGGGTACCACTGGCATGGAGCAGCCGACGCCATCGCCGACGATCACGCCACTCAGCACGCCACTCAGCACGCCGGGGGGCACCTCGGGCGGCCCCCCGACGTCGACCGAGACGCCGTGACTCGCGGCGCGACGTGGGCACTGTCGATCGGTGTCGTCGCGTTCGTGCTGGCGCCGGACCTCGGCCTGTCGGCGACCCGATCGGCCGATGCGCCACGGCGCGTCACCGGCGGCCGTGACGGCAGTCGCGCGGACACCGCGGCCAAGGTCCCCTTTGCGATCGGCGAGAAGTGCGACTACGACGTGCGCTACGGCGATCTCAAGGTCGGGACCGGGTCAATGGAGGTGGCGGACACGGCCTCGATCCGCGGCCTCTCCGCGTGGCATACCGTCTTCCGCGTGGTGGGCGGCATCCCGCTGTATCACGTGAATGACCTGTTCGAGAGCTGGTTCGATCTGCACACGCTCGCGTCGCTGCGCTTCGTGCAGCGGCTGCAGGAGGGGGGGAAGGACCGCGAGCGGCACTTCGAGATCTTTCCCGACAAGGCGACGTACGTCCAGGAGGGGAAGCCGGAGAAGCCGTCGGTGTCGCAGCCCCTGGACGACGGCTCGTTCCTCTACTTCGCGAGGACGCTGCCGCTCGAGGTCGGAAAGACGTACTCCTTCGACCGGTACTTCATCCCGGACCGCAACCCGGTGACGCTCAAGGTGCTGCGCCGCGAGCGGGTGACGGTGCCGGCCGGGACGTACATGGCGATCGTCGTCCAGCCGATCATCAAGACGTCGGGGATCTTTTCGGAGAACGGCGAAGCCCAGGTCTGGCTCGCGGACGACTCGACGCGGATCATGCTGCAGCTCAAGTCGAAACTGACGTTCGGCTCGCTCAACCTCTACCTGACGTCATACCACGCCGGCGCTGGCGGGCCGTAGCGCCGGACGGCACCGGCCAACTGCGCCGGCGCCCCGCACCGACTCCTAGTAGTCGGTCCCCGAAAACCGCTGGCGGAGGCGACGAGCGGTGTCCGGGCTGACGATCCGGATCACGAGGTAGACCACGCCGCCGATGATCGCGATCTTGAGCGCCAGGAAGAAGAGCCAGAGCGCGACGCCCAGGAGCGCACCGAAGAGGTGGAACGCGATCCCGAGCACGAACAGTCCGACGACGGCGAGCAGTCCGGTCATGAAAATGGTGCGCAGCATGGGGCGGTTCTCCGATACGGTGTCGATGTTCATGACGATCCCTACGATGCACGGGCGCCCCGTGTTTCAACAGCGGGGCCGGTGATGGGACCTGATCTGATCGTGGTGGGCGGGGGCGTCGTGGGGCTGACCGTGGCGCTGGCGGCCGCGGACGAGGGGTTGCGCGTCGCTCTCGTCGCCGCGCGGACGCCGGGGGAGGCGTCGCCAGCGGCGGCCGGGATGCTCGCGCCGACGATCGAGATCGGGGATGGGCCCGGTGGCGAGGCCGCCCACGGGTTCGCCCTCGCCGCCCGGGACCGCTATCCGTCGTATCTGGCCCGGCTGGCCGAGCGCTCGGGGATCACCGTCCCACACAATCGGCTCGGCATTCTGGTGACCGGCGAGCCGGACGATGAGGGCGGGGCGGATCACGGAATCGCCCGATCCGGCCAGCGCCTCGACGCGACGGCGCTCGAGCGGCTGGAGCCGGCGATGGCGGGCGTGGCCGGCGCCCGGTTCTTTCCCGACGATGGCTCGGTCGACAACGTGCGGCTGCTGGAAGCGCTGGGGGTCGCCATCGACCGCACGGCGGCGATCGAGCGACACGCGGGACCGGCGGTGGAGCTCGACATTGCCGGCGACAGGATCCGCTGTCGCACGGCGAACGGCGCGGTCTCCGCGCCGCAGCTCGTCCTCGCGGCCGGCGCGTGGTCGCCCGGGCTCGATGGCTTGCCGCGACCACTCCCGATCGTGCCGGTGCGCGGACAGATGCTGGCCCTGGATGGCGCGCCGCTTTCCCATGTCGTGTACGGCCCCAGCGGGTATCTCGTCCCCCGCGGGGGGGATGAGACGCTGGTCGGGGCAACGATGGAGTGGGCCGGGTTCGATGCCAGGACGACGCCCGGCGCGATGGACGCGCTGCGCGTCATCGCGGCCGCGATCTGCCCCGCGCTTGCGGACTCGTCCGTGCGCCGCTTCTGGGCCGGGCTTCGGCCGGTGACTCCCGATCTGCTTCCGATCATCGGACGCGATCCGACGTGTGACCGACTCATTTACGCGTGCGGACACTCTCGGAACGGCGTGCTGCTTGGTCCGCTGACGGGCGATTGCGTCGCCGCGCTCTGTGCCGGGCGGTCCTCCCCGTACGATCTCGCGCCGTTTGCCGTCGAGCGATTCGGCGTAACCAGCGCGGTGTGTTGAGGCGGTTACGCGATCTTTGTTGCCCGGAGAGAGTGTCCTAGATTGCGTCGGATATGAATGAGACGCTCTATCAGATCAGTGGTCGGCATCGCACCGAGCCAGTGCCCGAGCGGAAACCATCGTGGCTCAAGGTGCGGGCGCCAGGGAGTGCCAACTACCTGCGTCTGAAGGGGATGCTGCGGGAACTCGACCTGCATACCGTCTGCGAGGAGGCGCATTGCCCCAACGTCGGCGAGTGCTGGGAGCACGGCACTGCGACGTTCATGATCCTTGGCGACGTCTGCACGAGGAACTGCCCATATTGCGCGGTCGCGCATGGGCGCCCACCGGTCTTCGATCCGGGCGAGGCGGTACGGGTCGCTGACGCGGTCGCGCGACTGGGGCTGCAGCACGCCGTGATCACGTCGGTCGACCGGGACGACCTTCCGGACTTCGGCGCGGGGGCATTTGCCGAGACGATTCGGGCGATCCGGGCGCGGCGACCGGAGTGCTCGATCGAGGTGCTCGTCCCCGATTTCCAGGGTGATGCCGCGGCGATCCGTACGGTCCTCGCGGCACGTCCCGACGTGTACAACCACAACACGGAGACGGTGCCGCGTCTGTACAAGCGGGCCCGGCCCGGCGGCCGATACGCGCGCGTGCTCGACCTCTTCGCGCTGGCGAAGCGCGAGGCGCCGACGGTGCCGACGAAGAGCGGCCTGATACTCGGCATGGGCGAGACGCTCGAGGAAGTGCTCGCGGTGATGCGCGATCTCCGCGCCGTCCACGTCGACATCCTGACGCTCGGCCAGTATCTGCGGCCATCGGCGGCGCATCTGCCGCTCGACCGGTACTACACGCCCGACGAGTTCGGCCGGCTGCGGGCGGACGGACTGGCGATGGGATTCCGGCACGTCGAGAGCGGCCCCCTGGTGCGGTCGAGCTATCACGCGTGGGAGCAGGTCCAGGCCGCGGGCGTGTGACGCCCGCGGCGCGCGGCGGGGCGTCCCGGACGCGGGCGGAGGCGAGCGCAGTCCGTCCGGAGACCGCGACCGTCCACCTCGCGCTGCTTCGGTCGATGCTGCTCCAGCGACGATTCGAGGAGCGCTGTGCCGAGGCGTACGCGGTCGGCAAGATCGGCGGCTTCTGTCATTTGTACATCGGGCAGGAAGCGACGGGGACCGGCGCGATCGCCGCGCTTCGGCCGGACGACTACGTGGTCACGACCTATCGCGACCACGCGCAGGCGATCGCGCGCGGCATCGCACCGCGCGCCATCATGGCCGAGCTCTTCGGCCGGTCCGACGGCTGCTCGCATGGCAAGGGCGGCTCGATGCATCTCTTCAGTCGCGAGCACAACTTCCTCGGCGGCCATGGCATCGTCGGCGGCCACATCCCGCTGGCGACGGGCGTCGCGTTCGCGATCAAGTATCGCGGCGGTGACCAGGTCTGCCTCTGCTTCTTCGGCGAGGCCGCGGTGAACAACGGTGCCTTCCACGAATCGCTGAACATGGCCGGTCTCTGGAAGCTGCCGATCATCTACCTGATCGAGAACAACCGCTACGGGATGGGGACGGCGCTCGAGCGGGCGTCGGCGATCAACGACATCGCCGAGCGGGCGCGCGCGTACGCGATGGAACGCGCGGTCGTCGACGGGCAGGACGTGCTGGCGGTGCAGCAGGTCGTGGGTGACGCGGTCGCGCGCGCGCGCGCGGAGCAGCTGCCGACGCTGATCGAGGCGCGGACCTATCGCTTCATGGGCCATTCGATGTCGGACGCGGTGAGCGGCACCTATCGGAGCAAGGCCGAGCTCGACGAGCACGTCAAGCGCGACCCGATCGCCCTGCTGCGCGCGCGGATGCAGACGCACGGCGAGATCGATGACGCCGGCCTCGCGCAGCTCGATGCCGACGTGCGCGCGATCTGCGAGGACGCGTGGCAGTTCGCCGACGCGAGTCCCGAGCCGCCGCTGGAAGCGCTGCTCGAGGACGTGACCGTGGACACGACCTCATGATCATGACGTACCGCGACGCGCTCGCCCAGGCGTTGCGCGAGGAGATGCAGCGCGACGACCGGGTCTTCCTGATGGGCGAGGAAGTGGCCGCCTATCAGGGCGCGTACAAGGTCTCCAAGGGGCTGCTGCAGGAATTCGGCGAGATGCGCGTCGTCGACACGCCGATCACGGAGCTCGGGTTTGCCGGCGTCGGCGTCGGCGCGGCGATGGTCGGGCTCCGGCCGGTGATCGAGTTCATGACGTGGAACTTCGCCCTGCTGGCGCTGGACCAGGTGGTGAACGCGGCCGCCAAGATGCTGTACATGTCGGGCGGCCAGTTCAACGTGCCGATCGTCTTTCGCGGGCCGAACGGGGCGGCGCTGCAACTGGCCGCGCAGCACTCGCAGGCATGGGAGTCGTGGCTCGCGCACATCCCCGGCCTCAAGGTCGTGACGCCGGCGACGCCGTCCGACGCCAAGGGGCTGCTCAAGAGCGCGATCCGGGATGACAATCCGGTGATCGTGCTCGAGGGCGAGATGCTGTACAACACGCGGGGCGAGGTCCCCGAGGGCGAGCACCTGGTACCGATCGGGGTCGCGGACCGGAAGCGGGAGGGGACCGACTGCACGGTGATCACCTACGGCAAGATGGTCCTCGTCGCGCTGCAGGCCGCCGACACGCTCGCCCCGCAGGGGATCACGCTGGATGTGATCGACCTGCGCAGCGTACGCCCGATGGACGTGCCGGCGATCGTCGACTCGGTGCGGCGCACGAACCGTGCGGTCGTGCTCGAGGAAGGCTGGGAGATCGCCGGGATCGGCGCGCAGATCGTCGACATCGTGCAGCGCGAGTGCTTCGACGATCTCGACGCGCCGGTCGTGCGCGTGCATCAGGCCGACACCCCGATGCCCTACGCGCGCAATCTGGAGCGCGCCGCAAAACCCGACCTCGCCCGGACGATCGCCGCGGTCAAGCGCGTGCTGTACGTGGAGGCGTAGGCGTGGCGACCCGCGTGGTGATGGAAGCGCTGTCGCCAACGATGGAGGAAGGCCGCCTCGTGCGGTGGCTCAAGGAGGAGGGGGCGACGGTCGTCGTGGGCGATGTGATCGCCGAGATCGAGACCGACAAGGCAGTGATGGAGCTCGCGGCCCGGGCTGACGGCGTGCTGCGACGACGGGTGCTCGCCGAGGGCGCCACCGCGCCGGTCGGACAACTGGTGGGGGTGATCGCGACCGCCGACGAGGATATCGCGCCGCTGCTCGGCGCACCCGCACCGAGTGCACCCGCGCCGAGTGCACCCGCGCCGGTCGCCGCGGCGTTCGTCGTCGGCGCGGGGAACGGCGACCGGGTGCGATCCTCGCCGCTGGCGCGGCGGCTGGCGTCGGAGCGGGGGCTCGATCTCGACGCGGTCGCCGGGAGCGGGCCCGCAGGGCGCATCATCAAGCGGGACGTCGAAGCGCAGGTGGCCACGCAGCGGTCGGTGCCGGCGCCGGCAACCGCGCTGCCAGCGGCCGCGCCACCGACCACGCGGCGGTCGGGCGCGGTGGCGCCAGCGGCCGCCGCCGCGGCGGCGGGCGGGCCGGGCGACGGCTATCGGGATGTCCCGCTGACACAGATCCGGCGGACGATCGCCCGCCGCCTGTCGGAGTCGATCGGGCCGATTCCGACGTTCTACCTGACAGTCGACTGCGACATGACGCGCGTCGCCGAGATGCGACAGGCGATGGCGGCGCTCGACGACTCGTATCGCGTGTCGGTCAACGACGTGATGCTCAAGGCCGTCGCCACGGCGCTCGCGCGGCATCCCGAGGTCAACGCCCACTGGCTCGGCGACCGGATCCGCTTCTTCGAGCGCGTGCACATCGGGATGGCGGTCGCCGTCGACGACGGCCTGATCACGCCGGTCCTCTTCGACGCCGACCGCAAGGGGCTCCGGCAGCTCGCGCGCGAGTCACGCGAGCTCGCCGGCCGAGCGCGCGACCGCAAGCTGACCGCCGCCGAATACACCGGGTCGACGTTCTCGGTCTCGAACCTCGGGATGTTCGGCATCGAGGCATTCACGGCGATCATCAATCCGCCGGAGGTCGGCATCCTGGCGATCGGCGCCGTCGAGCCGAGGCCAGTGGTGCTCGATGGCGCGGTCGTGGTGCGGCAACGCATGCGCCTCACGATGAGCTGCGATCACCGCGTCGTCGACGGCGCGACCGGCGCCACCTTTCTCCGCACCCTCCGGCAGCTGCTCGAAAACCCCCTGCTGATGGTCGCCTGAGCCTCCACGGCGGGTACGCCGACGCGGTCGCTTCGCTGTAGTTTTCCTCCGACCGATTCGTCCCGCTCTCCACCACCCGGCTCGAGACCCATGGCCACAGCAGATGTGCTCTTCCTCGGCGGCGGGCCCGCCGGCTACGTCGGCGCGATCCGCTGCGCGCAGCTCGGGCTGAGCGTCGCCGTGATCGAGCGCGAGGGGCTGGGCGGGACGTGCGTGCTCTGGGGCTGCATCCCGGCCAAGTCGCTGCTCGAGAGCGCCAGCCTCGTCACGCGACTCGGCCACGCCGCCGAGCACGGCATCACGATCGGCGACCTCCAGGTGGCGATCGCGCCGGCGGTCAAGCGATCCCGCGCGATCAGCGCGCAGAACTCGAAGGGCGTCGAGTTCCTGTTCAAGAAGCACAAGATCCGGACGATCCGCGGCGAGGGGATGATCACATCCCCGACGACCGTGCGCGTCACCGCGCCGGACGGCACGCAGGAGACCCACGAGGCGACGCGCGCGCTCGTCGTCTCCACCGGCTCCCGCGTGCGGGGGCTGCCGCAGATCGGCCTGGCCCTCAACAAGACGACGGTGCTGTCGTCGGACGAGGCACTCGTGATCGACCAGGCGCCGAAGACGCTGGCGATCATCGGCGCGGGGGCGGTCGGCTGCGAGTTCGCCGATGTCTTCGCCGCGTACGGCTCGAAGGTCACGCTGATCGATGTCGCGGCGACGATCCTGCCGCTCGAGGATCGCGAGGTCTCCGCGGAACTGACGCGCGCCTTCCGGAAGCGGAAGATCGACGTCCGGACCGGTGCGGCGATCAGCGACGTGGCCGTGGGGCCGACGTCGGTGTCGATGACGGTCACGACGGGCGGCACGGCGACGCCGCTGACGGTCGATCGGGTGCTCGTCGCTGCCGGCCGCGCGCCGAACGTCGACGGGATCGGGCTCGAGGCGGTCGGCGTGCGCCTTGACGACCGCGGCTTCGTCAAGGTGACCGCGTCGCTGGAGACGACCGTGCCGGGGATCTATGCGATCGGCGATGTCGCCGGACCGCCGATGCTCGCGCACAAGGGCTCGCGGGAGGGCGTCGTGGTCGCCGAGCAGATCGCGGGCCTCTCGCCGCACCCGGTGTCGTACGGCAACATCCCGAATGCGACGTACTGCCATCCGGAGGTCGCGTCGATCGGCCTCACCGAGGAAGCGTGCAAGGCGCAGCAGCTCGACTACAGGGTCGGGAAGTTCCCGTTCTCGGCAAACGGGCGGGCGCGGACCTCGGGGGAGACCGACGGCTTCGTGAAGGTGATCCGCGAGGCGAAGTACGGCGAGATTCTCGGAGCGCACATCATCGGGGCGCATGCGACGGAACTGATCCACGAGCTCGCGGTCGCGCGGGAAAACGAGTTCACGGTCGAGGAGGTCGATCTCACCGTGCACGCGCATCCGACGCTCGCCGAAGCGATCGCCGAGGCGTGCCTCGACTCGATGGGCCGGGTGATCCATGCGTGAACTCCGGGTGATGCGGCTCGGCCTCACTCCGTACGTCGACTCGTGGGCATTGCAGAAGTCGATCGCCGCGGCGCGCCAGGCGGGCGCGGTGCCGGACACGCTGCTGCTTTGCGAGCACCCGACGGTCGTGACGCTTGGTCGCTCGAGCACGGCGTCGCACGTCACCGCCACGCCCGCGGCGCTCGCCGCGCGCGGGATCGAGGTGCACGAGGTGGAGCGTGGCGGCGACGTCACGCTGCACGCCCCCGGCCAGCTGGTCGCCTACCCGATCCTCGACCTGACGGCGCATCGCCAGGACCTCCACTGGTATCTCCGCGCGCTCGAGGGGACGCTGATCGACGCGCTGGCGGCGATGGCGATCCCGGCGACGCGTCGGCCGGGGCTGACGGGGGTCTGGACGGGCGGCGCCGATGGCGTGCCGCGCAAGATCGCATCGATCGGCGTGCATGCGCGGCAGTGGGTCACGTGGCACGGCGTCGCGCTCAACGTGACGACCGAGCTCTCGCTCTTCGACCTGATCGTCCCCTGCGGCATCGCCGGTGTCGACATGACGTCGGTCGCGCGCGAGCGGCCGGGCGCGTCGATCGACGTCGACGCCGCCGCGACGGTCGTCACCGCCGCGCTCGCCGAGCGGTTCGGCCTGCGCGCGGTCGCCGCGACGACTGACGCGCTGCACGCCGTCGCGTCCGTGTAGCGACGATCCGCGAGGCGCGGGCCGCCGGTGCTATACTATCCGGCGTGAGTGGCGACGCGCTGACCGACCTCAACCCGCAGCAGCACGCCGCCGCCGTCTTCGGTGACGGGCCGCTCCTGATCGTCGCGGGCGCAGGGACGGGCAAGACGCGCACGCTGGTGCACCGCGTCGCGCACCTGATCGATCGCGGGGTCCGCCCCGAGCGGATGCTGCTGCTGACCTTCACGCGACGGGCCGCGCAGGAGATGCTCGGGCGCGCGGAGCGGCTGGCCGGGTCGGCGGGCGCGCGGGTCCAGGGCGGGACGTTCCATGCGACGGCGCATCGGCTGCTGCGGCGATTCGGGTCGGCGGCGGGGCTCGGGGCCGACTTCACGATCATGGATCAGGGGGACGCGGAGGACCTGATGCATCTGTCGCGCGCGCAGCTCGGGTTCGGGCAGCGGGCGACGCGGTTTCCGAAGAAGGAGACCCTGCATCATGTCTACTCGCGTCATGTGAATACCGAGTTGCCGGTGGCGCGCATCCTCGGGGAGGAGTTCCCCCGGTTCGTCGAGTTCGCCGCCGATGTGCTGCGGGTCTTCGGGGATTACACGGAGCGGAAGGCCGCGCGCAACCTCGTCGACTACGACGACCTGCTGCTCTTCTGGGCGACGCTGCTCGAGCAGTCACCGGAGATCGGCGGCCGGATCGCCGCGCTCTACGACCAGATTCTCGTCGACGAGTACCAGGACACGAACGTGCTGCAGGCGCGCATCCTGCGCGGGATGTGTCGCGCGCACCGCAACCTGACGGTCGTCGGCGACGACGCGCAGAGCATCTATTCGTTTCGCGGCGCCGAGGTGCGGAACATCCTCGATTTCCCCGAGCAGTTTCCCGGCGCGACGGTGCTGACGCTCGACCGGAACTATCGGTCGACGCAGCCGATCCTCGACGTCAGCAACGCCGTGATCGCCCCCGCCCCGCGGCGATTCACGAAGGCGCTGTGGACGACGCGATCCGGCGGCGAGCGGCCGCTGCTGGCGACGGCGCGGGATGAGGAGGCGCAGACGCGGTACGTCTGCGACCGGATCCTCGAGCTGCACGAGTCGGGGACGGCGCTCCGCGAGATCGCCGTGCTCTTCCGCGCCGGCTACATGTCGGCGGCGCTCGAAATCGAGCTGGCGAACCGGAAGATCCCGTTCGAGAAATGGGGCGGGCTCCGCTTTCTCGAGGCCGCGCACGTGAAGGACGTCCTCGCGTTCCTCCGGATCCTCGAGAACCCGCGCGATGAGGTGAGCTGGTATCGGATCCTGCTGCTGCTGCCGGGGATCGGCGACACGACGGCGCGGCAGGCGATCGACGTGATGGCGCAGGCCGCATGGGAGTCGGCCGCGTTTGCGCGTTTCCGGGCGCCGCCGAGGGCGCGTGAGGCGCACGGCGCGCTGGTCGCGCTGCTCGATCGCCTGCGCGCGGGTGACGGGTCGCTGGTCGGCGCCGAGATCGGCCATGTGCGCGGCCTGTACGACGCCGTCCTGCGGGAGAAGTACGACCGGATCGACCCGCGGCTGGCGGACCTCGACCAGCTGGAGACGATCGCCGGTGGCTACCCGAGCCGGGCGGCCTTCCTCTCGGCGCTCGCGCTGGAGCCCCCGCAGGCGACCCAGGATCTGGCCGGTGGCTCGCGCGGCGAGGATGATGTGCTCGTGCTCTCGACCGTCCACTCGGCGAAGGGAAAGGAGTGGGACGCCGTCTTCGTGATCTGGGCCGTCGACGGCTGGTTTCCGTCGACCCGTGCCCTCGTCGACGACGACGACACGGAGGAGGAGCGGCGGCTGATGTACGTCGCGCTCACCCGCGCCCGGCATCACCTCGCCGTGACGTACCCGCTGGACATTCACACGTCGCGGCGCGGGGCCGACTATTCGATCGACCAGCTGTCGCGATTCATCACCCCCGACGTCCGGCGGCTGATGGCGCGCGCGGCGGTCGGGACACCGGACGCCGCGCTGCCCGTCCCCGACGGCGTCCCCTATGCCACGTCGACCGTCGACCTGCGCGCGGTGCTGCGGGGCCGGTTTACCCCATGACCCCCGAGAGAGGACCAGACGATGCCCCCATTGCGTGAGACTGCCCTGGCCGATATCGGCGCCGAGCTGGCGACGACGCGCCGGTTTCTGGAACTCGTGCCGGACGACCGCCTGGAGTGGGCACCGCACGCGCGGTCAACGCCGCTCGGGCGGCTCGCGATGCATCTGGCGCAGCTCGTCGGCTTCGGGCCGCGCATTCTCGGGACCGAGGGCGGCTTCGACATGCCCGCCGGTGGGACGCCGCCGAAGCCGGTGACCGGTCGGGCCGATGTGCTCGCGGCGTTCGATGCGAATGCCGCCGCGTTTACGGCGGCGATCGGCGCCGCGGACGACGCGGCGCTCGAGGCCCCGTGGCGGTTCTCGCGGGGCGGCCGGACGATCGCCGAGGGACCGCGCGCGGCGGTGATCCGGCGGCTCGTGGTGAGCCACATCATCCACCATCGGGCGCAGCTCGGGGTCTACTATCGGATGCTCGACATCCCCGTGCCGAGCAGCTACGGCCCGAGCGCCGACGAGGGGTGACCGCAGGCGGCGTCCGGGGCGCGGACCCACGCGCGGACGCCGGCAAACGGATCGTCGGGTCTGCCGCGCGCGAGCGCGATGATCTCGGCGGCGGTCCGGCGGATGTCGCCACCGCAGCGGAGATCGACGCGGTCGAAGAGCGGCAGGTCCGTCAAGTAGATGCGGCGCGCGAGCAGGGCCGCGTTGTCGATGCGGGCGCGCGCGAGGTAGCCCGCGGGGATGGTGCGGAGCGTCGGTGCGACGCCGGAGACGAGCCGAGCGCGCGCGGCGGCGAAGAGGGTGTCGCGCGCGGCGAGCCGCGCGGCTCGATCGGTCGGGTGGACGCGAAACGCGGAGTCGAGCGCCTGGTACAGGGCCGTCCAGAAGTTGCCGAGGATCGTGTCGTCCGCCCAGCGGAGATCGGCGGTCGCGGCGGCGGCCGGCGCCTGTCGCGACCGGAAAAACGCCGCCGACGCCCTCGCGCCGACGAAGTTGGCGAACGACTCGTTGAAGATCGCCTGATCCGACGCGTAGTACGTGTTGTGGGTCAGCTCGTGAAAGACGGTGTTGGCGAGCTCGATCGAGTCGGCCTCGAGGGAGGTGGAGAGGACCGGATCATTGAAGAAGCCGAGCGTGCTGAACGCCGGCGACGGCCGGAGGTACGTATCGAAGCCGCGTGCGCGGAGCGCGTCCTGGGCGCGCACGGCATCGCGGGTGACGAAAAATCCCTTGTACGGGACGTGGCCAACGATCGGGAACCACCATGTGTATGGTGCCAGTCGGTCGCGCCAGGCGCCGGAGAGGACGAGGACGAGTGTATCGCCCGGGAGCCGGGAGTAGGTCGTGAAGCTCTCTCCGGCGCGAAGTCCGAGTGAGTCGGCGGCGTACTGGCGGGCGTCGAGCACGAGCTGCAGCTTGGCGCGGGTCGCGCGCTCCGTCGTCCGGTCGGCGATGACGTCGGCGATCGGCCGGCGACGCCAGAGGATCCGCCCCTCCTCCCACGCGGCGCGCAGGAGATAGCGGCCGGTGGAGGTACCGACGGCGAGCCCGACTGCGACGACGAGCGCGGCGAGTGCGAGGCGGCGCAGCATCGCGCCAATTGGTCTGCGTCGCGCCACTATCGCACCAGTTGGGAGGTATTCAGGCTGCAGCAATCGACACCAGACGCTATAATCCGGGTCCGATGTCCTTCGTCCATTTGCATTGTCATTCGGAGTATTCGCTTCTCGATGGGGCGAACCGAATCGACGACCTGATTGCCCGGGCGCTCGAGTACGAGCAGCCGGCGCTGGCGATCACCGATCACGGGAACATGCACGCCGCCTGGGAATTCCAGGAAAAGGCGAAGAAGGCCAAGCTCAAGCCGATCATAGGGATGGAGGCGTACGTCGCCCCGGGCGACCGGCGCCTCCGGCAGCGGAGCGGCCCCGGGGTCAAGCCGTACTACCATTTGGTGCTGCTCGCCGCGAATGCGACCGGGTACCGAAACCTCGTCAAGCTCTCGTCGCTCGCCTACACCGAAGGGTTCTACACCAAGCCGAGGGTCGACCGCGAGCTCCTCGCCCGCTACCGCGAGGGGTTGGTCGTCACGTCGGCGTGCATGGCCGGCGAGGTCGCGACGCACCTCCTGGCCGGCGACGAGGCGGCGGCGGCGGAAGCCGCCGGCTGGTATGCCGACACCTTTCCCGGCCGATACTACCTCGAAGTGCAGGCGCATGACAGCCCGGGGCAGGCGACGCTGAACGGCCGGATCCTCTCGCTGGCCGACCGGGTCGGCCTGCCGGTCGTCGCGACGAACGACGCCCACTTCCTGCGCCAGAGCGACCATGACGCGCATGACGTGCTGCTCTGCATCGGGCTGGGCAAGGATCGGGACGACGGCGACCGGATGCGCTACGACGGGGGCCTCTACTTCAAGTCGGCGCCCGAGATCTCGGCGCGGTTCCCGACGCGTCCGGACGTCGTGGAGAACACGCTCCGCATCGCCGACGAGGTGGGGATCGAGTTCTCGAAGAAGTATTTCCTCCCCTCGTTCCCGCTGCCGGCGGGCGTCGAGACGGAGAACGATCTCCTCGTGCGCCTCGCCGAGTCGGGCGCCGAGGCGCGATACGGGACGCCGCTGCCCGCGGCGGCGCGGGAGCGTCTGGACTACGAGCTCGGGGTGATCCTGAAGACCGGCTATGCCGGGTACTTCCTGATCGTCGCCGATTTCATCGCCGCCGCGCGCGACCGCGGGATCCCGGTCGGACCGGGGCGCGGCTCGGCCGCCGGCTCGCTCGTCGCCTATGCGCTCCGGATCACCGATGTCTGCCCGCTCCGCTTCGATCTGCTCTTCGAGCGGTTCCTGAATCCCGACCGCATCTCGATGCCGGACATCGACGTCGACTTCTGCTTCGAGCGACGCGGCGAGGTGATCGAGTACGTGCGGCAGAAGTACGGCCGTGACTCGGTCGGGCAGATCGTCACGTTCGGCACGCTCAAGTCGCGCGCGGCGATCAAGGACGTCGGCCGGACGCTCGGGTTTACCCCGGCGGAGACGGACGCGCTGGCCAAGCTGATCCCCAACCAGCCCAACTTCTCGCTGACGGTGAAGGAGGCGATCGCGCAGGTCGCGGACGTGCGGCGTCTCTACGAGACGGACGATCGCTACCGGCAGCTCCTCGACTACGCGATCGCGCTCGAGGGACTCTCCCGCCATTCGGGCGTGCATGCGGCCGGCGTGGTGATCGCGCCGGGGCCGCTCGACGACTACGTGCCGGTCTTCACGGCGGCGACGAAGGGCGCCGGCGGCCGCGACGGCGACGATGACAGCATCGTCGTGACGCAGTACGACATGACGGGGCTCGAGAAGGTCGGGATGCTCAAGATGGACTTCCTCGGCCTGACGACGCTGACGGTGATCACCGATGCCGTCGCGTCGATCCGCGACCGGACCGGCGTGGCGATCGACCTCGCGACGCTGCCGCTCGACGACGAGGCGACGTACCGCGTGCTGCGGGCGGGGCGCACGGCCGGCGTCTTCCAGTTCGAGTCGGCGCTCGCGACCGACGTGCTCCGGAGCATGCGCTGCGACCGGTTCGACGATCTCGTCGCCTCGAATGCGCTGATGCGCCCGGGCCCGCTGGACGCCGGGATGCACCGCGTCTACATCCGGCGGAAGCGCGGGGAGGAAGCGGTCTCGTACCTGCTCCCCGAGCTGGAGCCGATCCTCCGCAGCACCTACGGCGTGATCACGTATCAGGAGCAGGTGATGCGGATCGCGCAGGTCCTGGCGGGGATCACGCTCGCCGAAGCCGACGTGCTGCGCAAGGCGGTCGGCAAGAAGGATCCGGAGCTGATCCGCGCGGAGCTCGGCAAGTTCGTCGAGAAGGCGGTGGGGCGCGGGCATCCGCGGGGGGTGATCGAGGAGATCTCGGGGCAGATCGAGACGTTTGGCCGGTACGGCTTCAACCTGAGCCACAGCGTCGCCTACTCGATCCTCTCCTATCAGACGGCGTGGCTCAAGACGCACTACCCCGCCGACTTCATGGCCGCGCTCCTGTCGTCGCAGATCGGCGACACGGACTCGGTGGTCAAGTACATCAACGAGGCCCGCGAGCTCGGGCTCGAGGTCCTGGCCCCCGACGTCAACGAGTCCGGCTACCGGTTCACGGTGACCGGCGACCGGAGCATCCGGTTTGGCCTGGGAGCGGTGCGGAACGTCGGGCGTGGCGCGATCGAGTCGATCCAGCGCGCGCGGGCCGAGCGCCCGTTTGCCGGGCTGTTCGACCTCGCCGAGCGGATCGATCTCCGGCTCTGCAACAAGCGGGTGCTGGAGGCGCTGATCAACGCCGGCGCGCTCGACTCGCTGGGCGGGCACCGCGCGCAGTATCATCTGGCGCTCGACACGGCGCTGCACGAGGCGTCGCTCGTGCAGACGGAGGTCGCCAGCGGTCAGGCCTCGCTCTTCGGCGGCCCATCGGACGCCGCGGACCCGGCGCTCGCGCGTCAGCCCCTCGCGCTGCCGGCGGCGGTGCCGTTTGGCGAGACGGAGCGCCTGAAGCGCGAAAAGGAGACGTTGGGGTTCTACATCTCCGGGCATCCGCTCGACCCCTTCCGGACCGAGTGCGAGTTGTTCGCCACCCATACGGTCGACCAGCTGGGCACCTGGACGCCGGAGCCGATCCGGCTGGGGGTCGTGGTGACGGCGATCAAGCGCCAGGTCAGCAAGCGGTCGGGCTCGGAGTTCGCGCGGTTGACAGTCGAGGATTTTTCGGGATCTTCAGAGGTGCTCGTCTTCCCGGACGCCTGGTCGGCCCTCGCCGACCGCCTCCGGCCCGACGTGCCCGTGTTGCTGGAAGGTGGTTACTCCAAGCGCGACCAGGGAGGCGAGAACCCGACTTTCATCGTCGAAGCGGTCAAACAGCTCGCGGAGTTGCGGACGGGCGGACAGGTCGTGGTCTCCATCGACCTTGGGCCGGACGCCGCGCTCCCTCCTGAGGTCATGACCGACGTCCGTGCGGTCGTCGAGGCCCACCCGGGCTCGGCACCGCTGGAGACACGATGGTCCGACGGCAACGGCACGCGCGCGCGGTTTCGCTCGCGCAGCGTCGCGGTCTCGGCGTCCAACGCGTCTCTGTCGGCCCTTCGCGCGCTGCTCGGGGACCGAGTGCGCCTCGTCCGCGGGAACTGAGACCATGGCGAGTACCGCCACGACGCTGGAATTCGAACGCCCGATCGCCGAGCTCGAGAAGCAGATCGATGAGCTCAAGCGGATGGCCGGCGATCAGCAGTTGCAGGTGACCGAGGAGATCGCGCCACTCGAGAAGAAGCTGACGGAGCTTCGGACCGAGATCTACAAGCATCTGACGCCTCTGCAGCGGGTGCAGGTGGCGCGGAGCAGCAAGCGGCCGTTTACCGCCGACTACCTGCGGCTCGCATTTACCGACTTCGTCGAGTTGCATGGCGATCGCGCGTTCCGCGACGACGCGGCGATCATCGGCGGCTGGGCGCGCCTCGAGGGAGAGACCGTGATGGTGATCGGTCACCAGCGCGGTCGCGACACGAAGGAGAACCTGCGGCGCAACTTCGGGATGCCGCACCCCGAGGGGTATCGCAAGGCCCTCCGGCTGATGCATCTGGCGGCGAAGTTCCGCGTGCCGGTCCTCACGTTCATCGACACGCCGGGCGCGTGGGCGGGGCTCGGGGCGGAGGAACGCGGACAGTCCGAGGCGATCGCGCGCAATCTGATCGAGATGAGCGGGCTCAAGGTGCCGATCATCGCGACGGTGATCGGCGAGGGTGGCTCGGGCGGCGCACTGGCGCTCGGCGTGGCGGATCGCGTCATGATGCTGGAGAACGCCGTCTACTCGGTGATCACGATCGAGGGGTGCGCGGCGATCCTCTGGAAGGACGGCAAGAGCCCCGAGATGCGCGAGAAGGCCGCCGACGCGCTGCGCATCACGGCGCCGGATCTCTTCGAGCTGCGCGTGATCGACGAGATCATCCCCGAGCCCCCGGGCGGGGCGCAGGTGGACCACGTGACCGCCGCGCGCGCCGTGCAGCAGGCCCTGATCCGGAATCTCGAGGACCTGCGCCACCTCAAGCCGGACAAGCTCGTTCGCCGCCGGCGCGAGAAGTATCTCAAGATGGGGCAGTTCTCCGGGGCCTAACGGACCGACGCGTCCGGTTAGATTCCGGGTGTGGCGCACCTGATCGAAGTCGCGTTCAAGGGGAATCGGAAGGAGTTCTTTACCTGGGCGTTTGACGAAGCGCCGCCGGTCACGGCGCCGATCATCGTCGATGCGGACCGGGGGGAGGACTTCGGGCGCGTCCACGCCGTGGGCGAGCTGGCCCAGAAGCGGTGCGGCGGGTGCGCCCACGGCTGCGGCACCGCGGCGCCGGCCCGAAAGGCGGTGCGACTCGCCTCGGTCGCCGAAGTGCGCCAGGCGCGGGAGACGCGCGCCCAGGACGAGCCGGCGCGGCGGAAGGCGGCGGAGCGCGTGCGGCATCACGGACTCGGCATGAAGATGACGGACGCCGAGTGGCAGTTCGACCGGAAGAAGCTGACGTTCTACTTCACGGCCGAGAAGCGCGTCGATTTCCGGACCCTGGTGCGGGACCTGGCGGCCCTCTTCCGCGCGCGCATCGAACTGAAGCAGATCGGCGTGCGCGACGAGGCGAAGCGACTCGATGGCATCGGGCGCTGTGGGCGCCAGTACTGCTCGGCCGCCTGGCTCCCCGAGCTCCGGCCGGTCAACCTCGGCGTCGCGAAGGACCAGCGTCTCTCGCTCAACCCGACGCAGATCTCGGGCGCGTGCGGGCGGCTGATGTGCTGCCTGCGCTACGAGCACGAGTTCTACGTCGAGAGCCGGAAGCGCTTCCCCAAGGAAGGAAAGATCCTGACGACCGCCCGCGGCGAGGAGAAGGTCGTCGCGGCCGACATCTTCAGGGATCGGGTCACGCTGCGGTCACCCGACGGCGAGACACGGATCGTGCTGCTGGCCGCCCTGGCGCGCGAGACGGCCGGCGGTCCGGAGACGGCGCCCGAGGACGGCGTCGACGACACCGACGACGGTTTCGGCGGGTCGTCGGGCGACGTCGCACCGGACGAGGATGTGGGACTCGTGGAGCGTCGGCACGCACCGCCGCGACCGTCCCGTGGGAGCGACGTCGATCGCGCCCGCGACGGCGCCCGCGACGGCGCCCGCGACGGCGCCCGCGACGGCGCCCGCGACGGCGCCCGCGACGGCGCGCGAGCGAGCGCTCGAGACGGCACCCGGGAGCGGCCGGCGCGCGAGGCGCGCCGGGAGTATCCGCCGCGCCCATCACGCCCGGCAAGCGCGGGCCTGCGTCCGGCGGGTGCGCCTCCGGCGGGTGCGCCTCCGGCGGGTGTGCCTCCCGCGGGTGTGCCTCTGGCGGGCGCCACGGCGGCGCCCCCGCCGTCGGCGGATCCGACCGAGACGCCCGGCCAGGTCGGTGACGGAGAGGCGAGCGGGCGCCAGGGAGGCGAGGCCCGTGATGCGGCGGGCATCGACGACGGCGGCGCGACCGGTGACCAGAGTGGGGCGGGCGGGCCGGCCCGGCGGCGCCGGGGACGGCGCGGCGGGCGCCGCGGGCGGGGCGCACACGGCGGTGGGAGCGCGGGCGACGATGGCGGTCGCGATGAGCGCGGAGGCGACGGGGGCGGCACCGCGTCGAGCGGGCCGAGCGAGGGGTCGCGACCCTGAACTGCTTTCTGACGACCGCGATCGACTATGCCAATGGCGCGCCCCATCTGGGCCACGCGCTGGAGAAGATCGGAGCCGACGTCTATGCACGGTATCGGCGGCTCGCCGGGGACGACGTCCACTTCCTGATGGGGATGGACGAACACGGGCAGAAGGTCGCCCAGACCGCCGCCGCGCGCGGGGTGGCGCCGCAGGTGCTCGTCGACGAGATCGCCGGGGTCTTCGAGCGGATGTGGGCGCGGCTCGGCATTTCATGCGACCAGTTCGTGCGGACGACGAGCCCGGCCCACCGGGCCGGCGTGCGCGCGCTGCTGGATCGGATCTTCGCCGAGCATCCGGACGACTTCTACGAGCGAAGCTACGAGGGGTGGTACTGCGTCGGCTGCGAGGCGTTCAAGACGGACGCCGAGATCGTCGGCGGGCAGTGCGTGCTCCACCCGACGCGGGTCCTGGAGTGGGTGACGGAGCGGAACTGGTTCTTTCGCCTGAGCCGATACACCGACGTGCTGCGGGCGCATATCGACGCGCATCCGAGCTTCATCTTTCCGGACAGCCGGCGCAACGAGATCCTCGCGCTGCTCGAGCGCGGCCTGGAGGACGTCTCGGCGAGCCGGGCGCGGATGCCGTGGGGAGTGCCATTTCCCCGTCCGACGAGCGATGGTGTCGAACAGACGACATACGTCTGGTTCGACGCGCTGCCCAACTATCTGACGGCGATCGGGTTTCCCGACGCATCGTTTGCCACGTGGTGGCCGGCGCAGGTGCATTTCGTCGGCAAGGACATCACGCGATTCCACTGCGTGATCTGGCCGGCGATGCTGCTGTCGGCGAACCTGCCGCTGCCCGAGCGGGTCTGGGCGCACGGGTTCGTGACGAGTGGTGGTGATCGGATGAGCAAGTCGGCGGGGGTGACGATCGAGCTCTCCGACGCGGTCGACCGGTACGGCGCCGACGCGCTCCGCTACTTCCTGATGCGCGAGGTGCCGTTCAACGGGGACGGCGAGTTTTCATGGGAGCGGTTCGACGAGCGGTACACGGCGGACCTGGCGAACGCCTTCGGCAATCTGGCCAGCCGGGCGATCGCGATGGTCGTGCGCTACTGTGACGGGGTCGTGCCCGCGGGGGACGACCGGCAGATCGCCGAGGCCGATGCCGCGGACTATGCCCGCTATCACGATGCGATGGGCGGGGCGCCGGGCTATCTCCCGCACGAGGCGCTGCGCGCCGTCTGGTCGACGGTAGCGCGGGGGAACGAGTACGTCGACCGGCAGGCGCCGTGGAAGCTGGCGAAGGATCCGGCGGCGAGGGCGCAGCTCGAGACGGTGCTGGCGACGCTGATCCGGCAGCTGGCGCGCCAGGCGCTGCATCTGGCGCCGTTCATGCCGGAGCGTGCCGACGCGCTCTGGCGGCAGCTCGGCGGCCCGGGATCGGTGCACGCGCACCGGTTCACGGTGCGCGGCGACGACGATCTCGATCCGACGGGGTGGCATGTGACGAAGGGCGAGCCGCTCTTCCCCAAGCCGGAGCCGGCGGCCACCGCGCGCGGCTGACGCCAGCGCGAGCGACGGCCGCCGCCGTCAGGGGGTGTTGCCCCCCTGGCAGCCTGCGTCGGTGTAAAACGGGTTGTTGTCCTCGTTGCGTGGAATGAGCAGGGTGACGTTCGTGCCGTAGGTGCCGTTCTTGAAGTAGGCGCCGGTGGGCCAGACGGTCGACTGATCGCGACCGTACCCAGGCAGGGTGCCGCTCGTGGGTCGCACCAGTCGCCGCAGATCGCCCTCGCGGTGTCCGGTGAGCCAGAGATCGTACGCCCGCTCGGCGAAGAGCGTGTCGATCGCCGAGGCGAAGCTGTGCGGGATCGACGCGAGTGGCGCCATCCCCGGCGACGCGTCCTGGCGCGCCTGATTCAGCAGCGTCAGCGCCGACCCGTATGATCCCGTCTGGATCGCATATTCGGCTTCGATCAGCCTGGCCTCGGTCGCGGTGGCGAGCTGGCCAGTCGAGCCATAGGCCGGAAACTTCTGCTGGATCGTGTCGACGGTGAAGTCGTCGTATCCGATGAGCGTCGAAATGTTGGGCGCGCCGATGTTGATCCGCGGATCGCCGTTGGCGCCATCGATCAGGAAGGGCAGCCCGTTGCCGCCTTCGCTGGAGACGACGCTGTAGCGGACCTCGATATTCGTATAGTAGTAGACCCCGTTTTGTTCGCCGGGGGAATTGACCGAGCGTTCGATCGAGTCGGCATAGCCATCCGGCACGAGGTGCGCGACCGTCGCGGCGGAATCGAGCTTCCCTTCGAAGGTCAGGGCACGCGCCAGGCCGACCGTCGCCCGCAGGCCCTCGTACTGCGCCGCGTATGCGGGTGTGTCCGTGGCCGCGAGCGCGATCACCTGCAGAAAATGCGCCTTGGCAACGCGCAGCACGGAGTCCGTGCTGACCGGCGGCGCGTACTGCACCTTGCCCGTTCCGATGTTCGTGGAGCTCAGCGGAATGTTGCTGCAAAAGCTCTCGGCGAGCAGGACGTCGGAGAACCCGGCGAGGTTCAGTACGGTCAGCCGTCCGACGTTGGTCGAGTCGTACGTGACGTAGTTCGCCGCCGTCAGTTCGCTCGCCTCGCGAGCGCCCTGGAGGAGATACCAGAGATCGTCGAGCGTCTCGTTGTCGCGCGACTGGGCCCGGAGGTCGATCTGCAGGTGGTTGGTGAAGAAGTCGCTCTCCTTCATCTCATCGGTCAGGAGGCCGGAGACGACGATCTGCCCCTCCTCCGCCTGAGCGTCGATCACGCCGGCGTAGCCCGAACCGAGGTAGGCCTGGGCGAAATCCCCGTAGGCGCCCGCGAGCTGCGTCGGCAACGCCGCCGCTCCCTTCAGCTTGTTGGCCGCGAGCACGTCGGGTGAAGTGACCGTCGTATCGCAGGCGGAGAGGAGGCCGGCGATCGCCAGTGCGCCGAGCGCCGCCGTCCGACCTGCACGGATCGTACGCAAGAGAGTCATGTCGGTGCGCATCTCAGTAGGAGGCGTCGAGGCGAATCGTGAAGTACCGGGTCAACGGCTGCGCCGAGAACTGGTACCGCGAGTAGTTGCTCTGGCCGTCGGAATCGATCTCGGGATCGACCCCCTTCCAGAGCGTCCAGATCGTGTACAGGTTCCGCGCGGCGACGGTCAGCAAAATGTTGCGGGCACGGATCGCGCGCGCCCAGCGGTCGGGCAACGCGTACGAGACGGAGACCTCCCGCCACTTGAGGAAATCGGCGTTCTCGATCCAGCAATCCTCATAGTTGCCCGAGGTGTTGACGGCGGCCGCGGCGCAGACCTTGTCGTGCCACGAGTCCTTCGGATTGTTGTTCCCCTCGCAGGTCCCGAACGTGCAGCGGAACTGCTCCGAGCCGTCGAAGCCCTTGTAGCCGCCGCGATACTCGAAGTTGGTCGACACGCGAAGCTTGCGAGCGAACGTGAACGACGGTGAAAGCGACGCGTCGCGGACGGGATTGACCGCGCCGCGGTAGGTATAGTCGGTCGCCAGCGTCCCGGCGTTCTCGAGACCACTGATGCCGTTGGCGCTTTGCGCCGGCGCGTCGATCAGCGGCTGCGCCCAGTAGCCGCCCTCGGGGTAGCCCTTGTGGAACTGCTGGAGGTTCCCGTTGAAGATCACGGGCGGGTTGTTGCCGAGGGACAGCAGCCGATTCTGATTGCCGGAGAAGGTCGCCGCCAGGTCGAAGTCGAACGCGTCGGACTTGACGACCGCCGCCTGCAATCCGAGCTCGACGCCCAGGTTCTGCACGGACCCGAGGTTCGTCAGCTGTTCCTGCACCGAGCCAGCGGATCCGGCGATCGGAATTTCCACGAGGACGTTCGACGTGTACTTGTAGTACGTCGTCGCCTCGAAGTTGACTCGATCCTTGAAGAAGCCGAGGTCGACGCCGCCTTCGACCTCGTCGGATCGCTCGATGGCGAGGTTCGCGCTTCCGAGATTGGCGATCTGCACCCCCGAGTTCTCCACGCCGTTGTACTTGACCGCGCCCGGCTGGTAATACGTCAGCGCGCTCAAGTCCTGCGGCGAAAGTCCTGACGACCCGTATGCCGCGCGCAGGCGCAGAGTGCTGAGCGTCGGGTTGCGCGGCCAGAAGCTCTCGTCGCTCAGCACCCAGGATCCGTTGACGGCGGGGTAGAGTTCGCTCCCGACCTTCGATCCGAACGAACTGTTGAAATCCGCGCGAAACGAGAACGTCAGATAGCGCCGATCGCGCCAGTTCAGCTCCTCGGATCCGAGGACGCCGATCTGCTTCGTTTCGGTCGTGTTCTCGCTCGTCACCGGCTGCTGATTTGCGCAATACAGCGATCCGCACCCGATCGTCGGCCCGTTGGCCTCGCCAGAAAGCGTGTTGCTGTAAATGTGGTAGTACTGGAATCCGGCGGTCGTACGCGAGGTGATTTGATCAAACGGATGCGAGGTCGCGGTTGCCGCGACGTTGTCCGTCTGCGTCTGCGTCACGGTACGAAACGAGTAGACGTGACCGAGGCTGTCGGTCGCCAGCGCGAAGACCGAGTTGACCGGCTCGATCTCGATGTCCTTCTGGAAGATCTGGTCGAGCCCCGTGACGCCGGTGACCGTCAGCCAGCTGAACGGGTGGTAGTTGATCGTCCCACCGACGGTATAGTGATCGACATTCTGGCCGTCGAAAATCCGTTCGGACTGCTCCGGGGGCACCGGATTGTAGCCGTACGACGGGTGACCGTACGCATCGACGCTGCTGCCGACGGCGTAGCCGAGATACCCGTTGGAGAGCGGGCCGTAGTACCCGTTGTCGTTCTGCGGCAGCTGGAGCTTGTCGGTCAGATAGCCACCGGTCAGCGCGACGCCAAGATCCGGCGTCAGCTGCACGTTGGCGTTGGCGCGGAGATTCGCCTTGTTGAGCGAGTTGTTCGGAAAAACTCCGGTCTCGCTCGCACGGCTGGCGCTCAGGAAGAACGTCGATGTCTTCGAGCCGCCGGACGCCGAGACGCCGAGGTCATTCCGCTGTCCAATGCGGTACGGCGAGTGCTGCGCCAGCGGATTGTACGTGACAATGCCGCCGTTGCCCGCCGTGCTGTCCGGGACGCAGCCGCCGCCGACGCCATCGATCTGCTGCGCCTGATAATTGAGCGAGCAGTTGGTGGCTTCGGGGTAGCCGCCGACGTTGGGCGCGAAGCTCTGCGTCAGCGTGCCCCAGTTTGGCGGGAAGTGGGTCGCGTTCTGGATGTTCGCGCCCTCGGCGTATGCATCCCAGTGCGTCGGCCCTTCCTCGCCGTGCTTCGTCGTGATCGAGATGATGCCGTTGGCCGCGGCGGTCCCGTAGAGCGCCGACGCCGTCGGACCCTTCAGGACCTCGAACGTCTCGATCTCGGCTTCGGGAATGTCGTCGACGCGGGACGGGCCCTGGCCGCCGAGCGACAGGTTCGTCGTATAGGGCGTGTTGTCGATCCGGATGCCGTCGATGAAGTAGATCGGGTCGTTGCTCAGGTAGAGCGAGCTCGTGCCGCGGACGCGGATCGTCGAGCCAGTGCCGGTCTCGCCGCTCGAGTGCTGGACGACGACGCCCGGCACCCGACTGGTGAGCATGTCGGAGAACGTCGTCAGGACCGCCTGCGGAATCGAGTCGGCCTGCACGACGGAGATGTCGGCGCCCGTTTCACGACGGGACTGCGTCTCCGACGTCGCGGTGCTGACGATCGCGTCGAGCGTCTGCGCGAGTCGCGCCAGCGAGAAGTTGGCGACCGTCGGCTTGTCGCCGGACTCCACGGTGACGTGGATCGTCTGCGTCGCGTAGCCGAGGCGCATCGCGCGGAGCTCGATCGCGCCGAGCGGCACACCGGTGAGGCGGAACTGGCCACCGTCATTGGTGCGCGTCATGCGGGTGGTGCCGACGACGAGGACGGTCGCCGACGGGACGGGGCCCTGCAGGTCCTTGTCGGAGACCTGACCGATGATCGTGCCGGTCGCCTGGGCGACAGCGACCGTGGGGGCGGTGGAGACGACCAGGATGGCGGCGAGTGCGCATGCGGCGGGCAACCTCATTGGACGACACTACGAGCCATGGCGATCCACCTCGCGCTGGGGGGAAGCGGGCAACTCGATCAGTATTCAGCGCTCGGCAGGCGGGCCGTCGTCCACAGGCCGCGTCACCGGGCGCCGAGCATCCATCAACAACCGCGTTGCTCACACCGGGCGGCTCACACCGGGCGGTGGATCCTGAGGGGCTCGACGGTCGCCGGTCGTCACGTAGCGGTCACGTGCTGTCACACCGTGCGGTCGGGCGCCCAGAATATGCCTATCCCGGGCGCGAGGTCAAGCAGCAGATTTCACGCAGCGGTGTCCGTTGCGGCGCCGCGGTCTGTCCGGGGTTGGGACCGTGACGGGGGCTGTCGCTGGGCCGTCCGTCATTTATATGGAAGCAATCGAGGGGATCGAGCGGCGCGCGGACCCGGCGGCGGTGGTCGGGGGCGGCGACACGCCGATCGTCGAGCGGCGCGGGGTCGACCGTCGCAAGGCGGACCGGCGCACCGGAGACCGGCGGGCGGGTCGCGGCGGGACGCGGCAGTGGACGTTGCTCATCGTCCCCCAGGGGAGCGGCTCGCCGCGCCAGCTCACGCTCTCCGAGGGGCGCCTCCGGCTGCTCAAGGCGGGACTCTGGGGCGCGGGGGCGATCGTCCTGGCGGCGTCGCTGATCCTCGGACTCGCCGTGGCGCGTGGCGGGGTGCTGGCCGCGTTTGGGATCGATCCGACCTCGCGGGAGGTCGCCAGCATGCGGGCGCGTGTCGGTGTGCTCACGGACACGATCGCGAGCCTCGAGCGCCGCAACGACCAGGTGCGATTGATGGCGGGACTTCCGGCCGCCGATTCCGCCGGGACGACGCCGCCGGGCTACCCGGCGACCGCGCCGGTCGGCAGTGACTCCGGATCCTCATCGATCGGGCGGCTCGCGAGCGCGACACGCACGGATATCGATGATCTGATCCGGCGAGCGAATTCCCTGTCGGCGAGTTTCGCGAACGTCACGTCCAGCTTCTCGCGGCAGACGGAGCGGCTGTCGTCGACCCCGTCGATCATGCCGACGCGCGGGTGGCTGTCGAGCGAGTTCTCACGAGCGCGGTTCCACCCGATCCTGCACGTCACGCGACCGCACGAGGGGATCGACCTCGCCGCCCCGTACGGCACGCCAGTCGTGGCACCGGCGGCGGGCGTCGTCGAGCGGGTGAGCGAGCAGACGGGCTACGGCATGGTCCTCGAGATCGACCATGGGAATGGCGTGGAGACGAAGTACGCGCACCTCTCGCGGATCGACGTGCGCATGGGCCAGCATGTGACGCGCGGGCAGCCGATCGCCGCGATCGGCAACAGCGGGCTCTCGACCGGTCCGCACCTGCACTACGAGGTGCATGTGAACGGCAAGGTCGTCGACCCGCTGACCTACGTGCTGCCGGGCGCGATCGTCGACTGAGCGCGGCAACCTGGATGCAGCACGGGCCGGCCGAGGCACCTGCCTCGACCGGCCCGCGTCACATCGGTGGGACGGTGTTCAGATCACGACGGCGGCGTCG